>Ga0164243_10000485_pt1 | contig 74272 bp, 72 predicted proteins | sample OricompcompostOP_FD_108781 | JGI IMG/M metagenome (GOLD analysis project Ga0164243, IMG submission 108781) | Organic Plus compost microbial communities from Emeryville, California, USA - Original compost - Organic plus compost (OP) | ecosystem: Engineered > Solid waste > Mixed feedstock >... | reverse complement strand
GGCCAGCGCCAGCACCGGACCGTAACCCAGCCCGGCACGTACCCGCAGACCCTCCTCCGTCACCCGCGGATGCTCGATCAGATCGATGGCGACCTGCAGCAGCAGCTCCGGCGTCGAGGTCACCCACATCACCTCGTCGCCGATGAACTTGACCACCCGCCCGCCGTCGGTGTGCACCAGGTCGGCCACCAGCCCGCCGATGTCGCTGAGCAGGTCGAACAGCTCGCCCGGGGTGAGCCTCTGGACCAGCGCGGTGAAGCCGGTCATGTCGACGAACCCGATACCGCAGGTCACCTGCGCCGAGTTGTCGGTGATGACGTGTTCGAAGTGGGTGCGGGCACTGATCAGGTGGTGCCGCCACACCGAGTCGATCAGCACGCTCAGCCGCTCGGTGTGCTCGGACACCGCGCGGAACGCCCGGGCGGTGGCCAGTTCGTCGTTGGTGTAGGTGATCTGGATGTCGGGCCGCGCCATCCGGACCATCGTCGAGCCCGCCTCGGCCAGCCGCGCCATGGTGTTGCCCAGCACGCGCAGAAAACCCAGGGCGGCGGTCTCGCCGACCATCGGCTTCATCTCCGCCCACACCCGCATGCCGTCGACGTCGTTCTGGCTCAACGCCACGGCGTCCGGGTCGGTGATCGGCAGCCCCAGCGCGGCCCAGGCGTCGGACAACTCCTCGACCGACGTGCCGAGCGCCTCCGCCGCGGTGCGCAGGCTGTGGATCGGCAGGCCGGGCCACTGCAGCGCGTCACCGGCCAGCCCGAACAGCCGCCCGCGGCGTTCGGCCTCGACCATGTCCTCGGCGGTGAAACCGAGGCTGTCGAGGTATTCGATCAGGGCCGCCCGCTGGCGCGCGTTGGCGATCCCCGCGGCTTCCAGCGCGTCGAGATCGACCACAGCTAGGAGTGTGCCAGCCGACGACCCGGGCGGCCAGCGCCGAACAGACCGTAGGGTGGACAGCCGTGAGCGAAGTTCTGCAGGGTCCGCTCGAGGACCGCCATCGGGAGCTGGGCGCCACCTTCGCCGAGTTCGGCGGCTGGCTGATGCCGGTGTCGTACGCCGGCACCGTCGGTGAACACACCGCGACACGCACCGCCGTCGGGCTGTTCGACGTCAGTCACCTCGGCAAGGCGCTGGTCCGGGGCCCGGGCGCGGCCGAGTACATCAACTCCGCGTTCACCAACGACCTGCGCCGCATCGCACCCGGCAAGGCGCAATACACGTTGTGCTGCAACGACTCCGGCGGCGTGATCGACGATCTGATCGCGTACTGGGTCAGCGACGAGGAGATCTTCCTGGTCCCCAACGCCGCCAACACCGCGGCGGTGGTCGCCGCGCTGACCGAGCGCGCCCCCGCGGGCATCACGGTCACCAACGAGCACCGGTCCTACGCGGTGTTCGCGGTGCAGGGCCCCAAGTCGGCCGAGGTGCTGTCCCGGCTCGGGCTGCCCACCGAGATGGAGTACATGGCGTTCACCGACGCCGAGCTCGACGGGGTCGGGGTGCGGGTCTGCCGCACCGGCTACACCGGTGAACACGGCTACGAGCTGCTGCCGCCGTGGGACCGGGCGCGGCCGGTCTTCGACGCGCTGGTCGACGAGGTGCAGGCGGCCGGCGGGCAGCTGGCCGGCCTCGGCGCCCGCGACACCCTGCGCACCGAGATGGGCTACCCGCTGCACGGTCACGAGCTGTCGCCGGAGATCACCCCGCTGCAGGCGCGCTGCGGCTGGGCCGTCGGCTGGAAGAAGGACACCTTCTGGGGCCGCGAGGCGCTGCTGGCCGAGAAGCAGGCCGGTCCGCGACGGCTGCTGCGCGGGCTCAAGGCGCTCGACCGCGGGGTGCTGCGGGCACAGCTGGCCGTGCTCGACGGCGACCGCCGGATCGGGGTGACCACCTCGGGCACGTTCTCCCCGACGCTCAAGATCGGGATCGCGTTAGCGCTGATCGACACCGACGCCGGCATCGAGGACGGGCAGCGCGTGACCGTCGACGTGCGCGGCCGAGCCCTGGCCTGTGAGGTGGTCAAACCGCCGTTCGTCGAGGCGAAAACCCGGTAGACCGCTGGATATACAATCCTTACATGACTGAAGGCCCGCTCACGTTCGCCGTTCACCCCAACTCCGAACCGGCGAGCGAGACGGTACGGGCCGAGATTCTGGCCAACCCGGGATTCGGGAAGTACCACACCGACCACATGGTCTCGATCGACTATTCGGTCGACAAGGGTTGGCACAACGCCCGCGTCATCCCGTACGGGCCGATCGAGCTCGATCCCTCGGCGATCGTCCTGCACTACGCGCAGGAGGTGTTCGAGGGCCTGAAGGCCTACCGCTGGGCCGACGGGTCGATCGTGTCGTTCCGCCCGGAGGCCAACGCCCGTCGGATGCGGTCCTCCTGCCGGCGGCTGGCGATTCCGGAACTGCCCGAAGAGGTGTTCATCGAATCGCTGCGTCAACTGATCGCCGTCGACGAGGCGTGGGTGCCGCCGGCCGGCGGGGAGGAGTCGCTGTACCTGCGGCCGTTCATCTTCGCCACCGAACCCGGGCTGGGGGTGCGCCCTGCCAACGAGTACCGGTATCTGGTCATCGCCTCACCGGCCGGCGCCTACTTCAAGGGCGGCATCAAACCGGTCAGCGTGTGGCTGTCGACGGAGTACGTGCGGGCCTGCCCGGGCGGCACCGGTGCGGCCAAGTTCGGCGGCAACTACGCCGCGTCGCTGCTGGCGCAGGCGCAGGCCACCGAGAACGGTTGCGATCAGGTCGTCTGGTTGGATGCCGCCGAACGCCGCTACGTCGAGGAGATGGGCGGCATGAACCTGTTCTTCGTGTTCGGCAGCGGCGGGTCAGCGCGGCTGGTCACCCCGGAGCTGTCCGGCTCGATCCTGCCCGGTGTGACGCGAGATTCGTTGCTGCAGTTGGCAACCGACGCCGGGTTCTCCGTCGAGGAACGCAAGATCGATATCGACGAATGGCAGAAGAAGGTGGCCGCCGGCGAGATCACCGAGGTGTTCGCCTGCGGCACCGCCGCGGTCATCACCCCGGTCGGCAAGGTCAAGTACGCCGACGGGGAGTTCACCATCGGAGACGGAACACCCGGTGAGATCACCATGGCGCTGCGCGACACCCTGACCGGCATTCAGCGCGGCACCTTCGCCGACACCCACGGTTGGATGGCCCGGCTCAACTGATCCGGCCCACCTGATCCGGCCCCCTGACCCGGCCCACCTGATCCGGCTCAGCCGGGCGAGCCGCCGCTGACCGCCAGCCCGACCGCGGTCAGCGTCGTGGTCAGCTCGATCACCGCGCCCAGGACGTCCCCGGTGACCCCGCCGAACCGGCGCACACAGTGCGCGGTGAACGCCGCACCGCAGGCCAGCGCGACGACCACCACCAGTGGGCCCTGCCAGGGCCGCGGCCCGGCCCACACCGCCAGCCCGGCCACCGCCGCCGTCCACAACAGCACCACGGCCACCGGTTGGGTGCCGGCCACCCGCGCCCCGAGCGAACTGCCCGCCGCGGCGGGCACCGATCGTCGGCACGCCAGCACCGCCGCCACCCGGCCGGTGACCACCGCGGTGATCACCCCGACCGCACCGAGTTCGGCGAAACCGAACACCTGGGCCAAGAGCACCACCGTCAGGGCGGCCACCCCGAACGGCCCGGCCGAGCCGTCGCGCATCACCTCCAGCGCCCGGGCGGGTGGTCCGTAACAACCCAACCCGTCGGCGGTGTCGGCCAGCCCGTCGGCGTGCAGGCCCCGGGTGGCCAGCAGCAGCACCGCCACCGCGAACACCCCGCCCAATGGATGCCCCGGCCCGAAGGCCCGGCTCGCGGCCCACAACGCCGCGCCGGCCAACGCTCCCAGCGCGACTCCGACCACGGGAAACGCGGTCAAGGCACCGCGTCCCACCGGTGTGCTCGACCGCACCGGCGCCACCGTGCCGAACGCGAACGCCGCGGCGATCGAACCGATCACGGCCCGTCCGGTACGCCGTCGGTGCCGGTCGAGATGCCGGCCTCGGCGAAGGTGGCCATCGACGTCAGCACCGCAACCGCGGCCCGCACCAGCGGCAGCGCGACCGCCGCGCCGGTGCCCTCGCCCAGCCGCAGCCCCAGATCGAACAGCGGCTGCAGCTCCAGCTGCTCCAGCGCCGCCTGATGGGCCGGTTCGGTGGAGCGGTGCGCGGCCTGCCACCACTGCCGCGCCCCCGGCGCGAGGCGCTCGGCCACCAGTGCCGCGGCGGTCGTCACCAACCCGTCGAGCAGCAGCGGGGTGCGCCGCACCGCCGCCTGCGCGCAGAAGCCGGCCATCGCGGCCAGATCCGCACCCCCGCAGATGCGCAGCAGCGCGACCGGATCCGAGCGGTCGTGGCGGGTGCGGTACAGCGCGTCGCGGACCGCGGCGGTCTTGCGGGCCCAGCCGGCGTCATCGACGCCGGTGCCCCGCCCGATCAGCGCGACCGGTTCGATGTTCGTCAGGGCGGCTACCAAAGTCGTTGCGGGCGTGGTGTTTCCGATGCCCATATCGCCGGCGATCAGCAGGTCGGCGCCGGTGTCCACCTCTTCGTCGGCGATCCGCCGTCCGGCCTCGAGTGCGGCGTGGACCTCCTCGTCGCTCAACGCGTCCTCGACGGCGATGTTGCCGCTGCCGCGGCGCACCTTGTAGGCGCCGATCGCCGGCGACAGCGGTGTATCGGTGTCGACCGCGATGTCGACCACCCGCACCCCGGCGCCGGCGAGATCGGCCAGCACGTTGATCGCCGCTCCGCCGGCGTCGAAGTTCGCGACCATCTGCGCGGTCACCTCGGCCGGATAGGCCGACACCCCCGCCCCGGCGACGCCGTGGTCACCGGCGAACACCACCACCCGCGCCCGGTCGAACTGCCGCGGCGGGCACCGGCCCTGGCAGGCGGCCACCCAGGCGGACAACTCCTCGAGCCGGCCCAGCGACCCGGGCGGTTTGGTCAGTTGTCGCTGCCGGGCGCGGGCGGCCGCCGCGGCCTCGTGGTCAGGCGGTTCGATCGGCGGGAACAGGCTCACCGCTGCGGTCCTTTGACCGTGATCGGCTGGCCGGCCACGACGAGGGTCACCTGCTCGCACACCGCGGCCAGCCGCTGGTTGAGCGCGCCGAGCTCGTCGGCGAACCGGCGCCCCGCCGCGGTGGCCGGCACCACGCTCAACCCGACCTCGGGGCTCACCAGCACCAGCGGGGCGCCGAACCCGCGGACCGCCTCGACGAGGTCGTCGACCTCGGCGGACACCGACCCGCTCTCGAACGCGCCGGTGCGCTCCATCGCCGCGGTCAGCCATCCGCCGACGTCGTCGATCAGGGTGGGGGCGGCAACCGTGCGCAGCTGCGCGGCGATGTCGGTGGTTTCGACGGTCCGCCAGTGACTCGGCCGACGGGCGCGGTGCGCGGCGATGCGGGCCGACCACTCGGCGTCGCCGCGGCGCACGGCTCCGGTGGCCACGTAGTGCACCGGCTCGGTCGCGCCGGCGTGTTCGGCGATCGCCGACTCCGCCCACCGCGACTTGCCCGATCGGATACCGCCGAGCACCAGCGTGCGCACCGTGCTCAGGTGACCTTGTCGCCCGGCTTGACCTGCGGACGCGGCGCGCGCATCCGGCGCATCTGCGACGCCCGGCTGGCCGCGTAAAAGCCCAGCCGCCAACCGCTTTCGGTGTTGTCCGGGAACTTCTCGGCCACCATGCGGTTCACCTTGCGGCCCAGCAGGAACCCGTCGATGACCATGATGACCACGAGCAGCAGCATCGCGGTCGACACGGCCTGCTGCACCTGGAGGCTGGGCACCCCCAGCATCACGAAGATCATGAACAGCGCCGCCGGCATGAACAGCCCCAGCAGGCGGCGCCGCGAGTCGACCACATCGCGGACGTAGCGGCGCACCGGGCCCTTGTCGCGGGGCAGCAGGTAGGCCTCTTCGCCGGCCATCATGCGCTCGCGGCGCTCGGCCATCTCGGCGCGCCGGCGCGCCCGCTCGGCCTTGCGCTCCTCCTTGGTCATCGACTTGCGCAGTTCCTTGCGCCGGCGCCGCGCCTCGGCGGCGGTCATCGGCGCGGGGGCCACCGGGCCGCGTCGGCGCTCGGCCTCCTTGCGCTTGGGTGTGGGCCGGCCCTTGGGCGGGGTGGTGCGGGACCTGCCGCGCCGCCGCGCGTCGGCGCTGTCGGACCCGCCGTCGGGCCCGTCGCCGGACCCGTTGTGGATGGCGACGTCGGTGGTGCCGGCGTCGTCGGAATCCCGAGGATCCTGCCCGTTGTGTTTCTTGCGGCCCAGCAGCTTCACGACTGCCAGGTTACTTCCGTGAGGTGCACCACCCCTGCCCGGCATCGCCGACCCGGTTATTCGGACCGAGTCGGGAATAGTGCCGCGACGGGGTACCGTTGTGGTAGTACGCCGCACATCGGATGAGGCTCATCAGGAGACGTTAATGACAGTTCAGGACAATTCCGCCGCCGGGACCGCCACCCACGGTGTGATCCTGACCGAGGCCGCCGCCGCCAAGGCCAAGGCGCTGCTGGAGCAGGAGGGTCGTGACGATCTGACCCTGCGCATCGCGGTACAGCCGGGTGGCTGCGCCGGACTGCGCTACAACCTGTTCTTCGACGACCGGACCCTCGACGGGGACCTGGTCCGCGACTTCGGCGGCATCTCGCTGACCGTCGACCGGATGAGCGCCCCGTACCTGGAGGGCGCCACCATCGACTTCGTGGACACGATCGAGAAGCAGGGCTTCACGATCGACAACCCGAACGCGACCGGTTCCTGCGCCTGCGGCGACTCGTTCAACTGAGTCCGCCGGCATAATCGCCGACTGCACCGCCCGTCCCGTCGTCGTGACCGCTGCCACCTCCACGAGGGGCGTCACGGCGGGGCGGGCGGATCAGTATTGGCCGCCGGTACGCGGCAGGTACGAGCAGACCAGCACCTGGCCGTCCTCGTTGAGCACCTGCGCCACGGCCTGCTGTTCGCCCGGACCGCGTCCGCCCCGGGCCCCGCGCGCCGGGTCGACCCGCATGGTGAACAGCACCTGGGCCTGCTGCGGGGACAGGGTCACGATCTTGTCGATCGAGGTGACCTCGGCGCGACTGAACTGTTTGCGGAACGCGTCGCTGGCCAGCTGCGCCAGCGACATGTCCGAACGCCGCTCCTTGACCGCGTCGAACAGGCCGCAGAGGGTGTGCCGGGCCACGGTTTCGTCATCGCCGCTGAGCAACGCGTCCAGGTAGTTCTGGATCGCCGTCCGGGCCGACTCCTCGCTCACCGCCGCCCCCGACGCGGTGGTCCGCGTGTCGCCGAGGTTGCGGGTGATCAGCACCGCCGCGCCGGCCACCGCCGCGACCAGCACGACGGCCCCGACGGCCGCGGCGACCAACGGCCACCGGCGCCGTTTCGGGTACGGCACCGGCGGCGGCAGCATGCCGGGATACGGCCCCGGATACGGGCCGTCGGGCCCCACCGGCCGAGCCCCGGCGAATGGCGGCCCCACGTGCTGGGAACCGGGCGGCTGCGATCCCTCCGGACCCGATTGCGGCGATTGGGACCCCTCGGGCGTGGCGTTCGCATCGCGACCGGGTTCCGCGTTCTCCGGGTAGGGGTAGATGTGCGGGTCGGCCTGTCCAGCACCGTGGTCGGGCGGGTACGGACCGGCCATGTAGTTTCTCCCCGAAACGTGTGTCGGAATCGGCTTGTTTACAGTGACCCAGCGGACACTCTCCAGGCAGGTTATCGCAACCGTTGGCGCTGTTCCGCTCGGTAAGGTTTTATGCAGGCCAGATATCTGAAGGGTGACACTTCGTGACCATTGCGGTGACCGGATCGATCGCGACCGACCATTTGATGCGATTTCCGGGTCGGTTCTCCGAACAACTGCTCGCCGATCACCTGCAGAAGGTGTCGCTGAGTTTTCTGGTCGACGATCTGGTGATTCATCGCGGTGGGGTGGCCGGCAACATGGCTTACGCGATGGGGGTGCTCGGCGCGAAACCTGCGCTGGTGGGTGCGGTCGGACCCGATTTCGACGACTACCGGCGCTGGCTGGAGGCGGTCGGGGTCGACTGCGATAGCGTGCTGGTCACCGAAAACGCCTATACCGCACGGTTTGTCTGCACCACCGACGAGAACATGGCGCAGATCGCGTCGTTCTACCCGGGCGCGATGTCGGAGGCCCGCAACATCGTGCTGGCCGACGTGGTGGCCCGGATCGGCCGGCCGGAGTTGGTGATCATCGGCGCCAACGACCCGGAGGCGATGTTCCTGCACACCGAGGAGTGCCGCAAACTCGGTCTGCCGTTCGCCGCCGACCCGTCGCAGCAGTTGGCCCGGCTCAACGGTGAGGAGATCCGGCGGCTGATCCACGGCGCCGATTACCTGTTCACCAACGACTACGAGTGGGATCTGCTGCTGCAGAAGACCGGCTGGTCCGAGGCCGAGGTGATGCGCCAAATCGGTTTGCGTGTCACCACTTTGGGGCCCAAGGGGGTCGACCTGGTCGGCTCGGACGGCACCTTCGTGCACGTCGACGTGGTGCCGGAGAAACGCCGTGCCGACCCGACTGGCATCGGCGACGCGTTCCGGGCCGGTTTCCTGGTCGGCCGCAGCGCCGGCCTGAGCCTGGAACGGTCGGCGCAGCTCGCCTCGCTGGTGGCGGTGCTGGTGTTCGAGGCGCCCGGCCCGCAGGAGTGGACCTGGGACAAGCAGGAGGCGGTGCAGCGGCTCGCCGGCGCCTATGGTGCCGAGGCGGCCGAGGAGATCGCCGCCGCGCTGCCCTGAATCGGTTCGCCGCCATCGGTTTCGTACTGCCGGTCCGGCCCGGCGACGGGCACCGCGGTTACAGCCGCACGCCGCTACAGCTGCACCGGATAGCTGGGCTCGCGGATCTGCGGGGTGACGCTGCCCTCGATGAAGATGGCGTGCCAGAGCATGAAGATCAGCACCGTCCACAGCCGGCGGCTGTGATCGCCGGCGCCGGTGCGGTGCTCGTCGAGCATGCGGGTGACGGTGGCGGTGTCGATGAGCCGATCGGCCTGGGAGGCCGCCACCAGGTCGTAGGCCCAGTCCAGCAGGGGTCCGCTGGCGCGCAGCCAGTGCCGGAGCGGCACCGGGAAGCCGAGCTTGGGCCGGTTGAGGACATGCGGCGGCACGATCGACTCCAGCGCGCGACGCAGCGCGTACTTCGTCGTCGACCGGGTGATCTTCTGGTCCACCGGCAGCCGCGACGCCACCGCGAACACCTCGGGATCGAGGAAGGGCACCCGCAGCTCCAGTGAGTTGGCCATGGTCATCTTGTCGGCCTTGACCAGGATGTCGCCGCGCAGCCAGGTGAACAGGTCGAGGTGTTGCATCCGGGCCACCGGGTCCCAGCCGACCGACTCGGCGTAGATCGGCGCGGTGACGTCGGTGTGCGTCCACTCCGGCCGGAAGATCCGCAGCACCGCGCGCAGCTGTTCGTCGGAGAAGCTGCGCGCGTTGCCGTAGTAGCGCTCCTCGAGCGTCAACGATCCCCGGTGTAGCAGGCTCTTGCCGCGCATTCCCTCCGGCAACGGCCGCGACACCCGGCCCAACGAGCGTCGCACCCGCCGCGGCAGATAGTCGAACGGCTTGAGCGACAACGGTTCCCGGTAGATCGTGTACCCGCCGAACAGCTCGTCGGAACCCTCGCCGGACAGCACCACCTTGACGTGTTTGCGTGCCTCGCGGGCGATGAAGAACAGCGGGACCAGCGCCGGGTCGGCGACGGGCTCGTCGAGATACCAGACGATCTCGGGCAGGGCGGCGACGAACTCCTCCTGACCGACCACCTTGGCGACGTGCCGGGCGCCGATCGCCTCGGCCGAGGCGACCGCGACGTCGATCTCGGAGAACCCTTCACGCTCGAAACCGGTGGTGAAGGTGATCAGCTTCGGGTTGTGGCGCATCGCCAGCGCGGCGATCGCGGTCGAGTCGATGCCGCCGGACAGGAACGCCCCGACCGTCACGTCGGCGCGCATGTGCTTGGCGACCGAGTCCTCCAGCGCGGCGGTGATCTCGGCGTAGCGGGACTGCTCGTCGCCGGGGCGGAACGGCACGGGGGAGAAGCGGGGCTTGAAATAGCGCGTCACCTGCGGCGGCCGGCCCGGGCGCACCCGCGCGTAGCTGCCCGACTCCAGCCGGCGGATACCCCGATGCAGCGTCTCGGGCTCCGGGACGTACTGCAGCACCGTGTAGTGCTGGACGGCGCGCTCATCGAGGGTCTGGTCCAGGCCCAGCACATCGGCCAGCGCCAGCAGGCACTTCTTCTCGCTGCCGAACACGGTTCCGCGCGACCCGGTGGCCATGAACAGCGGTTTGATCCCGAACGGGTCGCGCGCGCAGAACAGCTCCTTCTCCACGGTGTCCCACAGCGCGAACGCGAACATGCCGCGCAGCCGGGTCAGCGCCTCGGTGCCCCAGTGGTGGTAGGCGGCGGCGATGGTCTCGCTGTCGCCGTCGGTGGCGAACACCGCGCCGAACTCGGCGGCCAGCTGCTCCCGCAGCTCCAGGTAGTTGTAGATCTCCCCGTTGAACACCAGCTCGTAGCGGTTCGGCGCCTCGGGCGGACCCCAGCGCAGCGGCTGGTGGCTATGGGCGATGTCGATGATCGACAGCCGGTTGAAGCCGAACACCACGTGGTCGTCCGACCAGGTGCCGGGTTCGTCGGGGCCGCGGTGACGCATCAGGCGCGACGCCTTGGAGACCTCCTCGACGAGGTCACCGGTCACCTCAGCGGACGGGTCGGTGATCAGGGCAAGCAGTCCGCACACCGCGCCAGTATGCCCAATCGGCGGGGCGACGCCGCGCCCGCGCCACGCCGACCCGAGATGACAGGGGACAACCTGGTCGCGATCGCCGTCGGCGGGTGGTCTACGCTGCGTAGTATTCGAGTCGAACTTCCAACTTCTAGGAGGCGCCGGCGTGACACCTCGCGGTGTGAAGGTGGTGGCGTTATCGGTGGTCCTGGGCGCCATGTCCCTGGTGCTCAGCGGATGCGACTGGTCCGAGGTTCTGGGCCTCGGCTGGCCTCGCGGTATCACTCCGGAGGCGCACGACAACCGTGAACTGTGGATCGGTTCGGTGATCGCTTCGCTGGTCGTCGGCGCGATCGTGTACCTGCTGATCTTCTGGTCGGCGGTGTTCTACCGGAAGAAGGCCTCCGACACCGATCTGCCGCGCCAGTTCGGCTACAACATGCCGCTGGAACTGGTGCTGACGGTGATCCCGTTCCTGATCATCTCGGGCCTGTTCTACTTCACCGTCCGGGTGCAGGAGACGATGCTGCACAAGGAACCCGATCCCGAGGTGGTCATCGACGTGACCGCCTTCCAGTGGAACTGGAAGTTCGGCTACAACAAGGTGGACTTCCACGACGGCACCTACACCTACGACGGCGCCGACCCGGAGGCGGCCGCGGCGCTGGCCTCGGGTCCGTCGGGCGTGCAGGGTGAGCACGGCGGTGAGTGGGGCACCATCGCCGGCAAGAACCCTGAGGACCGCAGCTACCTGCCGTTCGACGAGGTCGAGACGCTGGGCACCTCCACCGAGATCCCGGTGCTGGTGCTGCCGGCCGGCAAGCGCATCGAGTTCCGGCTGGCCTCCGCCGACGTCATCCACACCTTCTGGGTGCCGGAGTTCCTGTTCAAGCGCGACGTGTTCCCGGATCCGCGGCCGAACAACTCCGACCCGGTGTTCCAGGTCAGCGAGATCGATCAGACCGGTGCGTTCGTCGGCCGGTGCGCCGAGCTGTGCGGCACCTACCACTCGATGATGAACTTCGAGGTCCGCGTGGTCGAGCCGAACGAGTTCAAGGCCTACCTGGATCAGCGCCGGGCCGGTAAGACCAACGCGCAGGCGCTGCAGGCCATCGGCCAAGAGCCGTTCGCCATCACCACCCGTCCGTTCGACACCCGCCGCGGCGAGCTGGCTCCGCAGCTGACGGCGGCCAGCAAGTAGAGGCGAGCAAGTAGAGGATCTGCCATGCATATCGAAGCTCGGCTGTTCGAGTTCCTGACCGCGTTCTTCGTCCTGGCCGCCATCGTCTACGGGGTCCTGACCCACCTGTTCGGACCGGGCGGGGTCGAGTGGGCCGGCACCACCGCGCTGGTGATGACCGCGGGCCTGTCGCTGATCAGCGGCACCTTCTTCCGGTTCGTGGCGCGCCGGCTGGACACCCGGCCGGAGGACTACGAGGACGCCGAGATCAGCGACGGCGCCGGGGAGCTCGGCTTCTACGCCCCGCGCAGCTGGTGGCCGATCCTGGTGGCCGGCGCCGCGTCGGTCACCGCTGTCGGTGTCGCGCTGTGGCTGCCGTGGCTGATCGTGGCCGGGGTGTGCCTGGTGATCGCCGCGGTGAGCGGGCTGACCTTCGAGTTTTACACCGGACCCGAAAAGCACTGACCAGTCGCCGGTCAGGTCAGCGAACGGTCACAAAGGGCCATCGTTTCGCCCGCTGAGCGTGCTGCGAGATTCAACCGGATCACGACTTTGGGTAGTGTTGCCAAGGCACGGTTAGCCGTCCGTGGTCTCCGCGACCGCGGACGGCTGTTGCCGGTTGGGTTGTCGAGAAGGATAAAGCGCAGATGAGCGGGCCTAACTCCCCGGACAACGAAGGGTCCGACGTCCCGGAACAGGAGCCGGGCAGCGAATCCAGCGGACCGGAGACAGGCGAAACCGTCGCATACGCCCAGGCGTACTCGGCACCGGAGTCCGAGCACTACACCGCCGGACCGTACATTCCGCCGGACCCCGCCCTGTACGACTACGACGACTACGAACAGACCGAGCTCGTCGAGCAACTGGATCCGCCGCGCTGGCCGTGGGTGGTCGGCGTGCTGACCATCGTCGCCGCCATTGCCCTGGTCGTCTCGGTCTCCCTGCTGGTGACCCGCAGCGACACCAGCACCCTGGCCGAGCCCAAGACCTCGACGACGACCGCGCCGCCGCCACCGCCGGTGCAGGACGAGATCACCACCACCACCCCGCCGCCGGAGCCGCCGCCGCCCCCACCGCCGAGCAGCGAGCCGCCGCCGCCTCCGCCGCCGGAGACGGTGACCGTGACCCAGGAGCCGGTAGCCCCGCCCCCGCCGCCGGAGACCACCGAGGCGCCGCCTCCGCCCCCGGAGACGACGGAGTCCACGCCGCCGCCGCCGACCACCACCCGGTCGGGGCCGCGCCAGGTTACCTACTCGGTCACCGGCACGAAGGCGCCCGGCGACATCATCACGGTGACCTACATCGACGCCAACGGGCGCGCACGCACCATCCGCAATGTCCACATCCCGTGGTCGTTCACGGTGACTCCGATCTCGCAGTCCGAGGTCGGGTCGGTGCAGGCGTCGAGCCTGTTCCTGGTGAGCCGGCTGAACTGCTCGATCACCACCAGCGACGGCGTCGTGCTGTCGTCGAACACCAGTAACTCCGCACAGACAAGTTGCTAATGACCTATGACATCGACGCCGCGGGTTCCTCCGGGCTGACCGCGGGCCTGTTCTCCGGCGATCTCAGCCGGTTCGATCGCACCGACCGAATTCTGCTGGGTTCCTGCGCGGGGGTCTGGCTGACCGCGCTGGGAACGGGTGTGGCCGCCGGGGTCGCGCTGACCAACCTCGCCGGCGGCGGCCAGGGGGCAGCGGGCGACGACGGCACTCCGTGGGGCCTGTACGGCGTCATCGGGGTGTCGGCGGCCGTGATCGCCGGTGCGGTGCCACTGCTGCTGCGGGCCCGCCGGGAGGCGCAGGAACAGGCTGACGACGACCGCTCGGCGCCGCCGGCCACCCGTGCTGCCCGGGCGGGGGAGGCGCCCACGGAGCGGCTGCGGGCGCCCTCGGTGGGGCGTTTCGACCGGTCCGGCTACGCGGCGACGATGATGCCCGGCCGGCCCCTGCCGGCCGCGGTGGTCGACGCGATCGATCGGGTGTGGCTGCGGCATGCGCTGGTGATCATCGGCGCAGTCGGCCTGGCGATGGCGCTGATCGGGCTGGCCACGTATTTCATGGCGGTCGACAGCAACACCGTCGCGACGGTGCTGCTGGTGCTGGCCGGCCTGATCACCGTGGCCATGCCCGCGGCCACCTGGTTCTATCTACGCGAGCTGCGCGAACTGGTGGACCCGGACGGGTATTCCACTTAGCCCGAGTCGGTTTCCGCGCGTTTCGACGACGCCCCGCAATCGGTGCGCGGGCGAGTCACAGTTCTGCATCCGGCACTGTTTTCACTCGCTGGCAGTCGGGCTGAACCGGCTGCCGTCCCGGCCCCGGACACGGGGTGCGGCTCGGCGGGGTGGGGGAGTCCGGGCCACACACGCGGTGACGTGCCACCGACCACCCGGCCGCCGGAAGACGACAGCGGCGGTGGCGAGGCAGCGCTGCGCACCGGCGGGCCGTGCGCCGGCGTCTCATGTGTCGGGGCGCGTGCGCGGCAACGAGAAAGGGGGCACCCGGCGGGTGCCCCCTTCGTCGTTGTGCCGATCGTCAGTGCCTGCTGTCGACCTCGCCGTTCGACGAGCTCTCGAGCCGCGACTGGTGCTCGCGCAGCGCGGCGAGCGCCTTGAGCTCGGCCGCGTGTGCGGCCTCGGCCAGCGCCTCGTGTTCCTCGATCGGGTCGGGGTAGAGCAGGCTGCCGGTGGCCGGAACACCGGCCGACCCCAGCTTGTTCATCCGCTTGGGCACCGGAGCGCCCTGGTATTCCAGCGGAATCGGATGACCGTGCTCGTCCACCGGGCCGAGCGGCTGATGCAGCTCGATGTAGGCGCCGTGCGGCAACCGCTTGATGATGCCGGTCTCGACACCGTGCTCGAGCACCTCGCGGTCGCTGCGCTGCAGGCCGACCGCCCAGCGGTAGGCGATGAAGTACACGATCGCCGGCAGCACCACCATGCCGATGCGGCCGATCCAGGTGGTCGCGTTCAGCGAGATGTGGAACTTCAGCGCGATGATGTCGTTCATCGCCGACAGGGTCAGCACCATGTACAGCGCGATCGCGGCGGAACCGATCGCCGTGCGCACCGGCACGTCGCGGGGCCGCTGCAACAGGTTGTGGTGCGCGTCATCGCCGGTGATCTTCTTCTCGATGAACGGGTAGACGATCAGCAGGACGAACACCAGCCCCATGATCAGCGCGACCCAGGTCGACGCCGGGATGGTGTGACCAGCCGGGTAGAACTCCCACGCCGGCCAGATACGCGCCAGACCCTCGGTCCACATCATGTAGAAGTCCGGCTGGCTACCCGCCGACACCTGGGACGGCTTGTAGGGACCCAGGTTCCAGATCGGGTTGATCTGCAGCAGGCCGCCCAGCAGGCCCAGCACACCGGTGGTGATCGCGAAGAACGCGCCCGACTTCACCGCGAACACCGGCATGACGCGCACACCGACGACGTTGGTCTCGGTGCGGCCCGGGCCGGGGAACTGGGTGTGCTTCTGGAACCACACCAGGGCCAGGTGGATACCGATGAGCGCCAGGATGATGCCCGGGACGATCAGGATGTGCAGCGAGTACATCCGCGGGATCCAGAAGCCGTCCTGGGTGCAGTCGTAACCCACGCCGCCGCAAGGGAAGTCGCCGCCGAACAGCGCCCAGTGCAGCCAGGTGCCGATCACCGGCATACCGAGGGTGATCGAGCTCAGCGCCGCCCGCAGGCCGATACCCGACAGCAGGTCGTCGGGCAGCGAGTAGCCGAAGTAGCCCTCGAACATCGCCAGGATCAGCAGCAGCGAACCGATCACCCAGTTCGCCTCGCGCGGCCGGCGGAACGCTCCGGTGAAGAAGATGCGCGCCAGGTGCACCATGATCGCCGCGGCGAACAACAGCGCTGCCCAGTGGTGGACCTGCCGCACGAACAGGCCGCCGCGCACCTCGAAGCTGATGTCGAGGGTCGACTCGTAGGCCTTCGACATGTGGATGCCGCGCAGCGGCTGGTAGACGCCGTTGTAGGTGACCTCGGCCATCGACGGGTCGAAGAACAGCGTCAGGTACACGCCGGTGATGAGCAGGACGATGAAGCTGTACAGGGCGATCTCACCCAGCAGGAAGGACCAGTGGGTGGGGAACACCTTGTTCAGCTGCCGCCGGACCGCCGCAGCCGGGTGGTAACGCGAATCGATCTCGTCGCCTTGTTTCGCTAGGCGCTCAGCAAGTTTCGAACTCATGTTGTCTTCCGTTCCCAGAACGCGGGCCCGACGGGCTCGATGAAGTCACCGTTGGCGACAAAGTACCCGTCCTTGTCAATGGTGATCGGCAGCTGCGCCAGTGCGCGGGCAGCGGGGCCGAAAACCGGTTTCGCGTACTCCAGCGCGTCGAACTGCGACTGGTGGCACGGGCACAGGATGCGGTTGGTCTGCTGCTCGAAGAGCGAGGCCGGGCAGCCCAGGTGCGAGCAGACCTTGGTGAAGGCGAAGAACTCGCCGAAGTTGAAGCTCTCCTGCCCCTTGCGCTTGACGACCTTCGGCATGTCGCTGGGACGCAGCCGGATCAACATGACCGGGTTGCGCACGCCCATCGCGATCTGGGCGAGCCGGTGCGCCGAATGGGGATCGGTGCCGTCACCATCGGATTCCCGCCACGGGAACACCGTCTCCATGCCGCCGGCGTCGATGTCCTCGGGACGGACCTTGACGAAGGTGCCGTTACCGGTGTCGCGGGCGAGGTAGATGGTCTCGCCCGGGTAGCGCGGCGTCCACCCGGAGGTCCACAGCACGGCCTTCTTGCCCTCGGCGGTATCGACCACCGGCTTCCACGGGTTCTTGACCAGGCCGCCGATGAACGCCACCAGGGTGCCCAGGCCGAACGCGCCCAGACCCAGGCCGAGCGAGGCGCCGATCAACTTGCGCCGCTTGATGGTCGAGCCCTCGAGCGCGTCGGTGAGGTTGGCCACCACCGTCTTGCGGTGGATCTCCGGGGAAGCGCCGTCATGGCGCTCCTGGATGGTGATCTCGTTCGGGATGAACTTCTTCTGATACAGGATCGCGCCGATGCCGATCGACAGGATCGACAGGCCGAACGTCAGGCCGTACAGCGGCGTGGTCAGCGAGTAGAGGAACTCACCCTCCGAGCCGTACGGCTTGTACTCCCACGGCCAGAACAGGAAGACCAGCAGCAGGGCCAGGCCCGAGAATCCGCCCAGCAGAAGCCAGTACGCGACCTGGCGCTCGGCCCGCTTCTCGGCCTTGGTGCCTTCGACCGGCCAGCGGTCCTCCTTGTAGACGATTTCGACGCCGTCGAGTTTGCCGCCGAGTTCCAGCAGCTCCTCGCGCGACATCGACGCGAGTTGCTCGTCGGTGGGCTGACCCGGCACCCCGGTCTGGCCGGGAGCGTCGGTGCCCTTGGGGGTTTGGTCACTCATGCTCGCGCTCCGATCCACAGGGCCGCAGCAATGACGGCCACCATGCCGATGATCCACACCGCCATGCCCTCCGGGGCCGGGCCGAACCCGCCGAGGCCGTAGCCGCCGTAGCTGGGCGTCTCCGCCATCTCCCGCACGTAGGCAACGATGTCGCGCTTCTCCTCGGGGGTGAGCTGGCGGTCGGAGAACTTGGGCATGTTCTGCGGGCCGGTCAGCATCGCGGTGTAAATCTGCGCCGGTTCGGCGTTTCCGAGGTCGGGTGCGTACTTGCCCGACGACAGCGCCCCGCCCTTGCCGGTGAAGTTGTGGCAGGACGCGCAGTTGAGCCGGAACAGGTCACCGCCGCGTGCCACGTCGTCGCCGACGTAGAGCTGCTGATCGATGTCGCCGTGCTCGTTGCGGATCAGCGTCGGGCCGCCGCCGTTGGCCTGGACGTACGCGCCGAGCGCCTCGATCTGCTCGGCGTCGAAATCCGCGGGCTTGGACGGCGCCTGGGCCTCACCGCGCTCGGCGGGCATGCGGCCGGTGGAAACCTGGAAATAGACCGCGGCCTCACCGACGCCGATCAGGCTCGGGCCCCGGTCCGGCACACCCTGCAGGTTGGTGCCGTGGCAGGACACGCAGGACGTGTCGTAAAGCTGTTTGCCGATGCGCAGCAGTGCCTGCTGTGACTCATCGGCGACCGCCACCTGTGGCGATGGTGTCAATGTCGCCGCCAGGCCCCCGGCGAGTGCTAGTCCGACCAGCAGGAGCAGTGCTGCTGATAGACGCCGGCGCAGCCGACGGCGCGACTTGTCGGTCATCGAACCCCTTCTCATCAGCGATGCGCTCCTTGAACCGAGCCGGTCCGCGGGAGCATCGGCGAGCCGATCACGTTAGGAAACGAAGTAGATGGTGCCGAACAGGAAGATCCACACGATGTCGACGAAGTGCCAGTAGTAGGACACGACGATCGCCGCGGTGGCCTGTGCCGGGGTGAACTTACTGAGCCTGGTGCGGATGATCAGGATGACGAAGGCCACCAGACCACCGATCACGTGCAGGCCGTGGAAGCCGGTCGCCAGATAGAACACCGACCCGTAGGCGCTGCTGGAGATCGTGGTGCCGTGCTGGACGAGGTGGATGTACTCGTAGCCCTGGCCCAGGACGAAGAACAGGCCCATCAGGAACGTGATCACGTACCAGCGGCGCAGCCCGAAGACGTCGCCCTTCTCGGCGGCGAACACGCCCATCTGGCAGGTGAACGATGAGGCGATGAGCACCAGCGTCACCGGAACCGCCTGGTAGAGGTTCAGCTCGGTCGGCGGCGGCGGCCACTCGCCACCGGACTGACTGCGGGCGGTGAAGTACATCGCGAAGAGCCCAGCAAAAAACATGAGCTCGCTGGACAGCCAAACGATGGTGCCCACACTGACCATGTTCGGGCGGTTCAGCGAATGTACTCGCGACGTGATTGCGGTTCCGGAGGTACCAACAGCGCTCGTCACAGGAGCAAGTATGACGCTTTGTAGTTGTCGAACTCCACCCGGGTCTGGGTATTGGCGATAATCGCCGGGTGACTTCCGCTGATTCCCTCACGTGGCCCCAGGTTCTCGGCCGACTCACCACTGGTCGGACGCTTGCTCCCGGGCAGGCGGCCTGGGCGATGGATCAGGTGATGACCGGTGCGGCGACACCGGCTCAGATCGCCGCGTTCGCGGTCGCCATGAAGATGAAGCGTCCCACGTCGGCGGAGGTCACCGAACTGGCCGACACCATGCTCAAACATGCGCGGCGGGTGCCGACCGATCGGATCGGGACCGCCACGGTCGACGTGGTGGGCACCGGCGGCGACGGCGCGAACACGGTGAACCTGTCGACGATGGCGGCCATCGTGGTGGCGGCGGCGGGCGTGCCGGTGATCAAACACGGCAACCGGGCGGCGTCGTCGTTGTCGGGCGGTGCCGACACCCTCGAGGCGCTGGGGGTGCGCATCGACCTGAGCCCGGAGGACGTCGCGCGCAGCGTCGCCGAGGTGGGTATCGGGTTCGCGTTCGCGCCGCTGTTCCATCCGTCCTACCGGCACGCCGGCGCGGTGCGCCGTGAGATCGGCGTGCCCACGGTGTTCAACCTGCTCGGCCCGCTGACCAACCCGGCCACCCCGCGGGCCGGTCTCATCGGGTGTGCGTGGGGAGATCTGGCCGAGGTGATGGCCGGGGTGTTCGCCGCACGCGGGTCGAGTGTGCTGGTGGTGCACGGCGACGACGGGCTCGATGAGCTGACCACCACGACCACCAGCACCATCTGGCGGGTGCAGGCGGGCACGGTGGACCGGCTGACGTTCGATCCGGCCGCGTTCGGGTTCGCGCGCGCGGAGTTGTCGGAGCTGGTCGGCGGGGACGCCGAGGCCAATGCCCGGGAGGTGCGCGAGGTGCTGGGCGGGGCCAAGGGGGCGGTCCGCGACGCGGTGGTGCTCAACGCGGCCGGCGCGTTGGTCGCCCACGCCGGGCTAGCCAGCGACGCTCAGTGGGTTCCGGCCTGGGAGGCCGGTCTGGAGCGGGCGACCCGGGCCATCGACTCCGGTGCGGCCGAGCAGCTGCTCGCGCGTTGGGTGCGGTTCAGCCGGCAGATCTGACTCGGCCCACTGGGCCTCGAGTTGTTCGGCGGCGATGCGCGCCGACCGCGCCGCCGCCGCCCAGCCGGCAAGTCGCCCCGCCGCGCCCACCGGCGAGGCATAGCCCGGCTCGCAGCGCACGATCCGCACCCCGGGCGCGGCCAGCCAGCGTGCGATGAGCGCGGTCTCCTCGACCAGCGCCCCGCCCAGCGGCGCCGGATCGGGCAGCACCGTCTGCGCGCCCGCGCACAGCGTGTCGACGACCGGCATCGGGGGCACGCCGCGCGGGGCGTTGCCGGCGGCGGCCAGCCGCCCGTGCCGCACCACCGCCAGATGCCATCCGCCGTGTCCGTCGGGCCGGGCCGCGACCAGCTCCGCGACGTCGGCCAGCGCCCGCAGCCGCTGACCGCGCCAGAGCACGTCGATCGCGGTGGCGGCCAGGTCGCGCATGCGTGCCGCGGTTTCGTAGCGGCGCCGCGCGGCCAGGTCGCCGATGTGCGCCAGGATCTCGTCGAGCACCGCGGCGTCGGTGCCGTCGATGAGGTCGCGGGCGCGGCGCACCACCGAGGCGTACCGCTCGGTGTCGGCGTCCCGCGGGGCCGGGCAGGGCGACACCTCGCGTTCCGGGCAGCGCGGGCCGTGCCGCGCCGAGCGGCCCAACCGGGTGGTGCAGGTCCGCACACCGGTGAACCGGGCCAGCAGTGCGGCGGTGTCCGCGGCGTCGGAGCGCGACCGGAACGGCCCCACCGCGCGGTGCTGACGCGGTGAGCGGACCACCGAGAAGCGCGGGAACGGCTCGTCGGTCAGCACCACCCACCACCACCGGTGCGGAAACTTCGACCGGCGGTTGTACGGCGGCGCGTGGGCGGCCAGCAACCGCAGCTCGCGCACCCCGGCCTCCAGGTCGTGGGCGCACTCGACGTGGTCGACCGCAGTGGCCAGCGACGCCATCTCCTTGATGCGGGGGCGGCTGTCCGCGCCGGTGAAGTACTGGCGGACCCGCCGGCGCAGATCCACCGCGGTGCCCACGTAGAGCACTTCGTCGCCGGGGCCGCGGAACAGGTACACCCCGGGCCGGTTCGGCAACGCGTCGGCCAGGTGGCGGTTGCGCCGCTGCGCCGGCGTCACATCCGGCAGGTATGCGCGCAGGTCCGCGTAGGTGTGCACGCCCTGGTTGCCGACCCGCTCGATGAGCCCGTGCAGCACGTCGACGGTGGCGCGGGCGTCGTCGAGCGCGCGGTGGTTGGGGGTGGTCGACGCGCCGAACAACCGGGCCAGGTCGCGCAGCCGCAGGCTGGGGGCCTCGTCGCGGGTGAGGACGCGGCGGGCCAGCTGCACCGTGCACAGCACCGGCGGGCGTGGCCAGGGCAACCGGCAGCGCTCCGCGGCCGCCCGCAGGAACCCGATGTCGAATCCGGCGTTGTGGGCGACCAGCACCGCGCCGCGGGCGAACTCGAGAAAGGTCGGCAGCACCGCCTCGATGCGGGGCGCGTCGCACACCATCGCGGTGGTGATCCCGGTCAGCGCGACGATCTGCGGCGGAATGGCGCGGCCCGGGTCGACGAGCGTGGCCAGCTCGCCGAGCACCTCGCCGCCGCGCACCTTCACCGCGCCGATCTCGGTGATCGCGTCGTGGTCGTCGCCGGTGGCACGGCCGCCGGTGGTCTCCAGATCCACGACCACGAACGTGGTCTCCCGCAGCGACAGATCAGCCAGCGGATCGATGTCAGCGAAGCTGAGCTGGCTCATGCGCCGACCGTAGGGAACGCCACCGACATTCGCGCCGCGCACCCCGGCGCGCCGTGGTTGTCGGTGGGCGGGAATACCGTGCCGGTGCGCGCACACGGGAAGGCGTGATGCGACGAGCTTTGTGAGAAAAGGATGAGAAATTGGCGACGGTGAAGATCGACTGCGACGAGTGCGCGGTCCGCGGAGCGGGGTGCGGCGACTGTGTCGTCAGCGTGCTGCTCGGGGTGCCCGAGACGTTGCTGGATGACGAGCGTCAAGCACTAGAAGTGCTGGCCGAAGCGGGATTGGCGCCCCGGCTGCGGCTGGTGCCGATCCGTCGGCAGCGCGGTTCCGGGGCGGCCTGACGACACGCGAAACCGGGGGTGCGGCAGCGCCGTCGACACGGGTGCTAGGTTTGCGTCTCCCGTTGGACAAGGATGATGCCGTTTCGTAACCTGTTCGAGACCTCAGAGCAGTTCGAGGCGGCTCGTCAGACCGATTGAAGGACGCAGATCTTGAGGCTCGACCGCAAGCAGGGAATCACTTGTGTGTTGAAGCGACCCCTTGTCAGCGTGTTCATCGGCTTGACGGTCTTTGCTGCGATATTCGCCGGCGGACTCGTTGTCCCGGCCACGCAGGCCGACCCCGCCGATGACGCGCTGGCCAAACTGCAGGAGCTGTCTCGACAGGCCGAACAGACCACCGAGGCCATGCACTCGGCCCAGCTGGAGCTCGACGAGAAGTTGGCTATCCAGCGCGCGGCCGAGGCCAAACACGCTGCGGACGTCGCGGCGCTGGAGGCCGCCAAGACCCAGTTGGCGCAGCTGCAGGCCGCTGTCAACAAGGTGGCGGCGGCCCAGTACATGGGCGGCCGTTCGGACGGCTTCTACGCGCTGCTGACCGCCAGCTCGCCGCAGGCGCTGATCGACCAGATGTCGATCCAGCGGATCGTGGCCACCGAGATGGCCGAGGAGATCAAGCGTTTCCGTGAAGCCGGCGAGAAGGCCGCGCTCGCCGAGCAGGCGTCGGCCAAGTCGGCGGCCGAAGCCAAGACGGCGGCAGAACAGGCCGCCGCGGTGCGCGCCGAACTGCAGTCCAAGCAGAGCCAGCTGCAGACCCAGATCGCCATCGTCAAGGCGCAGTACGAATCGCTGACTCCCCAGCAGCGCCAGGCGCTGGCCGAGATGCCGCCCGCGCCCGAGCCGCCGCAGGGCCCGCCGAACGACGATCCGGCGGTGGTGGCCGCGCCGAGCCCCATCCCGCCGGGGGATGTGGCCGCGCCGCCGAACGCGCCGGGTGGTCACGCCGCCACGGTGATTCAGGCCGCGTTGAGCCGCATCGGGTCACCCTATGCCTGGGGTGGGGCGGGCCCGAACGCGTTCGACTGCTCCGGGCTGGTCATGTGGGCGTTCCAGCAGGCCGGCATCTCGCTGCCGCACTCCAGCCAGGCGCTGGCCCGCGGCGGTCAACCGGTTCCGATCGACCAGATGCAGCCGGGCGATGTGGTGACCTATTACTCCGATGCGTCGCACGCCGCCATCTACATCGGCGACGGTCTGATGGTGCACGCGTCGACCTACGGCTCGCCGGTGCGTGTGGCCCCGGTGAACAATGCCCCGATCTACAACGTCCGCCGGTACTGAGCCCGTCGGTCGCAGGTTCGCCGTTCGGTCGCCCCGGCGCAGCACGGTCGCGGCGCTGCTGATCACCGAACTGATCGGCGCTCTGCTGCTGGTGGGCCGGGGTGTCCCGCCCCCGGTGGCGCCGAGCGCGCAGTCGGCGCCCGCAGCGCCGGTGGCGACGTCGGCGGGGTCGGCCGAGGGCTGGCCCACCTCGTCGGTGACGCTGCGCGACGGGCGGGTAGCGCAACTGGTCGCCACGGGGGCCGGCTCCGCCGGGCTGTTGGCCCGGATCGCCGCCGAACTCGACGACGCCGCCGACGCGGTGAGCGCCTTCTGGGGTCCGCAGTGGCGCCGCGACATCGTCATCGTGGCCGCCGCCACCGACGAGCAGTTCGCGGCCGTCGGCGGTGACGGGCACACCGCGGCCACCACCACCGCCCGGCAGATCACCTTCGCCCCGCGGGCCGCCGCGATGAGTACGGCATCATTGCGGATCGTGTTGCGCCACGAACTGTTCCACTATGCGGCGCGAGCCGACACGGCCGCCGACGCCCCGCGCTGGCTGACCGAGGGGGTCGCCGACTACGTCGCGCGTCCGTCCGCGCCGGTGCCGGTCGGCGGGCCGGTCACGCCGTCGCGGTTGCCCACCGACGCCGATCTCGACGGCCCGGACCGGTCGGCTGCCTACGACCGGGCCTGGTCGTTCGCCCGCTTCGTCGCCGACAACTACGGTCCGTCGACGCTGCGGGCGCTGTATCGGCGGGCCTGCGGACCCGGCCACCCCGATCCGGCGACCGCGGTGCGTGACACGCTCGGCGCCGACCTCGACACCGTGCAGGCCGACTGGCGGCGATGGCTGGCAGGTGGCTTGCGATGAGTCGAGTTCTGTTGGTGACCAACGACTTTCCTCCTCGACGCGGCGGTATCCAGTCGTATCTGCACGAGTTGGTGTGCCAACTCGTCGCGACCGGCGATCATCAGGTGCTGGTCTACGCGCCGCGGTGGAAGGGCGCCGAGAAGTTCGACGCCGAGGCCCGTGCGTCCGGCTACGAGGTGGTCCGGCACCCGACCACGTTGATGCTGCCGGTGCCGACGGTGGCCCGGCGGATGAAGCGGCTGATCAAGCGGCATCGCGCCGAGACGGTGTGGTTCGGCGCGGCGGCGCCGCTGGCGCTGCTCGCGCCGCAGGCCCGCGCCGCCGGTGCCCGCCGGGTGATCGCCAGCACCCACGGGCACGAGGTGGGTTGGTCGATGCTGCCGGTCGCGCGGAATGTGTTGCGCCGCATTGGAAACACCACTGACGTAATCACCTATGTGAGCCGCTACACCCGTAACCGGTTCGCGTCGGTGTTCGGTCCGCGGGCCGCGCTCGAACACCTTCCGCCCGGCGTGGATGTGCAGCGGTTCGCTCCCGACGAGGTGGCGCGCGCCGAGCTGCGGGCCCGATACGGTCTGGACGACCGGCCGGTGGTGGTGTGCGTGTCGCGGCTGGTGCCGCGCAAGGGGCAGGACATGCTGATCCGGGCGCTGCCGGCGATCCGTCAGCGGGTGCCCGAGGCCGCGCTGGTGATCGTCGGCGGCGGGCCCTACCGCAACACCCTGCACCGGCTGGCACACAGTTTCCGGGTGCACGAGCATGTGGTGTTCACCGACGCGGTTCCGGCGACCGACCTGCCCGCGCACTACGCGATGGGCGACGTGTTCGCGATGCCGTGCCGCACCCGCGGCGCCGGCCTGGACGTCGAGGGGTTCGGCATCGTGTTCCTCGAGGCGTCGGCCTGCGGGGTGCCGGTGGTGGCCGGCCGCTCCGGCGGCGCACCGGAGACCGTCGTCGACGGCACCACCGGTGTGGTGGTCAACGGCTGGGACGTCGGCGAGATCGCCGCGGCCATCACCGATCTGCTGATCGACCGGCGCCGGGCGGCGCGCATGGGGGCGGCGGGCCGGCGCTGGGTGGTCGACAACTTCGGCTGGCACACCCAGGCGGAGCGGCTCGCGGCCTGGCTGTAGCCGGCCCCGAACCGCTCGGCACGACGGTCGTCAGTCGGCGGAGTAGAGCGCCTCGATGTCGGCGGCGAACTTCTCGGCGATCACCTTGCGCTTGAGCTTCAGGGTCGGCGTGAGCTCGCCGGTGGCCTCGGTGAAGTCGACCGGCAGGATGCGGAACTTGCGGATCGCCTCGGCCTTCGACACGGCCTGGTTGGCCTCCTTGATGGCCAGGTCGATCTCGGCGCGCAGGTCCGGATCGTTGACCAGGTCGGCCACCGTCGCCGACGGGTTCTTGCCGTTGCGCTCCTTCCAGCCCTCGATCGCCTCGGGGTCGATGGTAACCAGCGCCGCGATGAACGGCTTACCGTCGCCCACCGCCATCGCCTGGCTGATCAGCGGATGCGCGCGCAGCTGGTCCTCGAGGATCGCCGGGGCGACGTTCTTGCCGCCCGCGGTCACGATGATCTCCTTCTTGCGGCCGATGATCTTCAGGAAGCCGTCGTCGTCGATCGATCCGAGGTCACCGGTGTGGAACCAGCCGTCGGTGAACGCCGCCTGGGTCTCGGCCTCGTTGCGCCAGTAGCCGTTGAACACCACTCCGCCGCGGACCAGCAGCTCGTTGTCCTCCGACAGGCGCATGCTGTTGCCGGGCAGCAGTTTGCCCACCGTGCCGACCTTGAGGTCGTCGATCCGGTTGACGGTGATGGCCGCGCTGGTCTCGGTCAGCCCGTACCCCTCGTAGATGGTCAACCCGACACCGCGGTAGAAGTGCCCGAGCCGCTCGCCCAGCGGAGCGCCGCCGGAGATCGCCGCGTGGCATTCGCCGCCGAGCGCGTTGCGCAGTTTGCCGTACACCAGCTTGTCGAACAGCGCGTGACGCAGCCGCAGCAACAACCCGGGGCCGCCGCTGTCGAGCGCTCTGCTGTAGTCGATCGCGGTCCTGGCTGCGATCGCGAAAATGCGTCCCTTGCCGTCGTTTTCGGCGTTCTGCTCGGCGGTGTTGTACACCTTCTCGAACACCCGCGGCACCGACACCACCAGCGTGGGTTTGAACACCGCGAACAATGGCACCAGGTTCTTGATGTCGCTGGTGAACCCGAGGGTGACCTTGTTGACGAACGCGGCCATGGTGATGGCGCGGGCGAGCACATGCGCCAGCGGCAGGAACACCAGCATCTTTTCGCCCTTGCCCAGCAGGTCCGGGAAGCACGCCTTGGCGCCGCGGACCTCGTAGACCAGGTTGGAGTGGGTGAGCTGGCAGCCTTTGGGCCGACCGGTGGTGCCCGAGGTGTAGATCAGGGTGGCCGGATCGGAGGAGCGGATCGCCGCGAGCCGCTTGTCGAGTTCGCTCGGATCGACCGATCTGCCCGCTTCGGCCAGCGCCTCCAGCGCGGGTGTGCCCGACCCGGCGATGCGGAACACCTTGCGCAGTTTCGGCAGGGCACCCGCGATCTGCTCGACCCGGTCGGCGTGCTCGTCGGTCTCGGCGAAGATCAGCACGGCCTCGGAGTTCTCCAGCACGAACCGGATCTGCTCGACCGAGCTGGTCTCGTAGATCGGCACGGTGAGCGCACCGATGGCCAGGATCGCGAAGTCGATGATCGGCCATTCGTAGCGGGTCGCCGACAGCAGGGCGACCCGGTCACCCGGCTGTACGCCCTCGGCGATCAGCCCCAGGGCCGCGGCACGGATCTGTTCGGCGGCCTCTTTGCAGGTGACGTCGGTCCAGTTCCCGTCGACGAGTCGCTGGAAGATGACGTGGTCGGGATCGTCGCGCTCGTGGCTGAACACCGAGCTGACGACGTTGTCATGCTCGCCCACGGTGAACGGTGCAGGGACACTGAACTCACGCACGTTTGTCGACCTCTCGAGGTGGCTTGGCCGGCTAGCGGCCGGTACGCCCGTTGCTGCTGCTGCCCAGCCTAGTCGTACCCCTTGGGCGTCCCGAGGACATATGTGAAGCTTGGTGGCCATGCACAGCATCCAGATCGCCGACGAGACCTTCATCGTCGCCGACCCCGCCGAGGTGGGCCGGGCCGTCGCGGACCGGGCCAGTTGGCGGCGCTGGTGGCCGGATCTGAGGTTGACCGTGGTCGAGGACCGGGGCGAACTGGGGCACCGGTGGACCGTGACCGGGGCGCTGCACGGCACCATGGAGGTCTGGCTGGAGCCGGTGCTGGACGGGGTGATCCTGCACTATTTCCTGCACGCCGAGCCGGCCGGGGCGGCCGCCTGGCAGCTGGCCAGGATGGATTTGGCCAAGATGACCCACCGGCGCCGGGTGGCGGGCAAGAACATGGCCTTCGAACTCAAACAACGGCTGGAGGCGTCGCGCCCGATCGGGGTCTCGCGGCTGACCTGACCCGCAGGCTTTGTCGGCCGAGGCGGGGTAGATTTTCTGCCATCGGAAGACCGGACGGGAAAGTGGGCAGTGGCGGACAAGACGGCGCAGACCATATACATCGATGCCGATCCCTCGACGGTGATGAACGTCATCGCCGACATCGGCTCCTATCCCGAGTGGGTCGCCGAGTACAAGCAGACCGAGGTTCTCGAGGCCGACGAGGACGGCTACCCGCTCACCGCCCGGCTGGTGTTGGACGCCGCGGTGCTCAAGGACACCATGGTGTTGTCCTACCGGTGGCCACCCGACCGGCAGTCGGTGCGGTGGTCCCTGGTGTCGAGTTCCCTGCTGAAGTCGTTGGAGGGCGCATATATCTTGACGCCCAAGGGCTCTGGCACCGAGGTGACGTACGAGCTGGCGGTGGATCTGCTGATCCCGATGATCGGCCTGCTCAAACGCAAGGCCGAGCGCAGGCTCATCGAGACCGCGTTGAAGGATCTGAAGAAACGAGTCGAGGCTGAGTGATCTGGTCCCCGCCCGGATCAGTTTGTTCGTCGGCAAGGGCGGCGTAGGTAAGTCCACGTTGGCGACGGCGACCGCGGTGCGTGCCGCGCGGTCGGGCCGACGGGTGCTCATTGTCTCCACCGACCAGGCGCATTCGATCGGCGATGTGCTGGGGGTGTCGGTGACCCCGACCGGCCGGCGCGCCCCGACCCGGGTGCTCGCCGATCTGGCGCCCGACGGGACCGGCGGCGGGTTCCTCGATGCGCTGGCGCTGGACACGCTCGCGCTGCTGGAGTCGGCCTGGCGTGACATCGCTGGCCCGCTGGCTGAGCGTTTCCCCGAATCCGACTTGGGAAGTCTTGCGCCCGAAGAACTTTCGACACTGCCCGGAATTCAGGAGGTGCTCGGGCTGTACGAGGTCGGCGAGCTGGCCGGCTCGGGGGAGTGGGACCACGTCGTCGTCGACTGCGCCTCCACCGCCGACGCGCTGCGGATGCTCACGCTGCCCTCGACATTCAGCCTGTACCTGGAGCGGATCTGGCCGCGGCATCGGCGGCTGTCCAGCCCGCTCGACGATCCGCGCACCGCGCTGGTCGTCGACCTGATGGAGCGCATCGCCGCCGCCACCGAGCGGCTCGGGACGCTGCTGACCGACGGATCGGTGGTCTCGGCGCACCTGGTGATGACGCCCGAGCGGGTGGTGGCCGCCGAGACGACCCGCACGCTGGGGGCGCTGGCGCTGATGGGGGTGCGGGTCGACGAACTCATCGTGAACCAGGTTCTGGTGCAGGATGATTCGTACGAGTATCGCAACCTGCCGGATCATCCGGCGTTCGATTGGTACACCGAGCGGATCGCCGAGCAGCAGGCCGTGCTCGAACAGCTGGATTCGGCGGTCGGGGACGTGCAGCTGGTTCTGGTGCCGCACGTGGCGGGGGAGCCGATCGGCCCCAAGGCGCTGGCGGAGCTGCTCGAGGCCGCCCGGCGCCGCGACGGTGCCCCTCCGCCGCCGCCGCTGCACCCGGTGGTGGACCGCGAGTCCGGCTCCGGACTCGATGCCGTCTACCGGCTGCGGTTAGAGTTGCCCCAGGTCGATCCCGCCACCCTGACGCTGGGCCGGGTCGACGACGACCTGATCATCGGTGCCGGGGGGTTGCGGCGCCGCGTTCGGCTGGCTTCCGTGCTGCGCCGCTGCACCGTGGTGGACGCTCAGCTGCGAGGTGGCGAATTGACCGTGCGATTTCGACCGAATCCGGAGGTGTGGCCCAGATGAGCGGCGAGCACCCCGAGATCGGTCCGGAACTGCGCGAGCTCGCGCAGCTGATCCTGGATCGACTCGATCCGGCACTGCGGGCCGCCGCGGCCCGCGCCGCCGCCGGTGGCGCCGCGCGGTGCCAGCAGGTGTGGTGCCCGGTGTGCGCGCTGGCGGCGCTGGTGGCCGGTGAGCAGCACCCGTTGTTGAATGTCATCGCCGAGCACAGCGTGGCGCTGCTGGCGGTGATCCGGGCCCTCGTCGAGGGGCAGCAGCCACCCGGCACCGGCGAGCCGCCCGAGGAGTCGCCGCCGGACGGCTCGAACGGTGGCCCGGCCGACGGCGGTGAACCGCCGCCGACCGGCCCGGGACGCTATGAACCCATCCCGGTCCGGGTCGAGGACTAGCCACGCGTGGTCGTCGGCGACGGCGCGTGGGTAAAGTTGTCGCAGGACACCATCTCGTCGTGTTCAATCACCAGGAGGACCCATGTGGTATTGGCTGTTCAAGTACATCTTCATGGGTCCGCTGCTGGCTCTGTTGGGTCGCCCGAAAGTGCAAGGGCTGGAGAATATTCCGGAGCGCGGCGCGGCGATCCTGGCCAGTAACCACCTTGCGGTAGCGGACAGTTTCTATCTGCCGCTGGTTGTGCGTCGGCGGATCACCTTCCTGGCCAAGTCGGAGTACTTCACCGGTACGGGCCTCAAGGGCGCGTTCATCCGGTGGTTCTACTCGGTGTCCGGCCAGGTGCCGATCGACCGGACCAATGCCGACGCCGCGCAGGCCGCGCTGGACACCGCGGCGCGCATCATCGGTGAGGGCAAGCTGCTCGGCATGTATCCGGAGGGCACCCGGTCACCCGACGGGCGGCTGTACAAGGGCAAGACCGGGTTGGCGCGGCTGGCGCTGCAGACCGGGGCGCCGGTGATCCCGGTGGCGATGGTCGGCACCGATGTGGTCAACCCGCCGGGGTCGAAGATGTGGCACTTCGGCCGGGTCGAGGTGCGCATCGGCAAGCCGATGGACTTCAGCCGCTTCGAGGGCATGGCCGGCAACCGGTTCATCGAGCGTGCGGTGATCGACGAGGTGATGTACGAGTTGATGCGGCTGTCCGGCCAGGAGTACGTCGACGTCTACGCCGCGGACGTCAAGCAGGGAAAAGTTGATCTGGCGGCGAAGTCGCGCCCGGCTGCGCGAATGCCGGAGGCCGCCGCCGGCTGAGCCGGCGAATAAGGTCCAGCCGGCTGAGCCGGCGAATAAGGTCCCGCTGGCTGAGCCGGCGAATAAGGTCCAGCCGGCTGAGCCGGCGCTTCAAACGCCGCCGGCTGTTCCCAACGGGCGCGTACGACCCACGCTCGACCCCGGTCGGCCCCTGGCCCGGCAGGGCCCGGCGTGTTTCTTGGACCGGCCGCTAACTGACGGCGGGAATACTCTGCTGGCGGACCGCGGCCTGGTCGTCGGGGTCTTCGCGGGCGACCAGTCTGCCCGCCACCACACCGGAGACGACGAGCACCGTGATCGCCCACCACACGTACGAGCCGCCCGCAAGCTGGCGCCACAGCGAGGCGGCGGTCTCCCGGTGCTCGGGCATCAGCGGGATCGGGGTGAAGACCATCAGCACCGCACCGATCGCCGACACCACCCGCAACGCGGTGCTGTGGTAGCGGTGCGCCAGCACCGCCGTGGTGAGCACCGTCGGCAGCATCCACACCCAGTGGTGCGACCACGAGACCGGTGACACCACCAGGCCGAAGTTCGCCACGCACATCAGCGCGAGCACCGGTTCACCGGCCTTGAGCACCCGGTGGGCCGCCCAGACGGTCACCGCCAGCACCGCGAAGGAGGCCACCACCCACAACACGAACCGTGGCTCCTCGCTCAACCCGAGCCGGGCCAGGGCACCGGCGATGTTCTGGTTGGTGTTGAGCGTGGCGGTGCCGATGCGGTCGGTGTCACGCACCGTCTTGGTCCAGTACTCGACCGAGTCGTGCCAGGCCAGCACGAACCCCAACCCGGTGGCCGTGATCGCCGACGCGGTACTGACCAGCAGCGCGCGGACGTCGCGGCGCAGCAGGAAGTACAGCAGAAACACGGCGGGCGTGAGCTTCAGCGCGATTGCCAGCCCGAGCAGCAGCCCGCGCGGCCAGGGGGTGCGCCGGGGCACGCAGTCGGCGATGACCAGCGTCATCAGCACCACGTTGATCTGGCCGAACCCGAGGTTGGAGCGGATCGGCTCCAGGAGCAGCACGGCGGGCCCGACGATCGCGGCCGCCAGCCAGACGCGGCGCAGCCAGGCCGGTTCGCCGGTGATCGAGGTCTGCGGCCACACGTCCAGCCGGGTCAGCAGGATGGTGGTGGCCACGATCAGCAGGATCAGCGTCGTCGCGGTGATCGCCACCCCGGCGAGCTCCAGCGACAGCAGCGCAAAAGGCGCGAACGCCACCGCGGCCAGCGGGGGATAGGTGAACGGCAGGTCCAGCCCGGCCCGGGTGGGGAACGTCGCGCCGTCGGCGTACAGCGGCCTCCCGTCCAGCCAGGCCTGGCCGCCCATCCGGTAGACGTCGATGTCGATGCGGTACGGCATGGCTCCGAACAGCCGCCAGCCCGCAACGCCCAAGGCGGCGACGGCGAGCAGCTGAACCAACCGCCACGCCAGCGCCGGCTCGCCGCCCTGCCCTCCGGGCCCCCGCCAAATCCTCATGTCGCCGACCAGACTATCGGGGGGTGCGGACTCGCCGACGGGTATCCCGTCGTGACACGCGCAGGTCGGCGTAAGTTTTTCGCGTGCCGGCCAACCTGACCGTCGACTTCTCGGTGCCGCACGGACGGATGCCGCTCGTGTGCTGTCTGGTCGCGTTCATCCTCACCTTCTTCGTCACCCGCCAGATCGTGCGTTACATCCGCGATCACTCCGACAGCGACGCGCCCCGCAAGTGGTGGCAACCGCGCAACATCTCGGCCGGCGGGGGCCTGCACATTCACCACGTGGTGATCGGGGTGCTGCTGGTGCTGATCTCCGGGGTGTGGATGGTCACCATGGCCGTCGACGGCGGGGAGGGTGAATTCACTGCAGCGGCAATTCTTTTCGGTATCGGCGCGGCGCTGGTGCTGGACGAGTTCGCGCTGATCCTGCACCTGGAGGACGTGTACTGGAGCGAGGACGGGCGGACCTCCGTCGACGCCGTGTTCGCCGCGGTCGCGGTCGCCGTACTGCTGGTGCTGGGGTTCCACCCGCTGTCGTTGTTCGACGTCGGCATCTGGCGCGAGGACCACTCGTTCGCGGCGCGGGCCAGCGTGGTCGCGATGGCGGCGGTCAACCTGGCGCTGGCGGTGGTGGTGCTGCTCAAGGGCAAGGTGTGGACCGGGTTGGTCGGTATGTTCATCACACCGTTGTTGATCGTGGGCGCGGTGCGGCTATCCCGGCCGCACGCCCCGTGGGCACGGTGGCGGTACGGTGACCGCCCGAGGAAGATGGAACGAGCACTGATCAGAGAACGCAGACTGCGCCGGCCGGTGGTTCAAGCCAAGCTGGCGCTGCAGAATGTCATCGCAGGGGAACCACACTTCCCCGACGATGCCGAGGTGGACGTTCGGCTGGACCGCGAGATCCGGGCTGCGCGACCACCACGACAACGGACGGCGGCCTGACGTGCGGTACTTCTATGACACCGAGTTCATCGACAACGGCCACACCATCGAGCTGATCTCGATCGGGGTGGCCGCCGAGGACGGTCGCGAGTACTACGCGGTCTCAACTGAATTCAATCCGGAACGGGCGGGCAGTTGGGTGCGCAAGCATGTGCTGCCGAAACTGCCGCCCCCGGCGTCGCAGCTGTGGCGGTCGCGCCGGCAGATCCGCTCGGAACTGGAGGATTTCTTCGGTATCGACGGTGACGAGCCGATCGAGTTGTGGGCCTGGACGGGGGCCTATGACCACGTCGTGCTGTGTCAGCTGTGGGGGCCGATGACCGACCTGCCGCCCGCGATCCCGCGCTTCACCCGGGAGCTGCGTCAACTCTGGGAGGACCGGGGTTCACCGCAGATGCCGCCGCGGCCGGCCGACGCCCACGACGCGCTCGTCGACGCCCGGCACAATCTGCTGCGTTATCAGCTCATCACCGGGGTGACTTCCGCGTCGAACGTCAATGGTTGACGGTCGGCACCCGGTTACCATGGCTGGGTGAACTGGACCGTCGACGTGCCGATCGACCAGCTGCCGCCGCTGCCGCCGCTGCCGGAGGAGCTGCGGAAACGCCTCGACGACGCGCTGTCCAGGCCCGCCGCTCAGCAACCGAGCTGGGATCCGGAGAAGGCCCGGGTCATGCGGACCGTGCTGGAGAGCGTGCCCCCGGTCACGGTGCCGGCCGAGATTCAGCGGCTCAAGGGATTGCTGGCCGACGTCGCCCGCGGCAACGCGTTTCTGCTGCAGGGCGGCGACTGTGCGGAGACGTTCGTCGACAACACCGAACCCCACATTCGCGCCAACATCCGCACCCTGCTGCAGATGGCCGTGGTGCTGACCTACGGCGCCAGCGTGCCGGTGGTCAAGATGGCCCGGATCGCCGGTCAGTACGCCAAACCGCGGTCGTCGGACACCGACGCGCTGGGCCTGCCGTCCTACCGGGGCGACATGGTCAACGGTTTCCCCGCCGATCCGGTCGCGCGCGAACACGACCCGTCACGGCTGGTGCGTGCCTACGCCAACGCCAGTGCGGCGATGAACCTGGTGCGGGCGTTGACTGCGTCCGGGTTGGCGTCCCTGCATCAGGTGCACGACTGGAACCGCGAGTTCGTGCGGACCTCGCCGGCGGGCGCCCGCTACGAGGCGTTGGCCAGTGAGATCGACCGGGCGCTGACCTTCATGAGCGCCTGCGGTGTCGACGACCGCAACCTGGAGACCGCCGAGATCTACGCCAGCCACGAGGCGCTGGTGCTCGACTACGAACGCGCGATGCTGCGGCTGGCCGAGGACGAGACCGGCGCACCCGCGCTGTACGACCTGTCGGCGCACTACGTGTGGATCGGCGAGCGCACCCGCCAGCTCGACGGTGCGCACATCGCGTTCGCCGAGGTCATCGCCAACCCGATCGGCGTCAAGCTGGGGCCGACGACCACCCCGGAGCTGGCCGTCGAATACGTCGAGCGGCTCGATCCGCGCAACGAGCCGGGCCGGCTGACCCTGGTGACCCGGATGGGCAACCACAAGATCCGCGATCTGCTGCCGCCGATCATCGAGAAGGTGCAGGCCACCGGCCATCAGGTGATCTGGCAGTGCGACCCGATGCACGGCAACACCTACGAGTCGTCGACCGGGTACAAGACCCGCCACTTCGACCGGATCGTCGACGAGGTGCAGGGCTTCTTCGAGGTGCACCGGGCACTGGGCACCCACCCCGGCGGCATCCACGTCGAGATCACCGGTGAGAACGTCACCGAATGCCTCGGCGGCGCCCAGGACATCTCCGACGACGATCTGGCCGGGCGCTACGAGACGGCGTGTGATCCGCGGCTGAACACCCAGCAGTCGCTGGAGTTGGCGTTCCTGGTCGCGGAGATGCTCCGCGATTAGAACACCGCGGAGATGCTCCGCGATTAGAACCGAGCGGAATTGCTCCGCGATCAGGGTTGCTGGCGCGTTGTCACAGGAACGCGGTGATGTTGCTACCCAGCGTCCACGCCGCCGCGGCGATCAGCGCGGTGAGCGTGATCACCGCCACCACCCAGAACGCGAAGGCGCGCCGGGAACGCTGCCGGGCCCAGTAGAACTCCTCGAGGTCGATACCGGCGAATTGTCCTGCGGGAGGCTGATATTCCACATCAACCGGGGCGATGTCGCTGCGGCTGAACTCGCGGGTCTGTTGCGGGGGAGGCGGCGGCACCGGCGCCGCAGGCGCGGGCGGTAGCGGCGGGGCCACGGGCGTGGTTGGTGCGGCGACGGGTGTGGTCGGAGCCGCCGGGTGCGGGGCGGCCATCCGGCTGCGGTGCAGTGCCAGCGACGCGTGCTGAGCGGAGTTGCGCGGCGCGGGGACCCGGAACGGCGGCAGATCCAGCTCCTCGACGATCAGTTCGAGGTGGTCGCCCATCGCCCCCGCGTCCGGATACCGCCGCGCCGGGTCGCGTTCGGTCGCCCGGCGCACCAGCTCATCGAGTTGCCTTGGCACACCGGCGATTACCCTGCTGGGCGGGGGAACATCGTGGTCCATCCGCTGGTAGGCGACGGCCAGCGGGCTGTCCCCGGTGAACGGTGTGCGGCCGGTCAGCAACTCGTAGCAGAGGATGCCGACGGCGTAGACGTCGCTGCGGGGGTCGGCCGCGCCGGTGGCCACCTGTTCGGGCGACAGATACGCCGCGGTGCCCAGGATGACGCTGGCGGAGGTGATCTTGGCGTCGGCCAGCGCGCGCACCAGCCCGAAGTCGGCCAGTTTCACGTCGCCGTCGTCGGAGATCAGCACGTTCTCCGGTTTGATGTCGCGGTGCACCAGACCGGCGCGGTGCGCCACCGCGAGCCCGTCCAGCACCGGGGCGAGCACGGCCGCCGCGGCGTGCGGTGGCATCGGTCCGCGCTCGCGCAACAGTTCGCGCAGCGTGCCGCCCTCGACGAGCTCCATCACCAGGAACGGGCGTTGCCCGTCGAAGCCCTGGTCGTAGACCGCGACCACGCCCGGGGTCTTCAGCCGGGCGACCGCGCGCGCCTCCCGCTGAAACCGGGTGAGGAACTGTGCGTCGCCCGCGTAGCGGGAGTCCATGATCTTCACCGCCACCGGCCGGTCCAGCCGCAGGTCCAGACCGCGGTAGACCGCGCTCATCCCGCCGGTGGCGATCAGGGTGTCGACCCGGTACCGACCGTCCAACACCATTCCGGCCAGTGGGTCGGGTTGCCGGGGCGTCTCCATCGAACACATGTTACGAGCTGCCGCGACGGCCCTAGACTTGGTGCGGTGAGCAGCATTCCGGCCGCCGACGATGTACTCGATCCCGATGAGGCCGTCTACGACTTGCCCACCGTGGCGCAATTGCTGCGCGTACCGATCACCAGGGTCCATCAACTGCTGCGTGACGGCCAATTACTCGCCGTGCGTCGCGACGGCGCCCCCAAGGTCCCCAAGGTCTTCTTCGACGAGTCCGGCCACCTGGCCAAGAGCCTGCCCGGGCTGTTGATGGTGTTGCACGACGGCGGATATCGCGAAACCGAGATCGCGCGGTGGTTGTTCACCCCCGACCCGTCGCTGACCATCAGCCGCGACGGCAGCGCGGACAGGCTGGCTAATGCTCGGCCGGTTGATGCGCTGCACTCGCATCAGGCCCGGGAGGTGGTCCGCCGGGCCCAGGCGATGGCGTACTGAGCCCTTCGTAGCGGTACAGCGAATACCAGGCCACCAGCCCACACGCGGTGGCCAGCAGGACATGCGTCCACGAGTACATGCCGTGCGCGCCGTCGGGTTTCCAGATCACGGTGATCCAGGTGGACAGCCCCGCGATCAGCGCGATCCACGGCCGCGTCTGCACCAGCGCGGCGGCCACCGCCAGCGGCCAGGTGTAGTACCAGGGCAGCGCCGCCGGCACGAACAGCACCACCACACACATCACCAGCGCCGTGCCGATCAGTGCCTCGCGGTCGGTGTGGCGGTAGCGCCACCACAGCAGCGGAAGGGCGATCGCGATGATCGCGATGCCGACGATCCGGGCGACCTCGAGCACGGCGTAGAAGTTCACCGGGAAGAACAACCCGCCGATCGAGTTGGTCAGGTTCGCCACCGCGGTCGGCACGGTCAGCCAGTTGATGATCTTCACCGAGCCGGCCAGCGCGGTCAGCCAGCCCAACCCGACGCCGGCCGCCAGCGACAGCACCGCGAACACCGCGACGAAGATCGCCGCCGACGCGGCGGTGGCCACGATGAACGCCTGCACCGGTGGATACTCCCGCCGCCGACGCAGATCCCGCGTCCACACCCACACCATGAACGGAAGCGCCAACCCGGCGGTGGCCTTGACCGCGACGGCGGTGGCGATCACCCCGGCGGCCCACACGTGGTGGCCCCGGAAGCTCAACGCGATCGCGGCCATCATCAGCCCGACCATCAGCATCTCGTTGTGCACGCCGCCCATCAGGTGGATGATCACCAGCGGGTTGAGCACGCAGATCCACAGCGCCGCGGCGCCGCTGGCGCCGACATGTCGGGCCACCCGGGGTGCGGCCCAGATCAGCAGCGCCAGTCCGGGCAGCATGCACAGCCGCAGCAGCATGGTGCCGGCCACCACGTCGTTGCCGACCAGCATGGTGACGAACCGCGCGACCAGGATGAACGCCGGGCCGTAGGGCGCGGTGGTGGTGGTCCAGATCGGACTCACGTTGTCCAGCAGCGAGTTCGGGTTGGCGACCGGGCCGACCTCGTAGGGGTCGAAACCGTCGCGCAGCAGCGCCCCCTGGGCCAGGTAGGAGTAGGTGTCGCGGCTGAACACCGGAACGCTCAGCAGCAGCGGCGCCAGCCAGATGGCGGTGGTGGCCACCAGGGTGTATTCGGTCGCGGTGCCGTCGAGCACCCGCCGCCCCAGCCACAGCCAGGCGACCAGCATCAGCGCCACACCACCCCACAGCAGCATCGACGACACCACCAGCCCGTGCCCGTAGCGCAGCCACGACAGATGCAGCGACTCCAGCAGCGGATCGTGCAGTCGGGTGCTGCCGGCGCCGAGTCCGCCCGCGGTGATCAGCACCGCGCCGAGGAAGCCCAGCCAGGCCGGCCGTGCCTCCGGCGCGTTGGTGAACGTGGCGAACCGGTCGACGAAGCGCGACAAATGCTGGTGGATACCGGGTTTCGACATCGATGCGGGCGCGGTCATGGCCTCATGCGGTTCGGTTCGCGACCATCCTGGCCAGCTCGGCGAGACCCGATTTGGCCTGGCTGTCGATCGGTGCGTTCTCGAGGATGTCCAGCGCCTTGTGGGTGAGCGTCTCGATGCGTTGTTCCACCGCGGCCAGCGCACCGACGGACTCGATCACCGCGCACAGCTGTTTGGTCTGCTCGTCGGTCAGGTTCGTGCCGATCGAGGTGCGCAGCAGCTCGGCCGCGGCCGGGTCGCGCTGTTCGGCGAGCTCGACGGCTTCGGCCAGCAGCACGGTGCGCTTGCCGGAGCGCAGGTCGTCGCCGGAGGGCTTTCCGGTGACCGCCGGATCGCCGAACACCCCGAGCACGTCGTCGCGCAGCTGGAACGCGATGCCGAGGTTGGTGCCCACTTCGTGGAAGGCGTCCTGCACCTCGGGTCGGTCCGCGGCCGCGGCGGCGCCGAGCTGCAGGGGCCGCGAGATCGTGTACGAGGCCGTCTTGTAGATGTTGACGGTCATCGCCGAGTCCACCGAGTCCGCGCCCCGCGCTTCCGCGACGATGTCGAGGTACTGCCCACCGAGCACCTCGGTGCGGATGGCGCCCCACACCGCCTGCACCCGTTGACGGGCATCGGGCGGCAGGTCCGCGTTGGCGATGATGTCGTCGGCCCACACCAGCGCCAGGTCGCCGGCCAGGATCGCCGCCGAGATCCCGAACTGGTCCGCCGAACCGTGCCAGTCGTTGCCGCGGTGGCGGTCGGCGAACAGCTTGTGTACGGTCGGCAGGCCCCGGCGGGTCGCCGAGCAGTCGATGACGTCGTCGTGCACCAGTGCGCAGGCGTGCAGCAGTTCCAGCGCGGAGATCAGGCGCAGGATCTTCTGCTCCTCGGCATCGTCCGGGTAGTCGGCCACCGCGCGCCAGCCCCAGTAGGCGAACAGCGGGCGCAACCGTTTGCCGCCCCGCAGCACGAACTCCTCCAGCGCCGCGGTCAGTTCCGCGTACTCGGCGCCCATGTAGGCGCAGTCGCGGCGGCGCTGCCCAAGGTATGCCCGCAACTGCTCGGTGACGGCGCCGGCCAGTTCGACGGCTGACGGTGCCGCGGCATACGCGCTCAGCGGGCGCCCCTTTCTTCGTGCGTTATTCGCCTGGCTGCGTTGTCCGCCTGACTAGTGCATCCGGAGTGCATCCAGGAGTTTATTGCCATTCAGAGTAGAGCTTGCCCGGTGCGATTCAGCAAGTCAGCGAGTGTCGGCGTCAGTGAACGTCGGCTGGGGCCTCACCCACCCGGGGGGACCGGTCGCGGCTCAGGTACGCCAGTACGCCGACGATCCCGGCCACCACGAACGTTCCGACGCCCATCCAGATCGCCGCACCGGTGAACGACCGGGCGCTCGGGTCGGTGTAGCGGGCCTGCGCGGTCAGGGTGTTGACCACCCCCGGCTTGAGTTTCCACTCGACGACGTCGGACGAGACCCGGTCGCCGTTGGTCGAGGTCACCTCGCCCGGGAACGACACCGACAACGAGATCTCGGCCTCCGGGTCGCTGAGCGTGCTGAGGTCGGCGCGGCCCTCCAGGATCACCACGTCACCGGCCCGCCGCAGGGACAGGTCGACCCCGGCGGCGTCGCGGTTCATGTTGGCCAGCTGGGGGAGTTCGGCGAAGGCCAGATCCGAGAACACCGCCTGGGTCCCGACGTAGCCGTCGCGTTTGTACTCCGACACCGCCACCTTGTTGGCGAACGGGACGTTGTTGAGCAGCTGCGGGCCCTTGTCCTCGTCGTTGCGCGGTTTGGCGGCCGCCACGATCTGCCCGGATACCCGGTCGTCCGGTGACACCGTGATCGACATCCTGATCCGTACGCAGCCGATCAGCGACGGCGCCAGCATCAGCAGCACCGCGGTCACCGTGAGGAGCCGCACAACGCCGCGACGGCGGCGCGAACGGGCCGCGGATCGGGCCGGCCCGGACGTCGTGTGCGTGGTCATGGTGCTGGTTATCGTGCCAGACCGGTGCGCGCGGCACCCCCGAACGGCGCCGGGGTCACAGCGGCAACGCCCGGCCGAGGATGGCGAAGGCCCGCGGATCGCCGGCGAAGTGGTAGTCGCGGATGACGTCGGTGAAGCCGAGCCGGCGATACAGCCGCCACGCCCGGTTGGACTCCCCGTTGATCTCCGGGGTGGACAGCAGCACGTGGGATTCCGGGCGGTCGGCGAGCAGCCGGCGGGCCAGCGCCTCACCGAGCCCGCGGCCCTGCGCGCGCGGGTGGATGTGCAGTTCGGTCAGCTCGAAGTAGCTGCTCATCAGCTCCGCGATGCGTGCCTCGTCGGCCCCCACCCGGTGCAGACCCGCCACGACCTGCTGTTGCCACCACTGATCCGGCGCCCCGCAGTAGCCGTAGGCGATCCCGACCATCGGTGCCCGCAGCAACTCCTCGCGGGACGGGACCGACCCGTCCGGCGGTTCGGGCAGCTCCACCGCCGCGACCGCCTTCCAACCGCGACGGCGGGTGTGCTCCAGCCACATCGCCGCGCGCTGGTCCTCGGTGCCGCGCGGGTAGCGCATCGCGTCGACGTAGATGCTCAGTGCCTCGCGGAGCCGGCGCTGCATGTCGCCGGGCGATAAATCGACCAGATACGCCGCCAACTCTCGCCCTGCCCCTTCACCCGGATGCGGTTACGTAGATCGCTGTGGTGACAACCATTATTCGGCGGGCATGCTACGTCGTCCCACCGGCTGACGGCTCGCTTGCGCCGGGTACCGGGATCCGACGCCGTCTCCGATGCGGGCACCTACCGAGTGGCGCGGTCGCGACTTTGCGGGACACCCGAACAATCGGGTTCTCAACAAGGTGGTCTGGCCGTCACCGACCTCGTATCATGACTGTTAGACGCCCGTTAATTTCGGGCACCCGCGAGTTTGACGTCACTGAGCCGGCCGCATCGGCAAAGGGAGGGACGAATGCCACTCTCCGATCATGAGCAGCGCATGCTCGAGCAGATCGAGAGCGCGCTCTATGCCGAGGATCCAAAGTTCGCCTCGAGCGTTCGCGGCGGGACTCTGCGCACCCCCTCCACCTGGCGACGGGTGCTGGGCGGTGCGTTGTTCGTGATCGGGCTGGCGTTGCTGGTCGGTGGTGTGCCGCTGCGCGAGTACATCGTCGCCGGTTTCCCGTTGCTCAGCGTGGTCGGTTTCATGATGATGTTCGCCGGCGTGATCGTCGCGATCACCGGACCGAGTGCGGCCGGTCTGGGCGACGGCCTGACCGTCACCGAGGTCGCCCGTCCCCGGCGGTCCAAGGGGTCGGGCGGGTCGTTCACCAGCCGGATGGAGGACCGCTTCCGGCGCCGGTTCGACGAGTAGCTTCCCGGTTAGACCTCTGACGGGGTAGCCCCTGCGGGCTGCCCCGTTTTTTCATGTCGGCATCGTGGTCCGGGCCGTGTCGTGTGCCGCGGGGTCGCACTCGGGCCAGGTCGGATCCCCCACTGAGACCCACTTTTCCCCTTCACATCCCAAAATCCTGGCCTCTACCTGCGGATTTACTAGCCGAAGCGGGGTGGTGAGGTCACCGACGGCCGGTGGTTCGCCCGTCGAACAGTGCTGGTCGATGGGGGATCCGACACGAAATGGTGGGCGCAGGTGGCACAAAGTGGGGGAAAGTGGGGTAAAGTGGCGGATGTCGGAGCGACCGGGGTTCCGGCGGGAGTGACGCGGAGGTGACGGGATGTTTCTCGGCACCTACACGCCGAAGCTCGACGACAAGGGGCGGCTCACGCTGCCCGCCAAGTTCCGCGATGCACTGGCAGGAGGGTTGATGGTGACGAAAGGCCAGGACCACAGCCTCGCCGTGTATCCGCGGGAGGAGTTCGAAAAGCTCGCCCGCCGCGCAGCGCAGGCATCCCGGGCCAACCCGGAGGCCCGGGCCTTCCTGCGCAACCTCGCCGCGGGCACCGACGAACAGCGACCGGATTCCCAGGGCCGCATCACGTTGTCGGCCGAGCACCGGCGCTACGCGAACCTCACCAAGGACTGCGTGGTGATCGGCTCGGTGGACTACCTGGAGATCTGGGACGCCCAGGCATGGCAGGAGTATCAGCAGGCGCACGAAGAGTCCTACTCCGCGGCCACCAATGAAGCTCTGCAAGGCATCATCTGAGCGCGGCGTGCACGTCGCCCGTGCACCGCGGCCTCTGCCCGAACCGGCCCTGACGTACTTCCCCAACGCCAGGTCCGTGCTCTCGGACAGGGACCACGGTGCAGGGGCCCCCGCCGCAGGAGGCATAGCAGTCATGGCCCGGCGCCCGGAGAACGATCCACGCGACGACGACGAGGTCGCAGCAGCCGACCCGGCTGACGAACAGTCCGATAACGAAAAGCCCGCTAGTGACGCTGATTTCGGCCACATCCCGGTTCTGGCCGAACGTTGCGTCGAACTGTTGGCGCCGGCGCTGACCCGGTACAGCGCCGACGGGTCCGGTGCGGTGCTGCTGGACGCCACGCTGGGCGCGGGCGGACACGCCGAACGATTCCTGAGCAGATTCCCCGGGTTGCGTCTGATCGGCCTGGACCGCGATCCGAATGCGTTGTGGATCGCGGGGGAGCGGCTGGCCCGGTTCCGCGACCGCGTGCTGCTGGTCCGCACCCGCTACGACCGCATCAAGGAGGTGCTCGCCGAAAGTTCGTACTGGGCCTTTGAACTCGACGGTGTGCTGTTCGACCTCGGGGTGTCGTCGATGCAGTTGGACCGCACCGAGCGGGGGTTCTCGTACTCCGCGGACGCCCCGCTGGACATGCGGATGGACCCGGACTCCCCGCTGACCGCCGCCGACGTCGTCAACACCTACGACGAGCGCTCGCTCACCCGGGTGCTGCGGGATTTCGGCGAGGAACGCTTCGCCGGTCGGATCGCGGCGCAGATCGTCCGTCGGCGCGCCCGGAAACCGTTCACCACCACCGGCGAACTGGTGGAGCTGTTGTATCAGGCCATCCCGGCGGCCGCCCGGCGCGCCGGCGGGCACCCGGCCAAACGGACCTTTCAGGCGCTGCGCATCGCCGTCAACGGCGAACTCGACTCGCTGCGTGCGGCCCTGCCCGCGGCGATGGAGGCGTTGCGGCCCGGCGGGCGGATCGTGGTGATGTCGTATCAGTCGCTGGAGGACCGGATCGTCAAGCAACAGTTCGCGGCGGCCACGGCATCGCGCACACCGGCTGGGCTCCCGGTCGAACTGCCCGGCCATGAACCGAAATTCACGGCCCTGACCCGCGGTGCCGAGCGCGCCGACGAGGCGGAGGTCGCAGCCAATCCACGCAGCGCTTCGGTGCGGCTGCGGGCACTGGAGAAGGTGGGGGGTACGCAATGAGGACGAAGCGCTCGGCTCCGGTTCGCGGCGGCGACGAACGTCGTCGTACCGCGCGCGGCACGCGGCGTGGCAGCGAGGCCCCCACGCGGCGCAACCCCGCGCGCGATCAGCGACCGCTGCGGTCCGCACCGCAGACCACACCGATCCCGCGGCCGGCCGACAAGCCGGTGCGACCGAAGACCACCAGCCAGGCCCGGGCGCGTGCCAAGGCTCGGAAAGCCAAGGCGCCCAAGGTTGTCCGGCCGCCACTGCGGGAGCGGTTGCTCACCAGACTGGCCACGGCGGTGTCGTCGATCGAGTTGAGCCCCCGTGCTCTGCTCGCCCGGGTCCCGTTCGTCGTCCTGGTCATCGGGTCGATCGGCGTCGGTCTGGGGCTGACCCTGTGGCTGTCCACCGACGCCGCCGAGCGGTCCTACCGGCTGGGCAGCGCCCGGGAACTCAATCAGGCGCTGCTGCAGCAGAAGGAGGCCCTGGAACGGGACGTGCTGCGCGCGCAGGCCGCCCCGGCGCTGGCCGAGAAGGCCCGGGAACTGGGCATGATCCCGTCCCGGGAGACCGCGCATCTGGTCCAGGATCCGGCCGGGAACTGGGTCGTCGTCGGCACTCCCAAACCGGCCGAGGGCGTGCCGCCGCCCCCGCTGAACACCCCGCTTCCCGACGATCCGCCGCCGCCCCCGCCGACCCCGCCCGCGCCGCGGGTGGTGGACCCGCGGGAGGTGACGGTACGCATTCCGCCGCGGTCGAATCCGGCCCAGCAGCCCGGCACTGCCCCGCAGCAGCCCGGCACCGTCGGTCAGCCGCCGGGTACCGTTCCACTGACCGCACCGCTGCCCGGCACCGGCACCGCGCCGCTGGAGGTTCCCACCCCCGTTGCGGTACCGCATGCCGCCGACGGTCCGCTGGCGGCGCTCGGCCCGGTGCCCGAACCGGCGCCGCAGGCCCCGCCTCCGCAGACCGCCCCGGCGCCCGCGGCGCCGGCCCCCGACGGCGCCGTCGCCCCCGAGGTCGCGGTGCCCGTCCCCGCACCCGCCGCCCAGCCCGCGCCCGACGCGGTGCCCGCCCCGGTCGCGGCCCCGCCCGACGGCACCCCGCATGATCCGCAGCTGGCCGCGACACCCGGGCCGGTGGGCGGCGAACCTCCGGCCGCACCCGAGCCGACGCCGGGGCAACCGGTATGACCCGCCGCACCGGTCGCGGCCGAGACCGCAGCGCCAAGACCCGGAACGCCGTCACCACGGAGCGGTCGGTGCGGGCCCGTCGCACTCGTACGGCGACGGCGGAAACCGGTTTGCGCAGTGCGTCGTTCGTCTTCCGCCACCGAGTCGGCAATGCCGCCATCTTCCTGGTGCTGGTGCTCGCCGCCGCCCAGCTGTTCAACCTGCAGGTGCCGCGCGCCGAAGGGCTGCGCAAGGAGGCCGCCAGCCAGCTCAAGGTCACCGATGTCGACAAGGCCGTGCGCGGCGCGATCATCGACCGGGACAACGACAAGCTCGCGTTCACCATCGAGGCCCGGGCGCTGACCTTCCAGCCGAAGAAGGTGCGTCAGCAGCTGACCGAGGCCAAGGCGAAATCCCCGGATGCGCCCGACCCGGACCAGCGACTGCGGGAGATCGCCGATGAGGTCGCCGCGCGGCTGAACAACAAGCCCAACGCGGCCACCGTGCTCAAGAAGCTGCGCAGCGACGAGACCTTCGTGTACCTGGCCCGTGCCGTGGATCCCGCGATCGCCGAGGCGATCACCGACAAGTTCCCCGAAGTCGGCGCCGAACGCCAGGACCTGCGCCAGTACCCGGGAGGATCGCTGGCGGCCAACATCATCGGCGGCACCGACTGGGACGGCCACGGTCTGCTGGGTCTGGAGGACGCTCTCGATGCGGTGCTGGCCGGCACCGACGGCTCGATCACCTACGACCGCGGTTCGGACGGGGTGGTGATCCCGGGCAGCTACCGTAACCGCCACGAAGCGGTGGACGGGTCGACCGTGCAGCTGACCCTCGACAGCGACATCCAGTTCTTCGTGCAGCAGCAGGTGCAGCTGGCCAAGGAGGTCTCCGGCGCCAAACGGGTCCTGGCGGTGGTGCTCGACGCGAAAACCGCTGAGGTACTGGCGATGGCGAACGACAACACGTTCGACCCGTCGCAGGACATCGGCCGCCAGGACGACCGGGAGCTGGGCAACCCGTCGGTGTCGGCGCCGTACGAGCCCGGCTCGGTCAACAAGATCGTCACCGCCGCGTCGGTCATCGAGTTCGGCCTGTCGCATCCCGACGAGGTGCTGCAGGTGCCCGGCAGCATCGCGATGGGCGGGGTCACCGTCCGTGACGCCTGGGCGCACGGGACCGTACCGTTCACCACCACCGGTGTCTTCGGGAAGTCGTCGAACGTCGGCACGTTGATGCTGGCGCAGCGCGTCGGCCCGGAGCGCTTCGTCGAGATGATGCGCAAGTTCGGGCTCGGTCAGCGCACCGGTGTCGGGCTGCCGGGCGAGAGCGCCGGGCTGGTCCCGCCGATCGCGCAGTGGTCCGGCAGCACGTTCGCCAACCTGCCTATCGGCCAAGGCCTTTCGATGACCCTGCTGCAGCTCGCGGGTATGTACCAGGCGATCGCCAACGACGGTCTGCGGATTCCGCCGCGCATCGTCAAGGCGACGATCGCGCCGGACGGCACCCGCACCGAGGAACCCCGTCCCGAGGGGATCCGGGTGGTGTCCCCGGAAACCGCACGCACGGTGCGGCACATGTTCCGCTCCACCGTGCAGCGCGACCCGCGCGGCGTCCAGCAGGGCACCGCCCCGCAGGCCGCCATCGAGGGCTATCAGGTGTCCGGCAAGACCGGTACCGCCCAGCAGATCAACCCGGCCTGCGGGTGCTACTACGACAACGTGTACTGGATCTCGTTCGCCGGGATGGTACCCGCGGACAACCCGCGCTACGTCATCGCGGTGATGGCCGACAACCCGCAGCGCACCTCCGACGGCCAGCCCGGCAGCACCTTCGCGCCGCTGTTCCAGACCATCGCGTCGTGGCTGCTGCAGCGCGAGAACGTGCCGCTGTCACCGGACCCGGGCCCCCCGCTGACGCTGCAGGCGACCTGAGCGCTGCCACTGCCGCCACCGCCGGGCCGGTACTGTGTCATCGCCATGAACCTGCGTCCCAGCCACCCCACCGGCCATGCGCTCGCGGCGTTGGCCGAGCAGGTGGCCGCGGTGCCCGCCGGGCCGGCCAACCTCGCCGACCTCGGCGATGTGGTGGTCACCGGGGTCACGCTGCGCAGCCAGGACGCCCGGCCCGGGGACCTGTTCGCCGCGCTGCCGGGTGCGGCCTCGCACGGGGCCAGGTACGCCACCGAGGCGGTTTCCCGCGGCGCGGTCGCCGTGCTGACCGACGGTGCGGGCAGCGCCCTGCTCGGGCCCGACATCGGGGTCCCGGTGCTGATCCATCCCGATCCGCGGTCGGTGCTCGGCGGGCTGGCCGCCACCGTGTACGGCCATCCGTCGAACCGGTTGCGCGTCATCGGGATCACCGGCACCTCCGGCAAGACCACCACCACCTACCTGGTGGAGGCCGGGCTGCGCGCGGCGGGCCGGGTGGCCGGGTTGATCGGCACCGTCGGGGTCCGCATCGACGGCCGCGACCAGCCCAGCGCGCTGACCACCCCGGAGGCGCCGGATCTGCAGGCGCTGCTGGCGGTGATGGCCGAACAGGGCGTCGACACCGTGGTGATGGAGGTGTCCAGCCACGCCCTGACCCTCGGCCGGGTCGACGGGGTGCGGTTCGCCGTCGGCGGGTTCACCAACCTCTCGCGTGACCATCTCGACTTCCATCCGACGATGGACGACTACTTCGCCGCCAAGGCGCGGCTGTTCGCGCCCGAGTCGCCCACCCACGCCGAGCGGTCGGTGATCTGCATCGACGACGAGGCCGGCCGGGCGATGGCCGAACGCGCGGATCGGGCGGTGACGGTGAGTGCGACCGGCCGTGAGGCGGATTGGACCGTGGAGTCGGTGCGCACCGTCGACCGCGGCGGCCAGGAGTTCTACGCCGTCGACCCGGCGGGCGTGCACCACGGGCTGCGGATCGCGCTGCCCGGCCGCTACAACGTGGCCAATTGTCTGCTGGCCGCCGCGGTGCTGGATGTGGTCGGGGTGTCGCCGGAGCAGGCGGCCCCCGGGCTGCGCACCGCCACCGTGCCCGGGCGGCTGGAACCGATCGACCGCGGCCAGCCCTTCCTGGCCCTGGTCGACTACGCCCACAAACCCGGGGCGTTGGAGGCGGTGCTGCGGGCCCTGCGCGAGCAGGGGGCGACGCGGATCGCGGTGGTGGTCGGCGCCGGCGGCAACCGCGACCCGGGCAAACGCGAACCGATGGGCCGGGTGGCCGCCGAGCTGGCCGACCTCGTGGTGATCACCGACGACAACCCGCGCGACGAGGACCCGGCCGCGATCCGGGCCGCGCTGCTGGCCGGCGCCGCGGGGGGATCCGCGCAGGTGGTCGAGATCGCCGACCGCCGGGCGGCGATCGACTACGCGGTCGACTGGGCCGAACCCGGCGACGCCGTGCTCGTCGCCGGCAAGGGGCACGAGCCGGGTCAGACCATCGGGGGGCAGACCCGTCCGTTCGACGACCGCGCCGAACTGGCCGCGGCACTGGAAGCATCGAGGCACCGTGGATGATCCCGTTGACCATCGCCGAGGTCGCCGACATCGTCGGCGGCCGGCTCGCCGACATCACCGCAGAACAGGCGGCCGCCACCCGCATCACCGGCACCGTGGAGTTCGACTCGCGCCGGGTCACCCCGGGCGGGTTGTTCCTTGCACTGCCGGGTGCCCGCGCCGACGGGCACGACTTCGCCGCTGCCGCAATAGAATCCGGTGCGGTCGCGGTGTTGGCGGCCCGGCCGGTCGGGGTTCCGGCGATCATCGCGCCGCCGGCCACCGGTGACGCACAGGCCAGCGTGCTCGAACACGACACCGACGGTTCGGGGGCGGCGGTGCTGGCGGCGCTGGCGAAACTCGCCGCCGCGGTCGCCGCGAGGCTGGTGAGCCGGGGCCTGAGGATCATCGGCGTCACCGGGTCGTCGGGCAAGACGTCGACCAAGGACCTGATCGCCGCGGTGCTGGCACCGTTGGGCGAGGTCGTCGCACCACCCGGATCGTTCAACAACGAACTCGGCCACCCGTGGACGGTGCTGCGCGCCACCGAATCCACCGACTTTCTCGTGCTCGAGATGTCGGCCCGGCGCCGCGGCAACATCGCCGCCCTCGCCGCGATCGCACCGCCGCAGATCGCGGTGGTGCTCAACGTCGGCACCGCCCATCTCGGCGAGTTCGGTTCGCGACACGCCATCGTGGAGACGAAAGCAGAACTGCCGCAATCGGTTCCGCCGGACGGCGCGGTGATCCTCAACGTCGACGACCCCGCGGTGGCGGGGATGGCCGACCGCACCGCGGCCCGGGTGGTGCGGGTGTCGCGCTCACCGGGTGCGGACGTGTGGGCCGGCGAGGTGACACTCGACGAACTGGCCAGGCCCCGGTTTCGGCTGCACGCCGGGGACCGTGCGGTCGAGGTCGCGCTGGCCGTGCACGGCGACCACCAGGTGTCGAACGCGTTGTGTGCGGCCGCCGTCGCCCTGGAGTGCGGGGCCGGCCTCGAGCAGGTGGCGGCGGCGCTGTCGAATGCCGGTCCGGTTTCCGCGCACCGGATGCAGGTGGTCACCCGCGGCGACGGGGTCACCGTCATCAACGACGCCTACAACGCCAACCCCGATTCGGTGCGCGCCGGCCTAAAGGCGCTGGTCTGGATGGCCCGGCAGGGAGCCGAACCGCGCCGCAGCTGGGCGGTGCTGGGAGAGATGGCCGAGCTCGGCGAGGACGCGATATCCGAGCATGACGCCATCGGCCGGACCGCGGTGCGCTTAGATGTGTCACGACTCGTCGTCGTGGGAACCGGGAGGGCTATGAGCGCCATGCACCACGGCGCGGTGATGGAAGGGTCATGGGGCTCCGAGTCCACCATGGTTCCCGACGCCGACGCCGCGCTGGCTCTGCTGCGCTCCGAGCTGCAGGCCGGAGACGTGGTGTTGGTCAAGGGTTCGAACGCGGTCGGGTTGGCCGCCCTGGCCGAGGCCCTGATCGCCGACGCGGCTCCCGACGGACAGACCCTCACCACCCAGGCCCCAGACCCCCAGGATCCGACCGCATGAGGCAGATACTCATCGCCGTCGGCATTGCGCTGACGGTGTCCATCCTGCTCACCCCGATGCTGATCCGGCTGTTCACCCGCCAGGGGTTCGGCCATGAGATCCGCGAGGACGGCCCGCCGACCCATCAGAAGAAACGCGGCACCCCCTCGATGGGCGGGGTGGCGATCCTGGCCGGCGTCTGGGCCAGCTACCTGGGCACCCACCTGGTGGGGGTGCTCATCGACGGCAAGGGACCGTCGGCGTCGGGGCTGTTGGTGCTGCTGCTCGCGACCAGCCTCGGCCTGGTCGGGTTCACCGACGACCTCATCAAGATCCGCCGCGCCCGCAACCTGGGGCTGAACAAGACCGCCAAGACCATCGGCATCCTCATCGCGGCGGTGCTGTTCGGGGTGCTGGTGCTGCAGTTCCGCAACGCCGACGGGCTCACCCCGGGCAGCACCGAGCTGTCCTACGTGCGCGACATCGCCACCCTGACCCTGCCGCCGCTCTTGTTCGTGCTGTTCGTCGTCGTCGTGGTCAGCGCCTGGTCCAACGCGGTGAACTTCACCGACGGGCTGGACGGCCTGGCCGCCGGGGCGATGGCGATGGTGTGTGCGGCGTACGTGCTGATCACGTTCTGGCAGTTCCGCAACGCCTGCGCGACCAGTCCCGGGGTGGGCTGCTACAACGTGCGCGACCCGCTGGATCTGGCGATCGTCGCGGCCGCCACCGCCGGCGCGTGCATCGGGTTCCTGTGGTGGAACGCCGCACCCGCCAAGATCTTCATGGGCGACACCGGTTCGCTGGCGCTCGGCGGTGTGATCGCCGGGCTGTCGATCACCAGCCGCACCGAGATCCTCGCGGTGGTGCTCGGCGCGCTGTTCGTCGCCGAGGTCACCTCGGTGGTGATCCAGATCCTGGCGTTCCGCACCACCGGCCGCCGGGTGTTCCGGATGGCGCCCTTCCATCACCATTTCGAGCTCGTCGGGTGGGCCGAGACCACGGTCATCATCCGGTTCTGGTTGTTGACCGCGATCGCCTGCGGGCTCGGGGTGGCGCTGTTCTACAGCGAGTGGTTGTCGCTGGTCGGGGCCTGAAGATGACCGAGCTAGCACCGCTGCGGGCGGGAGCGCGGATCCTGATCACCGGCGCCGGGTTGACCGGGCGCTCGGTGAGCGCGGTGCTGGAGCCGACCGGGGCCCGGCTGACGATCTGTGACGACGACCCGCGGGCGCTGCAGCGGCTGGTGACACCGGCGAAGGTGGTCACCACCGCCGAGGCGATCCGCGGCATCGGTGAGTTCGACCTGGTGGTGACCAGCCCGGGTTTCCCGCCGACCGCCCCGGTGCTGGCCGCCGGCGCCGAGGCCGGGGTGCCGATCTGGGGCGACATCGAGCTGGCCTGGCGGCTGGACCGGGCCGGCCGGTTCGGGCCGCCGCGGCGCTGGCTGGTGGTGACCGGGACCAACGGCAAGACCACCACCACCTCGATGCTGCACGCGATGCTGCAGGCGGCCGGGCGGAGCTCGCTGCTGTGCGGCAACATCGGCAACCCGGTCCTGGACGTGCTGGCCGACTCGGCGCCCGACGGCCCCGAGCTGCTCGCCGTGGAGCTGTCGAGCTTCCAGCTGTACTGGGCGCCGTCGTTGCGGCCCGACGCCGGGGTGGTGCTCAACGTTGCCGAGGACCATCTGGACTGGCACGGTTCGATGGACGCCTACGCCCGCGCCAAGGCCCGGGTGCTCGACGGGCGGGTGGCGGTGGTGGGCCTCGACGACCCGGTGGCGTCGGGCCTGCTGGCCACCGCGGCCGCCCCGGTCCGGGTCGGATTCCGGCTCGGCGAGCCGGGCCCCGGTGAGCTCGGCGTGCGCGACGGCATGCTGGTCGACAACGCGTTCGGCGACGCGGTGCCGCTGGCCGCGACCGCCACCATCCCGGTGGCCGGCCCGGTCGGGGTGCTCGACGCGCTCGCCGCGGCCGCTCTCGCCCGCGCCGTCGACGTGCCCGCCGAGGCGATCGCCGCGGCGCTGGCCGACTTCCAGGTGGGCCCGCACCGGGTGCAGGTCGTGGCCACCGTCGACGGGGTCACCTACGTCGACGACTCCAAGGCCACCAACCCGCACGCCGCGCAGGCCTCGATCGCCGGATACCCGCGGGTGGTGTGGATCGCGGGGGGTTTGCTCAAGGGCGCCTCGGTCGACGATCTGGTCGTCGCAGTGCGGGATCGGCTGGTCGGAGTGGTGTTGCTGGGGCGGGACCGGGAGGTTGTAGCCAACGCGTTATCGCGACACGCCCCCGATGTCCCCGTGGTTGAGCTCGTGACGCGCGAGGATTCTGGGGTGCAAGGGACACCTGTGACTCGTGTGGTCAAAGTCGAGGACGAGTCCGGCGAAGCGGTGATGGCGGCCGTCGTCGCCGCCGCTCGTGAACTCGCCGCTCCCGGCGACACCGTGCTGCTCGCCCCGGCCGGGGCGTCGTTCGACCAGTTCAGCGGCTACGCGCACCGCGGTGACGCGTTCGCCGCGGCCGTGCGAACCCTGTCTCGGTAACACGATGAGCGCCATCCTGACCCGCCTGCGACACCGCCGAACGGGTGTCGGCGAGACGTCGGCCGGGCAACCGGCGGGGGAGGCGGGACCACGGACCCGGTTCGGCGCCTGGCTGAACAAGCCGATGACGTCGTTCCACCTGATCATCGCCGTGGCCGCCTTGCTGACCCTGATGGGTCTGACGATGGTGCTCTCCGCGTCCGGGGTGTACTCGCACAACCGCGACGGTTCGCCGTGGGCGGTGTTCGGCAAACAGGTGTTGTGGACGCTGGTCGGCCTGGCCGGCTGTTATGTCGCCCTGCGGTTGCGCATCCGCACCATCCGCAATTTCGCGTTCGCCGGTTTCGCGATCACCATCGTCCTGCTGGTGCTGGTGCTCGTCCCCGGAATCGGCAAGGTGGCCAACGGTTCTCGCGGCTGGTTCGTCATCGGCGGGTTGTCGATGCAGCCATCGGAGCTGGCCAAGATCGCGTTCCTGATCTGGGGCGCGCACCTGCTGGCCGCCCGCCGGATGGAGCGCGCATCGCTGCGGGAGATGCTGATCCCGCTGGTGCCCGCCGCGGTGGTGGCGCTCGCGCTCATCGTCGCCCAGCCCGACCTGGGGCAGACCGTGTCGCTGGGCATCATCCTGCTGGGCCTGCTCTGGTACGCCGGTCTGCCGCTGCGGGTATTCCTGTCCTCGCTGTTCGCCATCGTCGTCTCCGCGGTGGTGCTGGCGGTGGCCGAGGGCTACCGATCCGAACGGCTGCGGTCCTGGCTCAACCCCGGAGCGGACCCGCAGGACGCCGGATACCAGGCCCGCCAGGCCCGGTTCGCGCTGGCCAACGGCGGGTTCTTCGGCGACGGGCTGGGGCAGGGCACCGCGAAGTGGAACTATCTGCCCAACGCCCACAACGACTTCATCTTCGCGATCGTCGGCGAGGAGCTGGGCTTCGTCGGCGCGTCCGGGCTGTTGTGCCTGTTCGGGTTGTTCGCCTACACCGGGATGCGGATCGCGCGCCGGTCGGTCGACCCGTTCCTGCGGTTGATGACCGCCACCGCGACGCTGTGGGTGATGGGCCAGGTGTTTATCAACGTCGGCTACGTGGTGGGCCTGCTGCCGGTCACCGGGCTGCAGCTGCCGCTCATCTCTGCTGGCGGAACGGCAACGGCGACAACGCTTTTCATGGTCGGCCTGCTGGCCAACGCGGCGCGCCACGAACCCGAGGCGGTGGCCGCGCTGCGCGCCGGGCGCGACGACCGGATGAACCGGCTGCTGCGGTTGCCGCTGCCCGAGCCGTACACGCCGACCCGGATCGAGGCACTGCGCGACCGCATGCGCGATCCGCACAAGCGCGGCCGGAGAACCGGGCAGGACAAGAAGGTGGACAATCAGAAGCGAGCGGCCGCGCGGCCGCGGGCCGCCGAACCCAAGCCGCGCCGGCGCCAACCCGCGCGGCGCCAGCCGGCGGCGGCTGATCGGCCCGCCCGGGCGGCAAGGCATCATGGAGGCGGCCGCGACAGCTCGGGCCGGCGGGCCCGCACATTGGAAGGTCAGCGTTACGGGTGAACAACACGGTGTCGGTGGTGCTGGCGGGTGGTGGCACCGCGGGCCACGTGGAGCCGGCCATGGCGGTGGCCGACGCGCTGCGGGAACTCGACCCCGGGGTGCGCATCACCGCGCTGGGCACCGAGCGTGGCCTGGAGACCAGGCTGATACCGGCCCGCGGGTATGACCTCGAACTGATCACCCCTGTTCCGCTGCCGCGCAAGCCGACGATGGACCTGGCCCGGCTGCCGTTCCGGGTGCGGCGCGCGGTGCGTCAGACCCGGGCGGTGCTGGATCGGGTGGGCGCCGACGTGGTGGTGGGCTTCGGCGGCTACGTCGCGGTGCCCGCCTATCTGGCCGCGTTCGGCCCGCGCCGCAAGCGGGTTCCGGTGGTCGTGCACGAGGCCAACGCCCGTGCCGGATGGGCCAATCGCCTCGGCGCCCGGATCGCCCGCCGGGTGCTCGCGGCGGTGCCCGATCCCGGTCTGGGCGAGGTCGAGGTGGTCGGTGTTCCGGTGCGTTCGGCGATCACCGATCTGGATCGTGCCGCGCTGCGGGCGCAGGCGCGGAAGTACTTCGGGTTCGCCGACGACGCCAAGGTGTTGCTGGTGTTCGGTGGCTCGCAGGGCGCCCAGTCGCTCAATCGAGCCGTCTCGGGTGCGGCGGATGAGCTTGCTGCAGCAGGGATTTCGGTGTTACACGCACACGGGGCCAAGAACACGCTGCAGCTGTCCCGGTCCGCCGACGCCGATCCGCCCTACGTCGCCGTGCCGTATCTGGACCGGATGGATCTGGCTTATGCGGCGGCCGATCTGGCGATCTGCCGGTCCGGGGCGATGACGGTCGCGGAGCTGACCGCGGTCGGGCTGCCGGCGGTGTACGTCCCGCTGCCGATCGGCAACGGCGAACAGCGGTTCAACGCGCTGCCGGTGGTCGAGGCCGGCGGCGGGCTGCTGGTCGACGATGCGGCGTTGACACCGCAGTTCGTCGCGGAGACGGTGGTGGGGCTGTTCGGCGACCCGGACCGGTTGGCCGCGATGACCGAGGCGGCCCGGGTGGCCGGACACCGGGACGCCGCTCGCCGGGTCGCCGAGGTCGCCCTGGAGTTGGCCCGGGAGGGTCGGCGATGACCGCCCGTCCGCTGCCGCCGGAGTTGCAGCGCGTGCACATGGTGGGCATCGGGGGAGCGGGCATGTCCGGCATCGCGCGCATCCTGCTCGACCGCGGGGGCATGGTGTCGGGGTCCGACGCCAAACAGTCGCGGGCGGTGCTGGCGCTGCGGGCGCGCGGCGCGGTGGTGCGTGTCGGGCACGACCCGTCGTCGCTGGACATGCTGCCGGGCGGGCCGACCGCGGTGGTGACCACGCACGCCGCGATCCCCAAGACCAACCCGGAACTGGTCGAGGCGCGCCGGCGCGGGATCCCGGTGCTGCTGCGCCCGGTGGTGCTGGCCCGGTTGATGGCCGATCACACGACGCTCATGGTGACCGGCACGCACGGCAAGACCAGCACGACCTCGATGCTCATCGTCGCGCTGCAGCACGCCGGTTACGATCCGTCCTTCGCGGTCGGCGGCGACCTGGGGGAGGCCGGCACCAACGCCCACCACGGCAGCGGCGACTGCTTCGTCGCCGAGGCCGACGAGAGCGACGGGTCGCTACTGGAGTACACCCCGGACGTCGCGGTGGTCACCAACATCGAAGCCGATCATCTCGACTTCTTCGGCACCCCCGAGGCCTACGGCAAGGTCTTCGACGACTTCGTCGAGCGCATCAAACCCGGTGGCGCACTTGTGGTCTGCACCGACGATCCGGGCGCGGCCGGGCTGGCCGAGCGCACCGAGGCGCTGGGCATCCGGGTGCTGCGCTACGGCAGCGACCCCGCCGCCGGGCTGCACGCCACCCTGCTGGGCTGGGAACAGCAGGACACCGGCGCGGTCGCGCACATCCAGCTGGCCGGCGAGCCCACACCGCGGGTGATGCGGCTTTCGGTGCCCGGACGGCACATGGCGCTCAACGCGCTCGGGGCGCTGTTGGCCGCGATGCAGGTGGGCGCGCCGGTGGAGACGGTGCTCGACGGGCTGGCCGGGTTCGAGGGCGTGCGGCGCCGTTTCGATCTGGTCGGCACCGCCTACGGGGTGCGGGTGTTCGACGACTACGCCCACCACCCGACCGAGGTGCGCGCCACCCTGGCCGCGTTGCGCACCGTCGTCGAACAGTCCGGCCGAGGCCGGGCGATCGTGGTGTTCCAGCCACATCTGTATTCGCGCACAAAGACTTTCGCCCGCGAGTTCGCTCAGGCACTGGACACCGCCGACGTGGTGTTCGTGCTCGACGTGTATGCCGCGCGGGAGCAGCCGATGGCCGGGGTCAGCGGCGCCATCATCGCCGAGCATGTTTCGGTGCCGGTGACATATCTGCCGGACTTCTCCGAGGTCCCCGATCGGGTGGCCGCGGTCGCCGAACCGGGTGACGTGATCATCACCATGGGGGCCGGCGATGTGACGATGCTCGGCCCCGAGATCCTCACCGCGCTGCAGGCCAAGGCCAACCGCGGGGTGCCGGGTGGATCGGGAGCGGAGCCACGGTGACCGGGCCTGCCGGACCGGAGCCCGAAACTCCCGCCGCAGCAGGGGAGTTCGCAGGGTTCTCGTTGGACGGCCCCCAATCCGGGCAGGCTGGGCCCCAGCAGCCCGGGTCGGGGTCAAAGGACCCGCCGGCCGAGGCGGCCTCGTTCGAAGGGCCGCGCCGGCGGGCGCGGCGCGAGCGCGAACAGCGGCGGGCCGCGCAGGCGCGGGCGGCGGCGATCGAAGCGGCTCGCCGCGAGGCCAAACGGCGGGCGCTGGGCGGAGCCGAACCCGAGCCGGCCAAGTCCACGACGCGGGCGGTGCGGGGGCTCAAGACGCTGATGTGGTCGGCGCTGGCCAGTGTGGTGATCGCCGCGCTGGGGCTGCTGCTGTACTTCACGCCGATCATGTCGGTACGCACCTTCGAGGTCACCGGGCTGGCCGCGGTGTCCTACGAGGAGGTGATCAGCACCGCCGGGGTGGTTCCGGGAACGCCGCTGCTGCAGGTGGATACCGAGGTGGTGGCCGAGCGGGTGGCCAACATCCGGCGGATCGCCAGCGTCCGGGTCCAGCGGCAGTACCCGTCGTCGCTGCGGATCAGCGTGGTGGAGCGGGTGCCGGTGGTGGTCAAGGACTTTCCGGACGGGCCACACCTGTTCGACCGGGACGGGGTGGATTTCGCCATCGGCCCGCCGCCGGTGGGCGTGCCGTATCTCGACACCGACAACCCGGGGCCCGACGACCCGCCGACGAAGGCGGCGCTGCAGGTGATGACGTCCCTGCCGCCGGAGGTCGCCGCGCAGGTGGCCCGGGTGGGCGCGCCGTCGGTGGCGTCGATCACCTTGCAACTGGTCGACGGGCGCCAGGTGGTGTGGGGGACCACCGACCGCACCGAGGAGAAGGCGGTCAAACTCGCCGCGCTGCTGACCCAGCCCGGGCGCACCTACGACGTGTCCAGCCCGGATCTGCCCACCGTCAAATAGGCCGGCGCGGCCGGATTCGGGCCCGGATAGCGGTTCGACGGGTGTGGCGTAACGAAAATCCGAAAAATTCCTGGCTCGCGTGTCGGCGCGCCTGCATGGCAAGGCCGACACCTGGCCCTACCGTTCTGAGTGCGCGAAACAACTTGACATAACTATAACCCTCTGGTTGAGGTTTAGGGTTTGATCAAGTGGTCTCGCGCGCGGACAGGCAACCAGGGAGGAAAGGCGATCGCGATGACCCCCCCGCATAACTACCTCGCCGTCATCAAGGTCGTCGGCATCGGCGGCGGCGGTGTCAACGCCGTCAACCGGATGATCGAGCAGGGCCTCAAGGGCGTGGAGTTCATCGCCATCAACACCGACGCCCAGGCGCTGTTGATGAGCGACGCCGACGTGAAGCTCGACGTGGGCCGCGACTCCACCCGTGGTCTGGGCGCAGGTGCCGACCCGGAGGTCGGACGCAAGGCTGCCGAGGATGCCAAGGACGACATCGAGGAGCTGCTGCGCGGTGCCGACATGGTTTTCGTCACCGCGGGCGAGGGCGGCGGCACCGGCACCGGCGGCGCCCCCGTCGTCGCGTCGATCGCCCGCAAGCTCGGCGCGCTGACCGTCGGCGTGGTCACCCGGCCGTTCTCGTTCGAGGGCAAACGCCGCAGCCAGCAGGCCGAGGCGGGTATTCAGGCGCTGCGCGAGAGCTGCGACACCTTGATCGTGATCCCCAATGACCGGCTGTTGCAGATGGGCGACGCCGCGGTGTCGCTGATGGACGCGTTCCGCGCCGCCGACGAGGTGCTGCTCAACGGCGTGCAGGGCATCACCGACCTGATCACCACACCCGGCCTGATCAATGTCGACTTCGCCGACGTCAAGGGCATCATGAGCGGTGCCGGCACCGCGCTGATGGGCATCGGCTCGGCACGCGGCGACGGCCGGGCGCTCAAAGCCGCCGAGATCGCGATCAACTCGCCGCTGCTGGAGGCCTCGATGGAAGGCGCCCAGGGCGTGCTGATGTCCATCGCCGGCGGCAGCGACCTCGGTCTGTTCGAGATCAACGAGGCGGCGTCGCTGGTGCAGGAGGCCGCTCACCCGGACGCCAACATCATCTTCGGCACGGTGATCGACGACTCGCTGGGCGACGAGGTGCGCGTCACGGTGATCGCGGCCGGGTTCGACGCCAACGGCCCCAGCCGCAAACCCATCGTCAGCGGCGCGACCACGGCCGCGTCGGCCGGCGGACAGACCATCGAGCCCGGCCGGGCCGGCCGGCTGAGCACGTCGCTGTTCGAACCGGCCGATCCGGCCAGCGTCCCGCGGCCCACCAACGGCGCGACGGTGAGCCTCGGCGGCGACGACGGGCCCATCGCCGACGACGACGTCGACGTCCCGCCGTTCATGCGCCGCTGACCGCAGCGCCGTGTCCCGCTTTGATCTCGGCGCCGCGGCCGGTGTCCCGGCTGCCGCCGGGGTCGGGGGCGTTCGTCCGCACCGACCGACGCGGCGATACTCGGCATCGTGACCGTACGAATCAGGCGGGTGACCACCACCCGGGCCGGCGGAGTCTCCGCGCCGCCCTTCGACACGTTCAACCTCGGCGACCACGTCGGCGACGATCCGGCTGCGGTGGCGGCCAACCGGGCGCGTCTGGCCGCCACGATCGGCCTGCCCAACGAGGCGATCATCTGGATGAATCAGGTCCACGGTGATCGTGTCGTGGTGGTGGACGAGAATTCCCGGTCGCCGGTCGATAATGCCGACGGTTTGGTGACCACTCGACCGCGTTTGGCGCTGGCCGTGGTGACCGCTGATTGTGTGCCGGTTCTGCTCGCCGACGCGCGGGCGAAAGTGGTGGCCGCGGTGCACGCCGGACGGGTCGGCGCACAAAAGGGAGTGGTGGTGCGCGCAGTCGAGGCGATGCAGTCGGTGGGGGCACGCGTCGAGGACATCTCGGCGCTTCTCGGGCCGGCGGTCAGCGGCCGCAACTACGAGGTGCCCGCCGCCATGGCCGACGAGGTGGAGGCCGCGCTGCCGGGCAGTCGGACCACGACCGTAAAGAACACCCCCGGACTCGATCTGCGCGCCGGAATCGCCAGACAGCTAAAGGAATTGGGCGTCACCGCGATCGACATCGATCCGCGGTGCACCTTCGACGACCCGACCTTGTTCAGCCACCGCCGGGGAGCGCCGACCGGCCGGCTGGCGTCGCTGGTGTGGATGGAGCCGCTGGCGTGATGACAGGCAACGAGACCGATCGACCGACCGCGGACCGGGAACGCGAGTTGGCCGGGGCGCTGGCCGCCCTGCGCGCCCGCATCGACGCGGCGGCGGCCGCCGCGGGCCGAGATCCCGCAGAAATACAATTGCTCCCGGTCACCAAATTCTTTCCGGCTACCGATGTATTGATTCTGTACCGATTGGGCTGCCGTGCATTCGGCGAATCACGCGAACAGGAAGCGTCGCGAAAAATAGCCGAAGTACACAATTCGGTCGATTCCGCACAAATTCGTTGGCACATGGTCGGCCGAATTCAGCGGAATAAGGCGCGCGCGATCACGCGGTGGGCGTATGCCGCGCATTCCGTCGACAACATGCGGTTGGTCACCGCGCTGGACCGGGCGGCGACCGAAGCGCTCGCCGACGGCACGCGCGCCGAGCCGCTGCGGGTGTTCATCCAGGTGAGCCTCGACGGCGATGAGAACCGCGGCGGCGCCGACATCGCCCGTCCGGAGCTGATCGACGAACTGTGCCGCGCGGCCGACGCCGCCGAGGGGCTGGAGTTCGTCGGGCTGATGGCCGTCCCGCCGCTGGGTGCGGACCCCGACGCGGCGTTCGCCCGGCTCGCCGCCGAGCAAACCCGGGTGCAGCAGCTGGTGGGCCGGCCACTGCAGCTGTCGGCGGGGATGTCCGGTGATCTGGAGGCCGCTGTGCGACACGGCTCGACGTGTGTGCGTGTCGGTACCGCGCTTCTGGGGCAACGTCCTTTACCGTCACCAGAAGTAGTCACTCCAGTCACATCTTCATCACAGACAACAGAGCCACAGTCATGAGAAGGGTCGCGCGATGAGCACACTGCACAAGGTCAAGGCCTACTTCGGTATGGCGCCGTTGGATGACTATGAGGATGAGTACTACGAGGATGAGGACCGTCCTGCCCGTGGCTACTCGCGCCGCCCACGTGAGGACCGTTTCGAAGAGGCCGACTACCCGGAGCGCCCCGGTCGCCGCTACGACCGCGATCGCGACTACGGCGGGCGCGATTACGACCGAGACTACGGCAAGCGTGACTATGACGAGCGTGACTACGACGAGCCGTACCGTGGCGGCTATCGCGAGGACGACCGCTTCGAACCGCGGCCGCGTCCGCGCGAGTTCACCCCGCCGTCGCGGCTGAGCGCGCTGCGCGGCTCCACCCGCGGTGCGCTGGCGATGGATCCGCGGCGGATGGCCGAGTTGTTCGACGCGAGCAGCCCGTTGTCGAAGATCACCACGCTGCGCCCGAAGGACTACAGCGAGGCCCGCACCATCGGTGAACGCTTCCGCGACGGCACCCCGGTGATCATGGACCTGGTCAGCATGGACAACGCCGACGCCAAGCGGCTGGTGGACTTCGCCGCCGGGCTGGCATTCGCATTGCGCGGCTCCTTCGACAAGGTGGCCACCAAGGTGTTCCTGCTGTCGCCGGCGGACGTCGACGTCACCGCCGAGGAGCGTCGGCGCATCGCCGAGGCCGGCTTCTACAACTGAACCCGCACCACTGGAGCGGCTGGGCCGCCGGGATCGTCCCGGCGGCCTCGGTTCCGTCGGTCCGACCCGGCGCGCCGGTGACGGCGCCGCCGCCGCGGCTGTGTCGTGGCCGCCGTCCGTCGTCGGACGCAGGAGCCGAACGCAGGTGTCGCCGCCCCCTGCTCGGCACCCTGGGGCGGCGACACCGCTTGCCGGTAGGCTGACGGCGCCACCTACTTCCGGTGGTGGCCACCTACTTCCGGTGGTGGCGGGTGGTGGCAGGCGTCGCGCCTGCGGTGTCACAAGTGAGGTTGCAGTTGCAGCTGTTCTTACAGATCGTCCGCTTGGTCCTGTACGCGTTCTGGCTGTTGCTGATCGCGCGGGTGGTGGTCGAGTTCATCCGATCGTTCGCGCGGGACTGGCACCCCAAGGGCCTGATGGTGGTGCTGCTGGAGCTGATCTTCACCCTTACCGATCCGCCGGTGAAGCTGTTCCGCCGGCTGATTCCCCAGCTCACCATCGGTGCCGTCCGGTTCGACCTGTCGATCATGGTGCTGCTGCTGTTGACCTTCATCCTGATCGGTGTGGTCGAGAACCTCGCCTTGGCGAGTGCCGGACCCGCCCCGCTCAACGGCGGGCTGGTTCAGCCGACCCGCCCGGCGCCCGTCGGGTGAGTCAAATCGCAATGTCGCGCAATGGCTTCGGGGTGATGTCGAATCCGCAATCCGGATTCGCCGACTGGCGAATCAACAACGAGACAACCTTGAAGCGTCTTTGAAATTCACTCTTAATTATTGGCCTCGCCTGCAACCGCCGGGTCTGGTGTGACAGGATGGACGCCAGTTACGTACGACTGACCTTCTACACTGTGAGATCGGTTTACGGTCCAGACACCAAGGGGGCAGAAAATGCCGCTCACACCAGCCGACGTCCACAACGTCGCGTTCAGCAAGCCACCCATCGGTAAGCGCGGCTACAACGAGGACGAGGTCGACGCCTTCCTCGATCTGGTCGAGGCGGAACTGACCCGTCTCATCGAGGAGAACGCCGACCTTCGGCAGCGTGTCGCCGAGCTGGATCAGGAACTTGCCGCCGCGCGGGCCGGTGGCGGGCAGGCGGCCGCTGCTCCCGCGTACGAGCCGCCGCCGGCCCGTGAGGAACCGCAGACCTTCGAGGGCACCAACGAGGAGCAGGCCCTCAAGGCGGCCCGGGTGCTCAGCCTCGCCCAGGACACCGCCGACCGGCTGACCAGCACCGCCAAGGCCGAGTCGGAGAAAATGCTCGCCGACGCGCGCGCCCAGGCCGACGCCCTGATCGCCGAGGCGCAGCGGACCGCCGAGACCACCGTGGCCGAGGCTCGCCAGCGGGCCGAGGCGCTGCTCGCCGATGCCCAGGCCCGGTCGGAGGCGCAACTGCGCCAGGCGCAGGAGAAGGCCGACGCGCTGCAGGCCGACGCCGAGCGCAAGCACTCCGAGATCATGGGCACCATCAACCAGCAGCGGACCGTGCTGGAGGGCCGTCTCGAGCAGCTGCGCACGTTCGAACGCGAGTACCGCACCCGGCTGAAGACCTATCTGGAGTCGCAGCTCGAGGAGCTCGGTCAGCGAGGTTCGGCCGCGCCGGTGGACTCCAGCGCCGGCAGCGACACCGGCGGGTTCAGCCAGTTCAACCGCCCAACCAGCTAGTCGTCCCGTGGCGGCCCTGTCGGGCTGCGCGACCCGTCCTCGCCCGAAACGTGCGTATGAGACCCGGAGTTGATCAATGCTGATCGTTGCCCTTGTGCTCGCCGTCATCGGTCTGGCTGCGCTGGTGACCGCCGTCGTCACCAGCAATGCGTTGATCGCCTGGGTCTGCATCGTGGCCAGCGCGATCGGTGTGCTGCTGCTGATCGTCGATGCGGTGCGGGAACGCACCCGCAGCAAGCGCGCCGAGGCGGGGGAGTCCGACGAGGAGCACGCCGACGGGGAGCCGCCGCCGCACTATGTCGAGTACGAGGACTACCCCGAGGAGGCGTCCGAACCAGCCGCGTCGGAGGCGACGGCGTCCGACGACACCTCGGTCATCGAGCCGGTCACCGAGACCTCGACCGAGTCGACCGAGCCGGCCGGCGACGGCGACGAGAACAACCGCTGACTACTCCACGGTCGGGGTGACCAGCAGGTCGCGCACTTCGTCGTCGCTGACCTGGTGGAAGTCGTCGAACACCTGACCGACCGCCTCGAACCCCGGCGGGGAGACCGCGCACACGACCACATCGGCCTCGGCGGCCAGGTCGCGGCACGCCGACGGTGGGCCCACCGGGACCGCGATCACCACCTGCGCCGGGTTGTGGGTGCGCACCGCCCGAACCGCGGCCAGCATGCTCGCGCCGGTGGCGATCCCGTCGTCGACCAGGATGACGATCCGGCCGGCCAGATCCAGCGGCGGACGATCGCCCCGATAGGCGGCTTCCCGGCGGTGCAGTTCGGCGGTCTCCCGTTCGATCGCCGCCCGCAGCATGTTCTCGCCGATGCCGAGCCGGTGGACCAGGTCGTGGTTGATCACCACGCCGCCGCCGGAGGCCAGCGCCCCCATCGCCAGTTCCTCCCAGCCCGGTACTCCGAGCTTGCGGACCAGGAACACATCCAGCGGGGCGTTCAGGGCGCGGGCGATCTCCCAGCCGACCGGGACCCCGCCGCGGGCCAGCCCCAACACCAGTACATCGCCGTTATCGCGGTAGGACGCCAGCTCTCGGGCCAGGACCGCACCCGCCTCCCGGCGGTCCCGGAACACTCGTCCCGTGCCGAATCGGCTCAGCCGCTTCATCCCCTTACTGCCGGCTCGTCGTCGACTTCCGACAGCGATGAGCCTACGGTCTCAGTGCGGGTGCCCGCAGGCGTGTTCACGAGCAGCCGTGACGGTAGGGGCTCAGCCGCCGATGCGATCTTTCCGCGGGGCGCGGGGGGATCGCCGAGGCGTTGGCAGTTGGTGTGGCACCCCACCGTGGCGGCGCGTGACGGTGTCTAGTGTTCGATCGCCCGTCGCCGAACGGCATGCTGTTGCCGATGTCGGCGGCGGAGTCGTTGGTGTCCACTGTGAGGCCGGAATGTTCGGGTCGCGCTCCGCCCACTCTTTGGTCTGGCTGTTGACGAATGTGTTATGGAGGGCTTCCCAGGCTGTGCAGGTGGGTTCGTCGGTGATGATGGTGGCGGGACCGGTGTCGTTGGCGCTGGCCAGTCCGTAGGTGTTGGTCGGTGGTGTCGATTCGCCCCCGGCATCGGGGTTCGCCGGGCCAATTCGGGTGGACACCCACACGGTGATCGCCGCCGTCGTCGCGATGACCACGCCGACCACTAGTGCGCCGAGCACCCATGTGCGCCGGCCTGTTCCTGTCAGTGCCTGGGCGGCAACGGATTTCTCCCCTGCGGACGGTCAGCGATCGGACTCCGGCCGGCGCACCAGCCGGGTCACGAACCCGTGCACCAGCTTACGCACCCGCTTCGCCGCGTCATCGACGAATTGATCTGTGGCCTCCCGGATTTCATCATGGGTGCGGCCGATCGAGGCCACCTCGGCGGACAGGTCGTCGGCCAGCCAGCACTCCACCAGATCGCGGTCCACCTCGGGATGGAACTGCAGGGCCAGCGCACGGCCGAGCACGAACGCCTGCGACGCGGCGTCGGTGCGGGCGATCTCACGCGCCCGCGGCGGCAGCGTCCACCGGTCGAAATGCCACTCGAACCAGCGGCCGCCCGGGATCAGCTCGGGGTCGGCGGTGCTCACCTCGTACCAGCCGATCTCCGGGGCAGGGGAGCGGCTCACCGTGCCGCCGAACGCCTGCGCGATCAACTGCCCGCCGAAACAGATGCCCAGCACCGCGGCCCCGGCGTCGACTGCGTCGCGCACCAGCTGCATCTCGGCGTCGACCCAGGCGCGGCGCAGTGTCTCGTCGTAGACCGGCCAGCGGGCCCCCAGCGGCACGATCACGTCGTAGCCGCGCGGATCGGGAAAACTGACCTCGATCGCCGGGCTGTTCACCCGTTCCGCGGGAACGACCTCGAAGGTCTCGACATCGAAGCCCTGATCGGCGAACGCCTCGCCGAGCAGCGCTTCGGTCGTCAGATGTTCGTTCCGCAGAAACAAGACCTTCGGGGCCACAACCGCCATTATCGCCGCGGCGGCGCCGGCCCGCAGGACGGGGCATGGGCCCCTTCATCGGCCGCCGGCAGACGCGTGCACCCCCGAAATCGGGCGGATCCGGGGAGGTTCACGTCTGCTCGCGGGGAGAAGCTAGCCGGTCGGCGCCTGCGACCTGATGCCGCCCTGCCGCAAGAAGTTCACGGTGTACTCCTGCAGTGTCAGGTTCTCGGGATCGAGGCCGATGAGCTCGAGCAGCGGGTAGAACTCCCGCGAATCGACGAACCAGTCCCAGCGGGTGATCTGGCCCCGTTCGTGGGTCCAGACGTAGTCCCATTCACGCAGTTTCAGGACCGTCCCGTCGGCCAGGGTGCCCGCGTAGGTGTCGCACTGCGTGAATCCCCATTCGGTGGCGGTGCACTCGAACGGCGTCACGATCCGGTAGTCGGGCATGTACTTCCAGTACATCCGGAACTCGGGGGTGAGCATGTCCCCGTCGGGCGCGTACTCGGCCATCGCGGCCGCCACCTCGTCGTTGTAGAGGTCGGCCATCCGCTGGGGTTCGCCGCCGTAGAACAGCGGGCACATCATGACGGCGTCCGGGGCGTAGACCCACTCGTCGCCGTAGGTGATGCGGTCGGTTTCGTGCGGCTTCGCATACGCCTGCCACTTGGCGTACGCCAACCGTCGATGCAGCTCCACCCGATCGCTCACCCGCCCACCTCCGGCGTCGTCGGAACGGTCCTACGACCCGGAGTGTAAATCGCGTTCTCGGAGCGGGAGAGTGTTTGTTCTCATTCGGTGGCCGGTGCGCCGGCTCCCCGGGAGAGGTGATGTGGTGTCCGAGGGGGGACTTGAACCCCCACGCCCGTTAATAGGGCACTAGCACCTCAAGCTAGCGCGTCTGCCATTCCGCCACTCGGACTAGGTGCGGGCGCCTTAGGGTATCGGATCACTGCGGCCGGACCCAAACCCAGTCGGCCCCTCAATGGTAGGAAAGTGATCGTGAGTGGTCTCCCCGAACCCCCTACTGCCGAGGATGAGGTCGTTGATCTCGTCAGTCGGCTCATCCGTTTCGACACCTCCAACACCGGCGAGCCGGAGACCACCAAGGGCGAGGCCGAGTGCGCCGCCTGGGTCGCCGAGCAGCTCGAGGAGGCCGGCTACACCACCGAGTACGTCGAGGCCGGGGCGCCGGGCCGGGGCAACCTGTTCGTCCGGCTGCCCGGAGCGGACCGCAGCCGCGGTGCGCTGATGGTGCACGGGCACCTCGACGTGGTGCCCGCCGAGCCCGCGGAGTGGAGCGTGCACCCGTTCTCCGGCGCGGTCGAGGACGGCTACGTCTGGGGCCGGGGCGCGGTCGACATGAAGAACATGGTCGGGATGATGATCGCGGTCGCCCGGGAGTTCAAACGCACCGGCACCGTCCCGCCCCGCGACATCGTGTTCGCGTTCGTCTCCGACGAGGAGGCCGGCGGCAGCTTCGGCTGCAAGTGGCTGGTGGAGAACCGCCCCGACCTCTTCGACGGCGTCACCGAGGCGATCGGCGAGGTCGGCGGCTTCTCCATCACCGTCCCGCGCCGCGACGGCGGGGAACGCACCCTGTACGTGGTCGAGACCGCCGAGAAGGCGATGATGTGGATGCGGCTGACCGCGCGCGGGCGGGCCGGCCACGGGTCGATGATCAACGACGACAACGCCATCACCACGCTGTCCGAGGCGGTCGCCCGGCTGGGCCGGCACAAGTTCCCGTTGGTGGTGACCGAATCGGTGGAGCAGTTCCTCACCGCGGTCGGCGAGGAGACCGGTTACACCTTCGACGTGAACTCGCCCGACCTGGAGGGCGCCATCGCCAAGCTCGGGCCGATCGCCCGTCTCATCGGGGCGACACTGCGTGACACCGCCAACCCGACCATGCTCAGCGGCGGCTACAAGGCCAACGTCATCCCCGGCATGGCGCAGGCGGTGGTGGACTGCCGGGTGCTGCCCGGGCGGCTGGCCGCGTTCGAGCGCGAGGTCGACGAGCTGATCGGCCCGGACGTCACCCGGGAGTGGATCACCAACCTGCCGTCCTACGAGACCAGTTTCGACGGCGACCTGGTGGAGGCGATGAACGCCGCGATCCGCGCCGTCGACCCCGATGCCCGTACCGTGCCCTACATGCTCTCCGGCGGCACCGACGCCAAACACTTCTCCGACCTGGGCATCCGCTGCTTCGGTTTCGCGCCGCTGAAACTGCCCCCGGAGCTGGACTTCGCGGCGCTGTTCCACGGCGTCGACGAACGGGTACCGGTCAGCGCGCTGACCTTCGGCACCCGTGTTCTCAAGCATTTTCTGCTGCACTGCTGATTCACACGCCACGAGAGGACACGAAAGGAAAAAGACGATATGGCGTTCCCCTACAACCCCTACGACTTCCTGCCCAAGCTGCCGACCTTCACGCTGACCTCGGAGTCGGTCACCGACGGTCAGCCGCTGGCCAACGATCAGGTCAGCGGCATCATGGGCGCCGGGGGGAAGGACATCTCGCCCCAGTTGTCCTGGTCCGGGTTCCCCGCGGAAACCAAGAGCTTCGCGGTCACCATCTACGATCCGGACGCGCCGACCGCGTCGGGCTTCTGGCACTGGGCGGTGGCCAACCTGCCCGCCTCGGTCACCGAACTGCCCGCCGGTGCCGGTGACGGCAGCGAACTTCCCGGTGGGGCAATCACTTTGGCCAACGATGCGGGTCTGAAGCGCTACATCGGCGCCGCTCCGCCGCCCGGACACGGCCCGCACCGCTATTTCATCGCGGTGCATGCGCTGCCGGTCGACAAGCTCGACATCACCGCCGACGCCACCCCGGCGTACCTGGGCTTCAACCTGTTCCAGCACGCGATCGCCCGCGCGCTCATCCACGGCACCTACGAGCAGAAGTGATCGCGGTCCGGCCGCCCGCCGGCGCTCGCTAGCGGGCGGCCGACCCGACCGCCTCCGCCAGCGACGAGAACCCGTTCTCCCGCAGCCGCCGGGCCAACCCGTCGTGAATCCGCTTCGCCCACAACCCACCGCCGTACACGAACCCGGTGTAGCCCTGTAGCAGCGAGGCGCCCGCGGTGATGCGCTCCCAGGCATCGTCGACGGTCTCGATGCCGCCCACGCTGATCAGCACCAGGCGGTCACCGACCCGCCGATACAGCCGCCGCAGCACCTCGGTCGCCCGCCGAGCCACCGGCGGCCCGGAGATCCCGCCGGGCCCCAGCTCGTCCACCCCGGGGGTGAGCAGGCCCTCCCGCGAGATCGTGGTGTTGGTGGCGATGATGCCCGCCAGCCCCAATTCGACGGCCAGATCCGCGATCTCGTCGATCTGCTCGTCGGGCAGATCCGGCGCGATCTTCACCAGCACCGGGGTGTCGGTCTGTGCGCACACCGCGGCCAGGATCGGACGCAGCGACTCCACCGCCTGCAGATCCCGCAGCCCGGGCGTGTTCGGGGAACTGACGTTGACCACCAGGTAGGCGGCCAGCGGCGCCAGCAGACGGGCGGATTCGACGTAATCGCGCACCGCCTCCTCGGGCGGAGTGGTCTTGGTCTTGCCGATGTTCACCCCCACCGGCACATCGGGCACGTGCCGGGCCAGCCGCAGCGCCAGTGCGGCGGCGCCGCGGTTGTTGAACCCCATCCGGTTCAGCAGGGCCCGGTCCTCGGGCAGCCGGAACAGTCGCGGCGGCGGGTTGCCCGGCTGCGCCTGCGCGGTGACGGTGCCCACCTCGACGTAGCCGAATCCCAGCGCACCCCAGGTGCGCAGACCCCGGCCGTCCTTGTCGAACCCGGCGGCCAGCCCCAGCGGGGCGGGGAAGTGCACGCCGAACACGGTGCTCGCCAGCACCGGATCCCGGGGCGCCAGCCAGCGCCGCAGCGGAGCCCGGGTGACCACCGTCGCGGTGACCGCCCGCAGCAACGCGAACACCCAGGTGTGAATGCGTTCGGGCGGGAGCAGAAACAGCACCCGGCGCAGGGCACGGTAGATCACAGCGCGGGCTGCTCCGGTGTTCCGCCCGAGTTCATCGCCGACTTGCGGCGGCGCAGCAGCACCCGCCGCGACCCGTCGTTGTACAACCGCACCCGGGTCAGCTCCCAACCGCGGTACTCGGCCTCGATCGCCAACCGCACCGAGGCGCTGATCCGGGTCACATCCGGCGGCAGCCGGAGCGGGAACCACTCATAGTCGTCGGACAGGTCCTGGGTCCAGTCCTGGGGCATCCGCCCGCGCTGCATCGCGGTCATGGGCGCCCCGCCCGATGTCCCGTCGGGTCCGCCTCGCCGGCAGCCTCGATCACCTGAACACCCGCTCCCGTGCCTGACACCACATACAGGGTGCCAGACGACGCGTCGTAGGCCAGGCCGTTCGGCTGCCGCACGGTTCGATAGCGCACCTTCTCCACGGGAATCCCGGTGGCCAGCTCGTAGCCGACAACCGTGTTGGTCGCGGTCTGTGACACCCAGGCCAGGGTCGGCGAACCGGCCAGCCCGTACGGCGCGTCGGGCACCGGATAGCGCTGCCGCAGCATCAGCGGGTCGGTGGTGTAGACCAGCAGATGCCCGCCGCGGGTGTCGGCCACCAGCACCCGCCCCACCGGGTCCGCCGCCATCGTCGTCGCGCCCTCGCCGGCGCGCAGCGCCTCCCGCTTGTCGGCCCCGTCCGGCGACAGCGCGGTCACCGACGTCTGCGCGCGATCCAGCACGACGGTGGTATCGCCTTGGGCGACAAGGTCATCCACCTGGGCGAAACCGGTCACCCGGGCCTCGACGCGGCCGGTGGCACCGATGGGAGCAGCGATCGTCAGCACCGCACCGTCGCCGGTGCCCAGCACGATTCGCCCGTCCGCGCGGCGGGTGATCGCGGTGAACGCGGTGTCGTTCTCGCCCTCGACGTCGACTTTGGTGACGGTGCGGGTGCCGAGGTCGACGTCGAAGTATCCGCCCCTGCTCGCCGCGTACAGCCGTCCGGCGCCGTCGCCGGTCAGCGCGGTCGCCGGGCCGGGCAGCGGCAGCGGGGTCGGGGCGCCGGTGCGGGTGAACACGGTGAGCACCGACTGGTCGGCCGGGCCCGCGCCCAGCACCGCCAGCTGGGCGGTGCCCGCGTCGAACACCGCGTCGGTGGCGGGTTGGTCCAGGCGCCACACCACACCGGCCGGCCGGCCGGCCGGCGGCGGGGAGTCGGCGGCCTGTGCCGGGGGGATCGTCGGTGGGGCCGAGTCGAACCCGTCCGAGGAACATCCCGCGGTCGCCAGCAGCAGGGCCCCGGAAAGACAGGCCCCGACACAACCGACCGCGGCGCGGGTCAGGCGGCCCGGTCTGCTCAGGCGCATCGGCACAGGCTGGCTCCCCAGATGAACGGTGTGGTCGAGTCGCCAGTCTAGGCATCGGCGCCGGCCGGCCCGGAGCGCCTCGGCGGGCCGCCACGCCGGCGGCGGTAGGGTGCAGACATGACCCTCGCCGCGCAACCGGACTTGGGCAGTCGGGAGTTCGTCATCGAGGACATCTGGACGGGTCCGCACGCCAGCGGGTTCGGCCAGGTCGGCGACGGGCGGAGCTTCTCGTTCCACGTCGAGCGTCAGCAGCTGATCGTCGAGGTCTACCGGCCCCGTCTGCGTGGGCCGGTCCCGCAACCGGAGGATGTGGTGGCCGTCGCCACCCACCGTGTCGCCGACATCGACCTCACCGACGAACGCAGCCTGGCCGCGGCGGTGCGCGACGCGGTCGCGGCGGCCCGCCCGGTGCCCCGCACCGGCCGCTGATCGGCCGGTGATCCGCTCACCCAGTAGGGTCGTTGGTCGTGACGGACGTGGCGGCGATGTCGTGGCTGCAGGTCGTCGTGTTGTCGATCGTGCAGGGGCTGACCGAGTTTCTGCCCATCTCGTCGTCGGGCCATCTGGCGATCACCTCACGGTTGTTCTTCGGTGACGACGCCGGCGCCTCGTTCACCGCGGTCACCCAGCTCGGCACCGAGCTCGCGGTGCTGCTGTACTTCGCCCGCGACATCGGCCGGATCGTCAGGGCCTGGTTCGACGGCCTGCTGGTGCGCGCGCACCGCGGTGTGGACTACTGGCTCGGCTGGTACGTGATCGTGGGCACAATTCCCATCGGAGTGCTCGGCTTGTTGCTCAAGGACGTCATTCGCACCGGCGCGCGCAACCTGTGGTTGATCGCGACGGCGCTGATCGTGTTCTCGGCGGTCATCGCCGCCGCCGAGCACTTCGGCCGGCGGGTGCGCAGCATCGAGCAGCTGACCTGGCGTGACAGCATCGTCGTCGGCCTGGCCCAGTGCCTGGCGCTGCTGCCCGGTGTGTCGCGGTCCGGTGCGACGATCAGCGCCGGCCTGTTCTTGGGCCTGCGGCGCGAGGTGGCCGCCCGGTTCGGGTTCCTGCTGGCCATCCCCGCGGTGTTCGCCTCGGGGCTGTTCTCGCTGCCCGACGCGTTCCACCCGGTGGGTGAGGGGATGAGTGCCAGCGGCCCGCAACTGCTGGTGGCGACGGTGATCGCGTTCGTCGTCGGGTTCGCCGCGGTCGCCTGGTTCCTGCGGTTCCTGGTCCGCCACAGCATGTACTGGTTCGTCGGCTACCGGGTGCTGCTCGGGACCGTGGTGCTGGTGTTGCTGGGCGCCGGGGTGGTGGCGCCGGTATGACGGTCATCCTGTTGCGGCACGGGCGGTCGACGTCGAACACCGCCCACACCCTGGCCGGCCGCAGCCCGGGTGTCGACCTCGACGAACGCGGCCGCCAGCAGGCCGAGGAACTGGTGCGGCGCCTCGAGGGGCTGCCGATCCGCGCCATCGTGCGCTCCCCGCTGCTGCGCTGCGAACGCACGGTGGCGCCGCTGGCCGCCGCGCTGGGGCTGGAGCCGATCGTCGACGAGCGGATCTCCGAGGTCGACTACGGCTCGTGGACCGGCCGCAAGATCGGTGAGCTGGTCAAGGAGCCGCTGTGGACGGTGGTGCAGCATCAGCCCAGCGCCGCGGTGTTCCCGGACGGCGAGGGGTTGGCCGCCGTTCAGGCCCGCGCGGTGGCCGCGGTGCGCGAACACGACCGCCGGCTCGCCGAGGAGCACGGCGGCGACACCCTGTGGCTGGCGTGTACCCACGGCGATGTGATCAAGGCGGTGGTCGCCGACGCGCTGGGCACGCACCTGGACAGCTTCCAGCGCATCACCGCCGACCCGGCGTCGATGAGCGTGATCCGCTACACCGCCGTCCGCCCGTTCGTGATCCACGTCAACCACACCGGTGATCGGCTGACCCCCAGCCTGCTCGCCGAACCCCGGCGCCCGGCCGACGGCGAGGTACCGCCCGACGACGCGGTGGTGGGCGGTTCCACCGGGTAACCGGCCCGCACGGATTGCGGTCGGCGCAGCCGGTAACGGTATTTTGGAAGGTGCCATGGCCCGCGCTATTCACGTCTTCCGTTCACCCGACCGGTTCGTGGCCGGGACGGTTGGGCAGCCCGGCAACCGGACCTTCTACCTGCAGGCCGTCCACGACAAGCGCGTGGTGTCGGTGGTGCTGGAGAAACAGCAGGTCGCGGTGCTGGCCGACCGAATCAGCGCGTTGCTGGCGGAGATCCACCGCCGGTTCGGCACCCCGATCCCGCCGGAGACCGACGAGGTGAAGGACCTCAACCCGCTCATCACCCCGATCGACGCCGAATTCCGGGTCGGCACTATGGGACTGGGTTGGGACGCCGAGGCGCAGAACGTTGTGATCGAGTTGCTTGCGGTGTCCGACACCGAATTCGACGCGTCGGTGGTGCTCGACGACTCCGAGGAGGGCCCGGACGCGGTGCGGGTGTTCCTCACCCCGGACGCGGCGCGCGAGTTCGCCGCCCGGTCGCAGCGGGTCATCGCGGCCGGCCGCCCGCTCTGTCCGCTGTGTGCCGAACCGCTGGATCCCGAGGGCCACATCTGCGTGCGCACCAACGGCTACCGGCGTGGCGCGTTCGCCGGTTCCGACGATGACGCCGACTTCTAGCGATGAGGTGCTGCAGCGCGGCGAGCTGACCGTCATCGGCCGCATCCGCTCCGCGAGCAACGCCACCTTCCTGTGCGAGGCCCGGCTGGGTGAACGCACCGAGCACTGCGTGTACAAGCCGATCGCCGGTGAGGCGCCGCTGTGGGACTTCCCCGACGGCACCCTGGCCGGCCGGGAACGCGGCGCCTACCTGGTCTCGGCCGCGCTCGGCTGGAACATCGTGCCCTACACCATCATTCGCGATGGACCCGCCGGCCCCGGCATGCTGCAGCGCTGGGTGGACCAGCCCGGTGATCAGATGGACGAGGAGCCGTCGTCCGGGCCCGATCTGGTCGACCTGTGCCCGGCCGGGCAGGTGCCGCCCGGCTATCTGCCGATCCTGCAGGCCTACGACTACGCCGGCGAACGGGTGGTGCTGGTGCATGCCGACGACCCGCGGCTGCGCCGCCTGGCGGTGTTCGACGTGCTGATCAACAACGCCGACCGCAAGGGCGGTCACATCCTGTGCGGGGTCGACGGCAACGTCTACGGCGTCGACCACGGCGTCACCCTGCACGAGCAGGACAAGCTGCGCACCGTGTTGTGGGGGTGGGCCGGCAAACCCATCGACGATCAGACGCTGGAGCAGATCGCCGGTTTGCGCGACGCCCTCTGTGACGGGCTGGCCGACGCGTTGAGCGAACACATCACCGAGCGGGAGATCGCCGCACTTCGCTCGAGAATCATTGCACTGCTTGAGAATCCGGTGATGCCGACACCCGATCGGCCGCGGCCGATCCCGTGGCCGGCGTTCTAGCGGCACCCGGGGTGATCAACCACAGCGCCGATGTGGTGCGTGCGTCCGGTCGCACCGCATAGCCGCGTTCGTAGCGGCGGGGATCATGCTGCGGGGCGTGGCCGGCCGCCGCGAGCCGGCCGGCCCGTTTGGCCAGCAGTTCCGGCCGCAGGATCACGGTCGTCTTGGCGTCGGTGGCGATCCAGCCCCGGTGGGCGAAGGCGCACATCGCCTTGTTCACGCTCTCCCGGGTCGCCCCCACCAG
>Ga0164243_10000484_pt1 | contig 74448 bp, 71 predicted proteins | sample OricompcompostOP_FD_108781 | JGI IMG/M metagenome (GOLD analysis project Ga0164243, IMG submission 108781) | Organic Plus compost microbial communities from Emeryville, California, USA - Original compost - Organic plus compost (OP) | ecosystem: Engineered > Solid waste > Mixed feedstock >... | reverse complement strand
GCGATGCCCCACACGGCCGAGCCGAGGGCGGCGGATCCGACGACGATTCCGGCGAGCGCCGCGACGGGCCTCTTCTCGGCGATCGTGCGGGCCTTCGCGGCGATGCGGCCGGTGGCCTCACTGATGCGCTTCGGGTAGTTCGCCTTGATCTCGATCGCGGCGAGCGCAGCCTTCAGCTCCGCACGCGCGAGCTCGACCGGGTCGGTGATGCCGCTGGGGACGACGGTCGAGGGAAGCTCAGAACTCATTCGCAAACTCCTTCACGATCGCGGCGTCGGCCTTCGCCGCCGCTCCCGGCGACTCGAGCTTGATGATGGCGCGCACGTGACGCACGTATGCCCAGAGCCCGCAGAGCGCGATCATCACGACGCCGATGCCGAGCACGATGAGAGCCGAGGCCCACAGCGGCATCCACAGATCGAGCAGGATGATGAGGAACGCGAGGAATGCCGGCACCGTCCAGAACAGGAAGAACAGCGCGGCGATCGCGAAGATGAGCGTCCAGCCGCCGTGCTTGGCGAGGGTGCCCACGTACTTCTTGAGCGCGTTCACCTCGGCCTTGACGAGGTTCTTCACCAGGTCGGGCACATCGCCGATCAGGGTGAAGAGACCGTCGTCGGCGCGGTCGCGCAGAGGCGATTTCTTCTGCTCGACCATTACTGGTCCTTGCTCTCGGATGAGCCGGTCTTCGACTGCACGAAGGTGAGCGCGGCGCCCGGCAGACGCCCCAGCGTCGCCTTCACCTTGCCGACCTGCTTCTGCACGGGCGGCAGCTCCCAGACCTTTTCGGCCTGCTTCTTGATCTGCTCGTAACGCGCGCGTCCGGCGCGCGTACCAAGCACGTATCCGGCACCCAGGCCGACGATCAGCCCGATCTTTCCTCGCATGGGGATCCCCCTCGTCGTGTCGATCTTCGCTAGAACTACGTTACTGGTCGCCAAACAATACCGCGCGGCGTACACGATCGGTTTCGGCCTTGGCATCCGGCACGACCTGTGCAAGGCCCGTACCCGACAGCCAGGCTCCGACAGCCCCGATGGTCGGCAGGGCGCGGATCGCCTCGCGCGCCTTCTCGGTCTGCTCGCGGTGACCGTGGGTCGCGGCGGGCTGCGACTGCTGGAATCGCTCGAGCCGCGATCCGCGGATCGCACCCGCGGGGATCTCGACGCCGAGCAGCCTCGACGCCTGCTCGCGGGCGAGCTCGGCCTGCTGCTCCGGAGTGAGGCCATCGGTCGCGGGATCCTCGGCGATGCTGCCGAACGAGACCCGCACGACGTGCGTGCCGTCGGGGGCGGCCTCGCGCACCCACGCCCACTTCGCGGTCGCATGGGTGAGCGCCTTGGCCCGGTGGGATCCGGGAACCGTGAGCACACCCGTGCCGCGCGGGGCCGCGTCGAGTGCGGGCAGGTCGACGACGAGCGTGACGATCGCGACGGCGGGGCCGGGCGTGGGCGGCTCCGCCGCGAGGGCGGATCCGACGAGCGGCGCGAGCAGGCGGCGCGCGGGCGCCTCCTCGGTCGCGACGATGACGGCGTCGGCGTCGAGCACGAGCGGCGTCTCGGCGCCGTCATCGTCGGTCGAGGCGTGGTCGGTGACGACCCGCCAGGCCGTCTCGTCTCCCTCGGCGATCTCGGTGACCGCGACGCCCAGGCGCACCTCGCCGCCGCGCTCGGCGATGTCGGCGGCGAGGGCATCGACGAGGCGGCCCATGCCTCCGCGCAAGCCCTTCACCGCACCGCCCGGCGCGCTCTTCCGCTGCTCCTGCAGTTCCAGCACGGCACCGGACAGGGTCCCGGTCCGGGTGAGGGCCGTGTTGAGGCCCGGCGCCGCGATCGCGGGATCGATGTCGTCGGCCACGGCCGAGTACACACCGCTCGTCACGGGCGCGACGAGGCGGTCGAGCACCTTGGCGCCCATGCGGCTGCGCACGAGCCTGCCGAGCGAGGTCGCGTGTCCGATCCGCAGGTTCGGGCGCAGGCGGTCCATGTATGCGCGCCAGGATCCGCCCCAGCCGATCACGCGGCGCACGTCGTCCGCGAAGGGGTTCGCGGGAATCCCGAGAACGCCGCCCTTCGGGAGCGGCGCCGCCCCCACGCCGGGGACGCCGGCGACCCAGGCGCCGCCCGCCGAGTGATCCGGCTCGACGACGTCGCCCGAGAGGCCCAGCTCGTCGACGAGGGTTTGCACATGCCCGCCGCGGGTCGCGAAGCTCTCCGCGCCGAGGTCGAGGCGGATCCCAGCGACGTCGCCCGAGCGGATCGCGCCGCCCGCGCGCTCGGCCGCCTCGAGCACCGTCACCCGGATCCCCAGGCGAGCCATCTCGCGCGCCGCGACGAGCCCCGAGGCGCCCGCGCCGACGACGACCACGTGGCGATCGCCCGCGCGCTCCGCGAGCTCGGCGAGGTCGTACTCGTTCACAGTGAGTGCACCAGCTCGACGATCCGCGTCAGCACCGCCGGGTCGGTCTCGGGCGGCACGCCGTGACCGAGGTTCACGACGTGCGCGCGGGCGGCGCGGCCCGACTCGACGACGCTCCTCACGTGCGCCTCGAGCACCTCCCACGGTGCCTGCAGCATGGCGGGGTCGATGTTGCCCTGCAGGGTTGTGTCGGCGCCGACGACGGCCGCGGCGTCGGCGAGCGGCATGCGCCAGTCGACGCCGACGGCGTCCGCGATGCCGCCGAGCCTCATGTCGTCGAGGAAGGGGCCTGTGCCGACGCCGAAGTGGATCCGCGGCACGCTCGTGACCTGCGCGAGGGCGCGCGCCGAGTGCGGCTGCACGAATGCACGATAGTCGGCGCGCGAGAGCGAGCCCGCCCACGAGTCGAAGAGCTGAACGGCCTGTGCCCCCGCCTCGACCTGCACGCCGAGGAACGCCGCGGAGATCTCCGCGAGCCAGCCCGCGAGACGGTTCCACGAGTCCGGATCCGAGTGCATCATGGCGCGGGCGCGCATGTGCTCCTTCGAGGGGCCGCCCTCGACGAGGTAGGCGGCGAGCGTGAAGGGCGCGCCCGCGAAGCCGATCAGCGGCGTGCCGCGGCCGTAGAGCTCCTCGGTCGTGATGCGCACAGCCTCGCGGATGGGCGCCGCGGCGTCGACGACGGCCGAGGCGGGGATGCTCGTGATGCGGGCGACGTCGCCCGCGGTGCGCACCGGATCCGCGAACACCGGGCCGCGGCCGGGAACGATCTCGACCTCGACTCCCGCCATCTTGAGCGGAACGACGATGTCGCTGAAGAAGATCGCGGCGTCGACGTCGTGGCGACGCACGGGCTGCAGGGTGATCTCGGCAGCCATGTCGGGCGTGAGGCAGGCGTCGAGCATGCGCGTGCCGACGCGCAGCTCGCGGTACTCGGGCAGCGAACGGCCCGCCTGGCGCATGAACCAGATGGGCAGACGATCGGGACGCTCGCCGCGCAGCGCGGCTACCAGAGGAGCTTCGTGGGCCATGGGTCAATCATGGCACCTGCGCCTGACGCGTTTATGGGGTGCGCGGCTCCCGCCACGACCGCTCCGCGGCCTCGTCGTCGCCCGTGAGCCAGCGGAGCCAGCCGTGCGACGGATCCGACTCGAGCACGAGCGCTCGGACGAGGAGCGTCAGCGGCACCGCGAGTATCGCGCCCAGAGGGCCGATGACGACGGTCCAGAAGATCACCGAGAAGAAGCTCAGCGTCAGCGTGATGCCGACGGCGTCGCTCACGAACTTCGGCTGCACCAGCACCTGCAGGGTCACGTTGGCCACGATGTACACGGCGACGACGATGACGGCCGTGACCCAGTCGTTCGTGATGAGCGCGATGAGCGCGGGCGGCACGAGGCCCAGGATGAAGCCGACGTTCGGGATGAAGTTCGTGACGAACGACAGGATGCCCCATACGAGCGGCGCGGGCACGTCGAGCACGTAGAGCGCGATCGTGTCGACGATCGCGACGATCAGACCGAAGACCGCGTTGACGACGAAGTAGCGACGCACGCCGGCGCAGTATGCGCGGATCCGCTCGAGCACGGGGCGCACCTTCGGCCCGAACGCCTGCTCGGCGCGGGCGTAGCGCGACACGTCGACGCTCATGAAGATCACGTACGCGAGCACGAAGAACAGCGCGGTCACGACGCTGATCACGCTGCCCGACAGCGACGTGGCGAGCTCGATCACGCGCGAGGTGTTGAGCATGGCGGAGATCTGGGTGCCGATCTCGGCGTCGACGCCCTGCTCGCGCAGCCACATGTAGACCTGCTGCGTCAGGCGCGTGAGGTCGGGCATCAGCTCGGTGATGAGCCGCACGAACTCGGTGATCGCGAACGTCAGCAGCGCCGCGAGCACGCCGAGAATGACGTAGCCGAGCAGGATCACCGCGGTGGATCCGACCCAGCGCGGCGCGCCCCAGCGGGTGATCGCAGTGCCGAGCGGATAGCAGATGATGACGATGACGGCACCGATCGCGAGGGGACCGATGACATCGCGCGCCAGCCACATCCCGGCGAGAGCGACGACGGAGCAGGCCAGCACCACCAGAATGCGGATCGCGGGCGGCAGCGCCGCAACACGGCGCGGGGCGCGGTCGATGCTCATGGGCCCAATATTAGAGCGCGTCTCAGACGTTCCGCGCGAGATAAGGGTGCCCTATCTTCTCTGGAATCATTCAGATCTGGCTTCGACGCGCTGTAGAATAACCAATTGTGCTGCTGTGTGTCTCCGCGAGTCATCAGACCGCTCCGTTCGAGGTTCTCGAGCGTCTGAGCGGCCACACCGCGCCCCTCGCCCCGGCAATCGCCGCGCATCCGTCGGTCGCAGGTGCCGTCGTCGTCTCCACGTGCAACCGTGTTGAGGCCTATGTCGACACCGCCTCCCCCGATGCCGCCGTCGCCGCTGCCCGAGCCGCGCTCTCCGAGGCGACGGGAGTGCCCGTCGGCGAACTCGACGCGTCGCAGGTGGTCACCCAGGGGAAGAAGACCGTCGAGCACCTCTTCGCCGTCGCGAGCGGCCTCGAATCGGTCGTCGTCGGCGAGGGCGAGATCGGCGGCCAGGTGCGCCGCTCGCTCGATGAGGCCCGCCAGCAGGGCACGACCACGAGCGAACTGGAGCGCCTCTTCCAGCGCGCCACCGAGACGCAGAAGACCGTCAAGAACTCGACCGCCCTGGGCCGCGCGGGACGCTCGCTCGTGCGGCTCGCGCTCGAGCTCGCCGACAGCCGCATCGCCGATTGGTCGGAGCTCGACGTGCTGCTCGTCGGCACCGGTGCCTACGCCGCCGCGACCCTCGCGGCGCTCCGCGACCGGGGCGTGCGAGAGGTGACGGTGTACTCGCCGTCGGGCCGCCGCCAGTTCGCGACCAAGCACGGCCTGCCGCAGGTGTTCGGCGAGGAGGACTTCGCCTACGCCGCCGCGGGCGCCGACATGGTCATCACGTGCACCTCGCGTGAGGAGCCGGTTCTCACGGCCGAGGCGCTCCGTGCCGGCGAGCACTCCGGATCCTCATTCGTGATCGACCTCGGCCTGCCCCGCAACGTGCATCCCGATGTCGCGGCCGTCACGGGCGTGACGCTGCTCGACCTCGAGACGATCCGCGTGCACGCGCCGCTCGAGGAGCTGCAGGCCACGGATGCCGCCCGCGAGATCGTGCGCGACGCCACCGCGAAGTTCGTCGGCGAGGGCCGCGAGCAGAACGCCCAGCCGGCTGTCGTCGCGCTGCGCAAGCACGTCTTCAGCGTGCTCGAGCGCGAACTTGAGCGCGGTGCGACCGACGAGGTCGCCGAGGCCCTGCGCCACTTCACGGGCATGTTGCTGCACACTCCGACCGTGCGCGCGAAGGAGGCCGCGTCCACCGGCGACGCCGAACAGGTCTTCGCCGCGGTCGAGACCCTCTTCGGCATCGACGCACGCCCGGCGGCGGTCGCAGCCCCCGCCGAGTGCCCGGCCCATAAGATCGCGTAAGGGTTCGCACCCCGTGATCGCGGAGATGAACCGCAATTGCGGATCCTTCTGCCCTTTTCTTCCGTCGCACGGGGCTATCTCCGCAGGTTCATACCCCACCTAAACTGGGCGGATGACCGATATCCCCACGTTCTGGGCCGCCGCGCGCGCGGCGGTGCCCATCCTGCCCGCGGATCCGCCGCCCGCCGAGCGCGCGTGGGGCTTCGGCGCGACGCCCGAGCAGGCGAATGAGCTGCTCGCGCTCGTGCTCGCCGGCATCAAGACCGGCACCGCGAGCTATGGGTGGGAGTACGAGGCAGATGGTGAGGCCCTGCCCGCTGTGGGCGGCTACGACATCGTTCTCGACGGATCCGGGGAGCCGCGGGCGGTCCTCTTCACCGAGTCGGTCGAGGTCATACCGTTCGACGAGGTCACGGCCGAGCATGCCCACGCGGAGGGTGAAGACGACCGCACGCTCGAGTCGTGGCGACGCATCCACCGCGAGTTCTTCGAGAACCACGTCGACGTCGGGCGACCGTTCTCGGACGATATGCCCATGGTGTGCGAGCGATTCCGCGTGCTGTACTCGTCTCATGGATGAGACGTTCGCGGAGGTCACGCCCGCAAAGCGGCGGCGCGACGCCGTCACCCTGCTCGCACTGATGCGCGAGATCACGGGAGAGGATCCGGTCGTCGACCGCGGCATCGTGGGCTTCGGCACCTACCACTACCGCTACGCGTCGGGTCGTGAGGGCGATGCCCCGGCCGCCGGCTTCGCGCCGCGGAAGGCCGCCATGTCGATCTACCTCCCCGACGGGATCGAGGCGCACGCGGCAGCACTCGCCGGGCTCGGCCCACACACCTCCGGCGTCGGGTGTCTCTACATCAAAGACCTCGAGGCCTGCGATCTCGAGGTGTTGCGCGGCGTCATCGAGCGCTCATATCGCGCCGCTCTCGCGGGCATCTTCGCGAACCCGGCGCTCGACTAGCACCCGGTCGATGCCCGCGGCGAGCACGACACCCACGGCATAGCAGGCCAGGTCACCCCACGCGAAACCGCTGCCGAAGACGAGCGTCCACGGGGATCCCCAGGCGGCGGGCCACCCCGTGAGCTGGAAGAACTCGACGCCGACGCACCATGCCAGCGCGAGGATCCACGCGCCCCGGCGCAACACGATCGCGGCGAGCAGGTACATCAGCACGGCGTAGAGCACATCGCCCGCGGCGCCCCACCCGGCGGCATGCACGCCGAGCCCGACCGCGATCGTGACGATCGCGGTGACGACGAGCAGGATCCGACGCATGGGGCGAGGATAGCGGGTGGCGCTGAGCATCACCGACCCCGAATGACGGATCAGATCCGCGCCGGGCTCCGCGATTCGGGGCCGTTTCCGCGGTGTCGGTCAGGACTCCATCGCGTTGATGAACGTCTCGTACATGCTCGTGCGTCCCGTGGCATCCTCGACCTGGATCGACGTGATCACGCCGGCGGCGAGGTCATAGCCTCCGGACAAGTCGTCGCGGTCGACCATGCCGGGAGCAGCGAAGGTGATCACGCGGCCGGCAACGTCGGCGACGCTGTACTGCTCGATGCCCGGTGCGATTTGATAGAGAACGGTGCCGGCGGGGAACGCGTCGGCGGCGGCCTGCGCCGGATCGCCGATGCGCACGCCGGCGATCGACGGCAGCCCGCCGCCGTCGGGATGCGGATCCTCGTAGTCGTAGTCGGCACCGACCTCGACGACGCGCACGGCGCCGTCGTTCATGGTGATGTTGATCGTGCCGCCGTCGATGTCCTGCCGCCAGTATTCGTCGGCACCACCAGTGACGAAGTAGGTGTCGCCCTCGATGGGCTCGTCCATCCAGTCGACGGCTGCCCGCACCTCCTCGATGCTGTCGCCGATTCTGATGGGGCCGATGCCCCCGGCATCGGCGATCCAGTCCGAGATCGGCGCCTGCACGCCGGGCCGTGCGTCATCCGTCCCCCATTCGAATGCGGGATCGAGCGAATCGATGCTCGCCTCGAGCGCGTCAGCGACACCGTCGGCGACCTCGTCGGCGCCGCGATCAGGATCCGTGCCGACACGGAGCACCGCGTTACCGACGACGGCGAGCACGAGGACAGAGGAGGTCTCCCCCTCGTAGCCGCCGGCGCTGTCCATCGTCCCGACGAACACCTCGACGGGCCCGCGCTCGACGTGAGCGTCGAGCGACCACGAATAGACGATGTCGGTGATGTCCTCTCGCGGCGTGAAGCTGTCGCATCCTTCGAGCGCCGCGCGATACCAGTCGAGGCTCTCCTGAGCCTTCTCGGCGTTGGGGAACTGCATGGCGCGCTGTGAGCCGTAAATTTCGCCGCCTGCCAGCCAGCGCGAACCACGCCATCCCACCGTGAGCGTCCAATCGTCCCAGTTGAGCGGCATGCACTTTGTCGGATAGCCGATTTGACCCTCCGATTCGCCGACGGTCGCGCTGAGATTCGTCGTCGCCTCGATGTCGAGGACGCCCGGAAAAAGCTCGTGCACGACGTCGTCGGGAAGCAGGACCTTTTCGAGGTCGTCGCCCAGGAACAGCGGGTCGGCCGGCGGCGGAGCGACCGTCTCCTCCGCGGCTGGCGGCTGCTCAGTCGCGCTCGGTTCGGGATCCGGCGTCTGTGCGTGCGAGCTTGGTTCGGGATCCGGCGCCTGCTCAGCGGTGTTCGGTTCTGGATCCGGATCCATGCCCGCGCCGGCCGGCGCGCAACCTGCAATGCCGAGGCCCGCGAGGGCGATGACGCCCAGGAGTGAAGCAGATCGATGAGACATCGCAGGCATCCCTTCTGTCGGGCCCCCAGTCTGCTTTCACAATATCCACCACGGCGAGGCACCGTAAAGGGCCGCGCTCGGGGATCCCAGCTCGCGCGCCTAGAATGGGTGGAATCTTGCCCCACTGACTCATGGAGCTCACGCGTGACCACCGAACACGTCGCCGACACTGTCGAGAACGCCGCCGCAACGCCGGACAAGGAACAGCCTTACGGCGCTCTGGGCCTGAAGCCGGACGAGTACGAGCAGATCCGTGAGATCCTCGGCCGCCGCCCCACCTCGGGCGAGCTGGCGATGTACTCGGTCATGTGGAGCGAGCACTGCTCGTACAAGAGCTCGAAGAAGTACCTGCGCCGTTTCGGCGACAAGGTGACCGATGAGATGAAGGAACGTCTCATGGTCGGCATGGGCCAGAACGCCGGCGTCGTCGACGTGGGCGAGGGCTGGGCCGTGACGTTCAAGGTCGAGTCGCACAACCACCCGTCCTACATCGAGCCCTTCCAGGGTGCGGCGACGGGCGTCGGCGGCATCGTCCGCGACATCATCTCGATGGGCGCACGCCCCGTGGCGGTCATGGACCAGCTCCGTTTCGGTGCGATCGACGACCCCGACACGGCCCGCGTCGTGCACGGCGTGGTCTCGGGCATCTCGTCGTACGGCAACTGCCTCGGCCTGCCCAACATCGGCGGCGAGACCGTCTTCGACGCGGTCTACCAGGCCAACCCGCTCGTCAACGCCCTCGCGGTCGGTGTCATGCGCCACGAGGACATCCGCCTCGCGAACGCCACCGGCGCCGGCAACAAGGTGGTGCTCTTCGGCGCCCGCACGGGTGGCGACGGCATCGGCGGCGCGTCGATCCTCGCCTCCGACTCGTTCAGCGACGGCGGCCCCACCAAGCGCCCCGCCGTCCAGGTCGGCGACCCCTTCGCCGAGAAGGTGCTCATCGAGTGCTGCCTCGAGCTCTACAAGGACGAGCTCGTCGAGGCGATCCAGGACCTCGGCGCCGCCGGTATCTCCTGCGCGACGAGCGAGCTCGCCGCGAACGGCGGATCCGGCATGAACGTCGAGCTCACCAACGTTCTGCTGCGCGACCCCTCGCTCACCGCCGAGGAGATCCTCATGAGCGAGTCGCAGGAGCGCATGATGGCGATCGTGCGCCCGGAGAAGCTCGATGCCTTCATGGCCGTCGTGAACAAGTGGGACGTCGAGACCAGCGTGCTCGGCGAGGTCACCGGCGACGGACGCCTCGTCATCACGTGGGACGGCGAGGTCATCGTCGACGTGGATCCCTCGACCGTCGCGGTCGACGGCCCCGTGTACGACCGCCCTGTCGCCTACCCGACGTGGATCGACGCGCTGCAGGCCGACTCGGCCACGCGTCTCCCCCGCATCTCGAAGCCCGAGGAGGCCGCCGAGCAGTTCGAGAAGCTCGTGAAGAGCCCGAACCTGGCCGACACGAGCTGGATCACCAACCAGTACGACTACTACGTGCTCGGCAACACCGCACTGTCGTTCCCCGACGACGCGGGCATGATCCGCGTCGACGAGGAGTCGGGCCTCGGCTTCTCGATCGCGACCGACGCGAACGGCCGGTACTGCCAGCTGGATCCCTTCGCCGGCGCGCAGCTCGCGCTCGCCGAGGCGTACCGCAACGTCGCCGTCACGGGCGCCGTGCCGACGGCCGTCACCGACTGCCTCAACTTCGGTTCGCCGGAGAACCCCGAGGTCATGTGGCAGTTCGAGCAGGCCGTCGACGGCCTGTCGGACGCGTGCATGGCCCTCGGTGTGCCCGTCACGGGCGGCAACGTGTCGTTCTACAACCAGACCGGCGAGACGCCGATCCACCCGACGCCCGTCGTCGGCGTGCTCGGCATCATGGACGACGTCTCGCGCCGCATCCCGAGCGGCTGGCAGGACGCGGGTGAGAACATCTACCTCCTCGGCACCACTGCCGACGAGCTCGACGGCTCGGCGTGGGCGGACGTGATCCACAGCCACCTCGGCGGACGCCCGCCGAAGGTCGATCTCGCGGGCGAGAAGCGCCTCGCGGGCCTCCTGCAGGGCGCACGCGACGAGTGGATGGTCTCGAGCGCACACGACCTGAGCGAGGGCGGCCTCGCCCTGGCGCTCGCCGAGGGCGTCATGCGCTTCGGTGTCGGTGCCCGTGTGTGGCTGAACGAGCTCATGGATCGCGACGGCGTCGATCTGACGGCCGCCCTGTTCTCGGAGTCGACGGGCCGCGTCATCGTCACGGTTCCCCGCGAGGAGGACGTGAAGTTCCGCGGCCTCTGCGAGGGCCGCGGCTACCCCGTGCTGCGCATCGGCGTGACCGACACGGAGCCCGTCCTCGAGGTTCAGGACGTCTTCTCGTACACGGCCGCCGAACTGCGCGCCATGTCGACCGAGACGCTGCCGAAGTACTTCGGCGAGACGGTCGTGGAGCCCGCGTGAGCGACCCCTCCTACGACGGCATCTCCGACGAGGACTACGGCCGCCTCACGCGCCGCAATCGACGGATCCGCGTCGTCGCGTGGAGTGTCGTCGTCGCTCTGATCCTGGGCGGCGGCGGATCCACGGTCCTGCTCGCCATCGTGCGGTAATCTCCGCCCACAAGTGCCGGCCCCTTCCGGGGGTCGGCACTTTTGCGTTCCTCGGGGTTGACGCGACCACACTTATGTGGTTCATTAGTTGAGTAATTAACCACCAGACCCCGGGAGGACGTATGGACGAGAGCAAGCCGCTCTTCGTGCAGATCGCCGAGATGGTCGAGGACCAGATCGTCGACGGCACCCTCCGAGAAGAGGACAAGGCGCCGTCGACGAACGAGATCGCCGCCTTCGCCCGTATCAACCCCGCAACCGCAGCCAAGGGAGTGAACATGCTCGTCGACAAAGGGATCCTCTACAAGCGCCGCGGAATCGGCATGTTCGTCGCCCCCGGCGCCCGCGAGCAGGTGCTCGGCGAGCGCAAGGCGGCCTTCGCCGACACCTACGTCGCCCCGCTCATCGCGGAGGCCCGAAAGCTCGGCCTCACCGCCGACGACGTCACGCAGCTCATCGCCGAGCGCGCCGCCCATACCTCGTAGCTTCGATCGAAGGACATCTCATGGACTCCGTTATCCAGGTCCGCGACCTCACCAAGACCTACAAGAACACCACCGCTCTCGATGGCATCGACTTCGACATCGAACGGAACACGATCTACGGGCTGCTCGGCCGCAACGGTGCCGGCAAGACCACCGCGATGTCGATCCTGACGGCCCAGAACTTCGCGACCGCCGGATCCGTGCGGGTCTTCGGCGAGGATCCGTACGAGAACCCGCGTGTACTGAGCCGCATGTGCTTCGTGCGGGAGAGCCAGAAGTACCCCGACGAGGCGACGGCGCGCAGCGCGTTCCGCTCGGCGGCGATGTTCTTCCCGAACTGGGACCAGGCGTTCTGCGACCGCCTCATCGACGAGTTCCAAGTGCCGATGAAGACGATCATCAAGAAGCTCTCACGCGGCCAGCTGTCGGCCGTCGGGGTCATCATCGGCCTCGCATCGCGAGCCGAGATCACGTTCTTCGACGAGCCCTACCTCGGCCTCGATGCGGTCGCCCGCCAGATCTTCTACGATCGCCTGCTCGAGGACTACGCGGAGCACCCGCGCACCATCATCCTCTCGAGTCACCTCATCGACGAGATCTCGCACCTGATCGAACGGGTGCTCGTGATCGACAAGGGACGGATCATCATGGATCAGTCGGCGGAGGAGGCGCGCGAGCGCGCGACGAACGTCGTCGGCGACGCCGAGGCCGTCGAGTCCCTCGTCGCGGGCCGCGAGGTGCTGCACCGCGAGGGCCTGGGTCGCGTCGCGAGCGTCACCTTCCTCGGCACCCTGACAGAAGAAGAGCGCCGCGCGGTCGAGGCGTCGGGCCTCGAGCTGGCGCCCGTGCCGCTCCAGCAGCTGATCGTGCGCCTCACCCAGCACCAGAACACCAGCGAGACAGAAGGAGCCCTGCGATGACCACCGCAACGGCCGCCCCGCGGCCCCTCACCAACCGCACGCTGGGCGTCGTGCGCCTGCAGCTCATCAACACCCAGTCGCTCGTCTGGGTCCCCCTCATCGTCCTGGCGGGCGCCGTGGCGATATCGCTCATGATCATCCCGCTCATCCCCTTCGAGAGCACGCGCATCGTCGGCTCCGCGCAGGCGCCGCTGTGGTACTTCGTCGCGCTCGGAGTGCAGGCGATGACGCTCGCGTTCCCGTTCTCGCAGGCCATGAGCATCACGCGGCGCGAGTTCTTCGTGGGGACGCTGATCCTGGGGGTGATCGCGAGCGCCATGATGGCGTCGATCTTCATCCTGCTCGCAGGCTTCGAGGTGCTCAGCGACGGCTACTGGATGAACGGGCACATCGCGTATCTGCCCTATCTCTTCGAATCGGGATGGATCGTCGGCTGGCTGATCTACTTCACCGTGACGATGTTCCTCTTCGTCATCGGGTTCTGGATGGCCACGATCTGGAAGCGCTTCGGGACCTTCGCCGTCGTGTCGATCGGCGTCGCGCTGGCGCTGCTCGTCACCTTCGCGATCTTCCTCATCACGAAGATGCAGTGGTGGGTCGCGGTCGTCAGCTGGTTCGTCGATATCGGCGTCCTCGGCGTAACTCTCGGCGGCCTCGCCCTCACGGCAGTCCTGGCACTCGGCACCTACGCCACGCTCCGCCGGGCAACGGTCTGATCCCCGATGGGCCCGCGGCGTCCTCGCGCCGCGGGCCCATCGGCATAGGCTGGGCGTCATGGATGCGCTGTTCCACTTCCTCGGCAGCTACTGGTGGCTCCTGCTCGTCTTCGGCGGGGCGATCGGGAGCGGCTTCAGCGCGCTGGGCAGCTGGACGTCGAAGCAGCAGAAGCTCCGCCACAAGCGCAAGCTCGAGCTGATCGAGGCGAAGGCCCGGGCGAAGTCGCTGACGGCGTCGACGGATCCGGCGGCGATCGAGAAGGCCGACGCCGCGGATCGCGCGCGGCGGATCCAGCGCCTCATGGACACGCACGACGAGGTGTCGCGGCGTTGGCTCGACTACGAGCTCGATGCAGCGAAACTCATCGCCTTCCCGACCATGAGCGACGGGCGGGATCCGCACACCGGCGCGTTCCTGCGCGCGAAGAAGGTCGCCGACTCGCTGCGCCCGGACTCGGCGAACGAGCGCGTGGACGCGGAGGCGTACGCCGAGTACCGCGATGCCGTGCACGACTTCGAGGTCGCGTTCGACGTGGCCGAGCAGGAGGCGCGGCGCGTGCGCGCGAGCGGCTTCACGGAGGCGGAGCGCCAGCGCCTCGACCGCGCCCAGCACATGTTGAACGTCGCGGTCGACCAGTCGGCGACGGCGGCCGAGCGCCAGACGGCGTACCGCCGGGTGCGCGAGGAGCTCGACGGTCTCATCGTGATCTCGAACGCCGCCGACGAGGAACTCCGCCGCCGCATCGCGGGGCACCTCGAGCGGTGACGGATCCGAGCGCTAGGCCGCGTTCTTCGCCTGAATGTGGTGATGGATGACCTCGGCGACGACGAAGTTGAACCACTTCTCGGCGAACTCGGGATCGAGGTCGGCATCCTTCGCGAGGTCGCGGAGGCGCGCGGTCTGGCGTTCTTCGCGAGCCGGATCGCTGGCGGGGAGATCGTGGGCGGCCTTGAGCGCGCCGACCTGCTTGGTGCAGCGGAAGCGCTCGGCAAGCATGTAGGTCAGCGCGGCGTCGATGTTGTCGATGCTGGCGCGCAGGCGCAGCAGCTCGGCCATGGGATCCGGAGTCGCGTCGGTCATGCCGAAATGCTATCTGGGTTCTTCGTTCGTCGTACGTGGCAGATAGCGTGGGAACAGAGGAAGGGATCCGCATGGTCGATCAGAACACCCCGCTCACCGAGGGCGAGCTCCAGGTCGCGAACGGCATCATCTCGCGGGTTTCCGCGGCGTATGCCGCGAAGATGGTCGGGCAGGAGCGCCTGCGGGCGAGCCTTCTCATCGCCCTGATCGCGGGCGGGCACATCCTGCTCGAGTCGGTTCCGGGGCTCGCGAAGACGACGGCGGCGCAGTCGCTGGCCGACACCGTGGAGGCGAGCTTCCGCCGCATCCAGTGCACGCCCGACCTGCTGCCGAGCGACATCACGGGCACGCAGATCTACGACGCGCAGGCGTCGGCCTTCCGCACGGTTCTGGGGCCGGTTCATTCGAACTTCGTGCTGCTCGACGAGATCAACCGATCGAGCGCGAAGACGCAGTCGGCGATGCTCGAGGCGATGCAGGAGCGGCAGACGACGATCGGCGGCGAGGTGCACCCGCTGCCGAAACCCTTCCTCGTGATCGCCACGCAGAACCCGATCGAGCAGGAGGGCACGTACGAGCTGCCCGAGGCGCAGCTCGACCGGTTCCTGCTGAAGGAGATCGTGTCGTATCCGAGCCCCGAGGAGGAATTCGAGGTGCTGTCTCGCATCGACTCGGGCGTGCTGGATCCGTCGCGGCATCTTGCTCCGTCGGCCTCGCTCGCCGACGTCGAGACGCTGCAGCGCACGGCCGCGCGGGTGCACGTGAGCGAGGCGATCCGCCGCTACATCGTCGGGCTCATGTACGTCACCCGCAATCCCGCGGGCTACATCGGCGAGGAGAACGCGCGCTACATCAAGTACGGCGCGAGCCCCCGCGGATCCATCGCGTTCCTCCAGGCGACCCGCGCGTTCGCGCTGCTGCAGGGCCGTTCGCACGTGCTGCCGGAGGACGTGCGCTCGCTTCGCCACGTGATCCTGCGCCACCGCGTGCTGCTGACGTTCGAGGCCGAGGCCGACGGCGTGCGCAGCGAGGATCTCATCGACCAGATCTTCGCCGCGGTGCCGACCCCCTGACATCATGGCGTCCCTGTTGCCCGCCGTCGCCAGCCGCCTGTTCGTGCACACGCGGCTCGCCTCGGCGCACCCGCTCGACGGCGCATACGCCTCGCTCGTGCGCGGGCGCAGCATGGACTTCGAGGATCTGCGCGACTACCAGTTCGGTGACGACGTGCGGGATGTCGACTGGAAGGCAACGGCGCGCCACGGCGAGCTGCTCGTGAAGCGCTCGCGGGCTCGGCGCATGCACTCCGTCGTGTTCGCCGTCGATGCGGGTCGCGACATGGCCGCGCTCTCCCCCGACGAACGCCCGAAGGCCGAACTCGCGATCCTCGCGGTCGGCGCGATCGGTCTGCTCTCGCACCGCCACGGCGACGACGTATCGGTGATCCTGAGCGATGCGAACGGGTCCCAGCGCCTGCCCGCACGGCGCTCGGAGGGCGCACTCGAGCTGGCCCTGCGCGCGATCCGCGACCGCACGGTCGGCGGCACCGGAGGCGAGGTCTCCGAGGACTCCGAGCCCGCCCCGAGCGATCGCGCGGGGCTCCTCGCCTCGATCGTGCAGACCGTGAAGCGCCGCTCGATCGTCGTCGTGGTCGCGGGCGAGCAGCCGCTCGACGAGGCCGAAGAGAAGCTGTTGCGCCGCTTGCAGGCGCAGCACGATGTGCTGTGGGTATCGATCCGCGACGTGGATCCGGTGGCACCGCGCGGTGCGGTCGACGCGCGCACGCGGTGGGCCGTGCCGGCGCACCTGCGCGGCGATAAGCGCGTGCTGGCCGAGATCGCCGAGCGACGCGCCCGCGACGATGCCGCGCGTGACGAACTCCTCGACCGGCTCGAGGTCAGCCACGTCGAGCTGTCGCACGCCGACACAGCGGTGCCGCGGATCCTGCGAATGCTCGCGAGGAGGCCCCGTGTCCGAGGTTCCTGAGCTGTATCCGCCCGTGCAGTACGAGTGGTGGTGGCTGGCGCTCGCCGTCGCCGTCATCGCCGTGCTCGCCGCCGGCGCGTGGCTCGTGTGGGCGCTCACGCGGCCGCCGCGCGAGCGGCCCGAACCGATCGCACCGCTCGACGATCGCCTCGACCAGCTGCGCCTGACGCATCTCGCGGCGATCGACGAGGCGGAACGCCGTTACGCGGCCCGCGAGCTCTCGGCGCGCGACGCCAACGCCGAGCTGAGCCGCATCGCCCGTGCGTTCGTGAACGACTACACCGGCGTCGAGACGCCAGTGCTCTCGCTGGCCGAGCTGCAGGCGCGCGGCATGAGCCCCGAGCTCATCGACGCGGTGCGCCGCCACTTCTATCCGAGCCTCTACGCCGAGGGACCGCCGATCGATCCGGTCGCGGGCGCCGAGGCCGCGCGCAGGGTGGTGACGGGATGGCATTGACGAACCCCTGGTGGATCCTCGTCGCCGCCGGCGTCGCGCTCATCGCGATCACCGCGGGGCTGGTCTGGCGAGCACGCACCCGCACGGGATCCGGCGCGCTCGTCGCGCGTGCGGAGCGGATCCGCGGCATGGAGTCGGTCCGCAGAGCGGCCCGGATCCGGGCGATCGGGCTCGGCGCGGTCTGCGGACTCGGCGCGCTCGCGATCGTCGCGGGCGGCGTGATCGCGGCGAAGCCCATGTCGGTGCAGCGGGTGAGCCCCGAGAATCACAGCCGCGACGTCATGCTCTGCCTCGACGTGTCGGGGTCGATGAACGACGTCGACATCGAGATCCTCGACGTGTTCGACGAGCTGCTCGACGATTTCCGCGGTGAGCGGATCGGTCTCACGATCTTCAACGCGTCCCCCGTGCAGGTGTTTCCGCTGACCGATGACTACGACTTCATCCGCACCCACATCGAATCGCTGCGCGAGAGCATCGACTGGGGCACGTCGACGGGCGAGATCCCGGAGCACTGGGTCGGCACGCTCGACGGCCCCGGTTCGTCGCTGATCGGCGATGGCCTGGCGGCCTGCGCGCTGCGCTTCGACCGCGTGGACGAGGATCGCTCGCGGTCGATCATCCTCGCGACCGACAATGAACTGGAGGGCGCGGCGATCATGACGCTCGCGCAGTCGGCCCAGTATGCGGCGAAGAACAACATCCGCGTGTTCGCGCTGAACCCGATTCAGGACGCGTCCGCCCTGAGCGACGACCTCGTGCAGGCGGCGGAGTCCACGGGCGGCGAGGCGTACGCCCTGCGCGGCGAGACGACGGTCGGCGACATCGTCGCGGAGATCGAGAAGCAGGACGCGGCCGCGACCGAGCAGCGCGAGCGCATCGTGTGGACCGACGCACCGGCGCCGTGGATCGCGGGGCTGTGCGCGGCCGTCGCGGCGCTGCTGATCGTGGTGTGGAGGGTGCGCGCATGAGTTTCCTGCCCATCGTCCATCCCGCGCTCATCGTCGTGCTGGGCCTCGCCGCGGTCGGCCTGGTCGTGTGGCGGCTCGCCGCGGATTCGGGAAGCCGTGCGAGCTGGGTTCCGAGACTCTTCCTCGTGCTCGCCTGCGTCGCGCTCGCGCTGCGCCCGGGCCTGCCCGACGGATCCGCGAAGCAGGTCGTCGCCGATGTCGACGTCGTCCTCGTCGTCGACAGCACGACCTCGATGGTCGCGGAGGACTGGGATGGCGGCCCGCGCCTCGACGGCGTACGCGCCGACGTGCGGCAGCTGATCGACGCCTATCCGGGCGCCCGATTCTCCCTCATCACCTTCGACAACTCGGCCGCGCAACGGCTGCCGCTGACAACCGATGTCGACGCGGTCCTATCGGCTCTCGAGGTGCTCACACCGCCCACGACGGCGTACGCACGCGGCTCCGACATCGGCGTGGCGGCCCCGCTGCTCGCGCAGGTGCTGACGGCGCAGGACGACGCGGCCGACGACTTCGCCCAGGCGTCGACGGCGACGGCCGCGGGCGCCCCGCGGGCCCAGTTCGTGTTCTATTTCGGCGACGGTGAGCAAACCGCCGAGACAGACCCGACCTCGTTCCAGGGCGCGTCGAACCTCGTGGCGGGCGGCGCGGTGCTCGGCTACGGCACCGACGAGGGTGGACGCATGCGCGTCGACAGCGGCGTCGCCGGGGAGTCGAGCGACGAGTACCTGCAGTACGACGGATCCGACGCCCTCTCGGTCATCGACGAGGAGAACCTGGCCGGCATCGCGGCCGAGCTGGGCGTGGCTTACGCGCACCGCTCCCCCGACGCGCCGCTCGCGCTTCCGGAGCCGCCTCGCGTCTCGGCCTCGCTCGCCGACTCCGCGAGCGTCGGCGCGCGCACGGAGCTGTCGTGGATCCTCGCCCTGATCGTCGCCGGCCTGCTCGCCTGGGAGACCGCGTGCGCGGCGCGGCGGGTACGGCAGGCCCTCGTCGACGTGCGGAGGCGGTCATGACTCTTCCGCAGAACAGGCGCCGCCAGGCGCGGTTGTGGATTGCGATCGCGAGCATCCCTGTCGTGCTGCTCGCCCTCACCCTCGTCGGCAAGTGGCTGTCGATGTACGTCTTCGCGCAGGGCGCCATCGCGGCGCACGTGCAGGAGGACGGTCCGGCCGGCGTCGAGCGGGTCGAGGGTCTCGAACCGTTCAACTGGTTCGAGGAGTGGAAGGCGCCCTACGACAAGGGCGTCGCCCTCGCCGACGCCGACCGCCTCGCCGACGCCCGCGCGAGCCTCGAGCAGGCGCTCGGCCTCGCGACGGGACTCGACGTGTGCCCCGTGCGCACCAACCTCGGTCTCGTGATCGAGCGCATGGGAGACCAGGCCCGCGCCGCGGATCCCAATTGGGCGAAGCAGCTCTATGGCGAGGCGCTCACGATCACGCTCGAGACGCCGAAGGAGTGCCGTTCGGACGAGGCGCGCGACGAGTCGCCCGACCCGTCCCGCGATCCGGATCAGGAACTCGACGACACCGAGCAGCGCCTGCGCGAGAAGATGCAGGACCCGCCGCAACAGGATCCCCCGCCGGAGCAGGACCCCGAGGAGCAGGAGCCGCAGGACGATGATGCCCTCGGCGACATCGAGGAGCGCCTGCAGGAGGGCCAGCGCCAGCGCGACGAGCAACAGCGGCAGGGCGAGGAAGACGGCGGAGCGGGATCCGGGGTGGAGAAGCCATGGTGAGCCACGACCCGCGCGCGCGTTCGAACCGGCGCCTCGGCCGCGACTACGTGGCGGGGGCCGAGGGCGCGCCGCCGCTGCCGCCGGAGGGCGGCTATCGGCACGAACGCCGGTTCCCCGACCGGCCGTTCATCGGCGATATCGTCGCGCCCGCACCCCGGCCGCGCGGGCCGAAACCGCACCCGCTCGGCTGGGTCGCCGTCTGCGGATCCGCGCTGTTCGCGCTCTTGCTCGGCCTGTCGCTGCTCTCCGGCGAGGCGCAGCTGGTGCTCTCGCGCGGCGTTCTCTTCGCGCAGGTGGTCGTCGTCCTCATCATCGCGGCGGCATTCATCGTGCCGCGTGGGCGGATCCTCGCCGCCGTCGCGCTGACGATCGCGCTCGTCTGCAACGCCGGCACCGCCGCCGCCCTCGGCGCGATGTTCCCGACCACGGCGGGAGACGTATCCGGAACGCTCAGCGAGGAGGATCGCGAGCGGCTCGCCTATCCGGGCGTCAGGGGCATCGACTCGCGCGCGGTGCTGAACGCGCCCTCGCTGGAGGAAGTGATCGCGCGCACCGACGCCCTCTCCGAGCGGATCCGCGAGCGACTCAGCGACGAGCTCGGCTACACCTGGGTGCAGATCACCGACGCGAACACGCGACACGAGCGCAACGGCTACGGCGGCGAATCGCTGCTTCAGCAGTACTTCTCGCCCATCTGGCGAACCGAACAGCCGATCCACGACTACGACGAGAAGCTCCTCGCGATGTCGATCATCGACGAGGTGCTCGCGCAGGACGGCGAGTACTACTCCCTCTACGCCCTCAACGTGCCCGACGGATCCGTCGACGAGAGCGTGCTCGAATCGCTCTACGGCAGCGCGGATCCGCGCACGCAGTCGCTCTGGGAGTACGGCTCGTCGCGCATGGACAGCAGTTTCGCGGGCCCGGAACCGACGCTGTTCTACGCGACGCTCACCGACCTCGCCAACGACGCAACGGGTGACGCCCGCGCCCGCGAAGAGGCCGATCGCGTGGGCGACAACCCGATCGAGGGCCTCGACCTGACGTTCATCTCGCGCCAGCTGCTGAGCGAGGCCGACCGCGACGCGTTCGAGGCGGGCAGCTGACCGGCCCCCTACGGGATGAGTCGATGCAACGGCACCGTGATCGTCCCGTCGGCGAGTGAGAACGTACCGCCGAGTGCGGTGACGACGAGACGGAATGAGGGCTCGCCGACGAGATCCGTATCGATCTGCGAGACGGCTCTCGCGAGCGATTCGGCGCCCGCGGGGATCTGCCGTGCACCGATCTTGACCTCGACGGCGGCCCAACGGCCGTCGTCGAGAATGAGCACGGCATCGATCTCGTTTCCGTTCGAGTCACGCAGGTGCCTCACCTCGCCGCCGATCGTGCCGACGAGCACCGAGAGGTCGTGGAATGCCTGGCTCTCGAAGAGGAAGCCGACGGTCTCGGGGTCGCGCGCGAGCGCGTCGGGCGATGCGCCAAGCGAGGCCGCTGCCAGTCCAGCGTCCGCCAGGTGCAGCTTCGGAGACTGCCGCAAGCGCGCTCGTGACCGCAGGGCCGGGGTCCAGGGATGTTGCCTCTCGACCACGTAGAGCCGCTCGAGCAGCTGGACATAGGAGGCGACCGTCTCAACCGCGATCGACGGCGAGGTCGCGATGAGATCTCGCCGCAGGTTCGCGTAGGTCACCTCCGCGGCTGAGTTCCGGGCGATTGCCCGCAGGAGGGCCCGGAGGGTTGCGGGTTCGTGCCGAAGCTGGGACAGGCGCCCGACGTCGGTGCGGACGATCTCTTCGAGGTAAGCATTCAGCATGAGCCGCCGATCGGCTTCCGCCCGGTCGAGGATCGCGGGGAAGCCGGATCGCGCGAGGCGTTCGACGGTCGCCGAGAAATCACTCGTCTCGCTGTCGGGTGCCGGCGCGGATCCGCCGAAGAGCGCCGCCAGGCTGACGCCGCGAGCCGGGGGTTCAATCTCGGACCACGTCATCGTTCGTTCCCGAATCCGGATGAACCGGCCCGCGCCCGAATGCCGCGACACATCGTCGGCCGGCAACGCCGATCCGGTCAGGATAAACTGCCCGCCTACACCCGCACGATCAACGTCACGGCGGACAAGGTTCCACAGCTCCGGCGCAAGCTGCCACTCGTCGAGCAGGCGCGGGCGCTCACCTGCCAGCAAAGCGTCAGGGGCGATGTCGAGCATCTGATGCGCTTCGGTCGTGTCAAGGAAGACGTGTGATGCGGCCGCATTCAGAGCCGTCATCGTCTTGCCCGAGCCACGTGCCCCCTCGATCACGACAGCTCCCGATGCGCGAAGGGCACTTCCCAGCACTGCATCGATGTGACGCGGGAGATAGGTCGCGTTCATCTGGGAAACCTCCAGAGGGTCGTTATCTGCAGGAAGTCTACATCGTAGTCTGCAGAGCCTCTAGACCGTGATCTGCAGCGGTTTTGTGCGGCACATTGCAGACGACGACGGCCGCACGCCACGCATCCGATAACGACAATCACGGCATCACGAGTCGCGCCTCATCGGACGGCGCCTGGTGCCGCGCGGGAACACCTCGATCCGGATGAGAGGCTCCCGGCGCCTGTCTTCACATGGCCGCTTCTCGCGCTCTTCCTCGTCGTCGAGTGCTCGCAAGACAGTCGTGTACCACTCTTCTGCACGCGCGAGCCGCTTGGAAGTTGCCCTGTAACGAATGGTCCTCATGAACCAAAGCCGATTCGAAACCGAGGTGAATCCGTAAAGTACGATTGATGCAATAGCGATCAGTGCCGACAGCACCGCAAACACGTAGGATTCTGCTACCACGGCCGCGCCCGTAATCAGCAACATCACGATCATTCCGATACCCCGAACGACCCAGGATACTAGTCGCTCGCTGAGCTGATGCGGTGGGAATGACGCCGTCGTGCGCCATCCAAGCGACATGACGGCGGCACCCCACGCGAGAATGAGAACCACACCCCAAGCGCGAGGATCGATCGACGCTCCGCGATAGTCGAAAGCCAAGCCAACGGCTCCGACGAACGGAACGCCGACAATCGGGATTGACCAGTACGCGATCTCCGCCGTCACTTTCTGACGGGACGTGATCGTTACCCGCGCTACGAAGCCAGCGTCTTCTACCCCACGACGAAGTCTCTCCCATTCTTGCTTTGCCGCACGGACGCGTTCCGTCGTCGGCGGCCTGAGCTCGACAAAGCCAGCCACCACGGACACAAGCCATGCACCGAGTAGCAGAAGCAGAAGATCGAATGTCACGCCACGCCAGACGACGACCCACAACGCCGCTGCCGAGAATAACGAGAGCGCGAATGTCACCGCTAGCGTGAGCCCTTGGAGCAACCAGCGATTCTTCTTCGGTAACGCGTGCACGCCCCCAGGTGGAAGCGAAAACGCCACACCGATCACGATGGTCGCCACTACCGCGAGGAATCCGAAACCAGATTTCATCTCAGCGCGCGGTTGAGCGTCTGAGTTCGACAGCCATTCCGCGACAGTGGCAGCGGCGTCAGCGAATGACCTTCCCGTCCACTCGACAATGATCACCGACGCCCATACCGGGATCAATGCAAAAGTCAGCGTCAACGTTGGCCAAGCCAAGAATACGGACGCCTGCTCTGCTCCTCCGCGAGGTTCCTGCCTCGCGGTGCTCTCGTCTACGCCGAACGTCATCTATAGAATCCGATCTCCCCCAGCGTGCTCTGCGCGCATCGACAACACACGCCCCTCGACCTTTTTCGGCGGCGCGAAAAACCCACCAAACCCAACCTTCGAGTTGTGACGTCGTGGTAATGGTTGCCGGCATCAGGCACCACAGCCGCCCGTCCCTCACCGCACCTTCGGCGCCCCCAGCTCCGGCGTCGCCGCGGCGGGGGTCGACTCGAGCGTCGCCAGGAGCTCGGAGATCGCGCGGTCGAGCTGCGGATCCGCATCGGAGAACAGATCGGCGGGGTCGTGGATCACCTCGATGTCAGGGTCGACACCGTGGTTCTCGACACCCCACCCCTTGCCCTCGAGCCAGTAGCCGTAACGGGGTTGTGTGACACGGGTGCCGTCGACGAGGTCGAAGCGGCTGTCGATGCCGACCACGCCGCCCCACGTTCGGGCGCCGATGACGGGGCCGAGCCCCAGCGCCTGCACCCGCGCGTTGACGATGTCGCCGTCGGATCCGGAGAACTCGTTCGCGACGAAGGCGATCGGACCGCGGCGGGCGCGGTCCGGATCTGCGATCATCTGGGCGAAGTGACGCGCGTGCGTCCACGCGATCACGCGGGACGCGAGTCGCTCGATGACGAGCTGACTCGTATGACCGCCGCGGTTGTACCGCACATCGGCGATGACGCCCTCCGCCTCGCTCGCGGTGCGCAGATCGCGGTGCAGCTGGGCCCATCCGGGCGCCTGCATGTCGGGCACGTGCAGGTATCCCAGGCGACCGCCCGACTTCTGGGCAACGTACTCGCGACGCGAGCGCACCCAGTCCTGATAACGCAGCGCCTGTTCATCGGGCAGGGGCACGACCACGACGCGGCGCTTCTCGCCGTCTCGTGCCAGGGTCAGCTCCACGGGTTTGTCGGCGGCACCGATGAGCGATGCCCCGGGACCGAACGTCGGGTCGACGGGAGCGCCGTCGATCTCGGTGATGATGTCGCCCACGCGCGCGCCGATTCCCGCGGCCAGGAGCGGAGAGCGCGCGCCGGGGTCGCTCGATTCGCCCGGCAGGATCCGGTCGATGCGCCACCCGTCGTCGGCCGGCGAGGCGTCGATTCCGAGAAAGCCGAGTCGCCTCGATTCGTCGCCGAGCGGCGACGGCGGCAGTACATAGGCGTGCGAGGTGTTCAGCTCGCCGACGTGCTCCCACATGATGTCAACCAGATCGTCGTGTGTGGTCGCGAGCGGCACGACCTCACGCCAGCGGTCGGTCGCGTCCTGCCAGTCGACGCCGTCCATGTCGTCGCGCCAGAAGTGATCGCGCATGAGGCGGGCGTTCTCGTCAAACATCTGCAGCCACTCCGCGCGCGGGTCGAGCTGGAACCGCAACCGCCCGAGGTCCACGGTGATCGGGTCCTCGCCGCCGTCGGCCTTGCGGGTCGCCCGCACGATGCTCGCCTCGCCGTTCTTGCGCACGATGATCCGTTCACCGTCGCCGGAGACGGCGAACTCGTCGAGACCCTCGACGACGGTGACGGCCTCGCGGTCGTCGAACGACCAGCGCTCGAGGCGGTTCGGCTGCTTCTCGCCGGGCACGCCGGCGCGGCGGGATCCGAGGGTTCCGACGTCGGCGCCCTCGGCGATCCAGGCGACCCCGCCGGCGATCGCGCGCAGGTCGCGGTACTCGGCCGACGGCACGGGGAACGGCGTCACGCGCTGATCCGAGCCCTCGGCGTCGAGGTCGGGCGAGGCCGAGGGGCGAGGCCTCCGCTTGTCGGCCGCGAACCGCCAGCCAGCGGCGCTGGGGCCGAACGGGGCGGGCTCCGTGGCCGAGAGCGGCAGCAGCCAGGGGCGTGTGGCGCCCGCGAAGGAGAGGTCGAACGCCTGCGCGTTGTAGATCGGGTCGAAGGTGCGGTTCGAGAGGAACACGACGTGCTTGCCGTCGCGCGTGAAGTCGGGCGAGTGGTCGTGGAAGCGGCCGTCGGTCAGCCGCACGGGCTCGCCGTCGTCGGTGGTGTCGTAAATCCACAGCGCGTGCAGCTCGCCCTCGCCGCCCGTGGGCTGCGACCAGACGAGGTAGCGCCCGTCGGGCGAGAACCGCGGGCTCATCGCCTCGCCCTGCGTCGAGTGCGCAATCACGCGCGCCGAGGCGGCCTCGACCTCGATCAGGCGCACGGATCCGTCGTGCGAGATCGTCGCGAGCGACGTGCCCGTCGGCGATGCTGCGAGGTGCAGCACGCGGCCGAGCTGACCGGTGAGAATCGGGAACGCGTCGTCGGCGATCTGGATGCCGTCCTCGCCCTCGGCATCGGTGATGTAGGCCGGCTTACCTGTGGATCCGAGGACCACGGCCTCGCGTGCGCGGACACCCGATTCGGCCCCGGGGAGCGCGCGGGCGGGCCCCTGCCGGTGCGTCAGCCAGAACGGCTTACCGCGCCAGATCACGACGCTCGCGTCACCCGTGCGATCGGGCGCGAGCACGGTGAGGTTCTCGCCCGGATCGAGCGCGACCGGTTCGGGCGCCGCGCCCGGCAGGTCGATCTCGAGGGTGCGCGGCTCGGCACCCGGCGCGTCGAGCATGCGGATCCTTCCGCGGCTCGACCACACGATGCGGGACCCGTCGCTCGTCGCATCGCGCACATAGCCGTCAGCCTCGGTCTGGAAGGTGAGCTGACGAGGCTCGTCGCCGTCGAGGATCCACACGTTCGCCTGCTCCGAGGCTCGGTCGGGGAAGCGCGCGGCGCGGTCGGAGACGAACGCGAGGCGGTCGCCCACCCACATCGGATCGACGATCGAGGCCTCGACATCGCCGAGGAGGCGAGTCCAGTCGCCGCCGGGCTCCCGGATCCACAGCCGTGGGGCGGTGCCGCCCCGGTACCGCTTCCACCACGCGGGCGGGCGACTGCCGGGCGTGACAAGCGCCTCGCGCCCGTCGGCGTGGCGGGCGACGCCCCACGCCATGCCGATCTCGAGGCGCTCGGAGGTACCGTCGAGCGCGACCACCTTCGTCACGGTGTGGCGTATCTCGGATTCCCCCGCGCTCGAGCCGACGAGCACGCGGCCGTCGTCGAGCCACCCGAAGTTCTGCATCGCGGGACTGCCCCAGTAGGTCAGGCGGCGGGCTCCGCCCGTCGCAAGATCGGCGACCATGAGCTCCGGATGCCCATCGCGGTGAGAGACGAAAGCGATGTGCGACCCATCCGGCGAGAACCGCGGCTGGCGTACCGGCGCGCGATCGCTCGTGAGCCGCCAGGCGCGGCCTCCCGCGAGCGGCGCGACCCACACGTCGTCAGCGGCGACGAAAGTGACCAGGTCTTGATGGATGTGCGGATACCGGAGGTATGCGGATGCCATGCCGCCAGGCTATCGGTGCGGTCGCCCCGCGTGCCAGGGTCGGCACGCGATCCGCTACCGCAATCCCGCCTCATGGATCCGCCGGGCGAGCTGCACGCGATTGCCCGCGTCGAGCTTCGTGAAGAGGTGCGCGATGTGGGTCTTGACCGTGGCGACGCCGAGGAAGAGTTCGGTCGCGATCTCGGCATTCGACAGGCCGCGCGCTACAGCGAGCGCGACCTCGCGCTCGCGCTCGGTCAACGTCGAGGCGAGCGCGCGGGCGTCGGCGCTGGGAGCGTGGGAGCGGGTCGCGGCGGCGATGAGCTGATGGGTGACGCTCGGCGACAGCATCGGCTCGCCGCGCGACACCCGCCGCACGGCGTCGACGAGGTCGGCAGGTGGGGTGTCCTTCAGGAGAAACCCGGCGGCGCCGTCGGCGAGCGCCGTGAGGACCATATCGTCCGCGTCGAACGTCGTGAGTACGATGACGCGGGTGACGGATCCGCTGGCCGCGATCTCGCGCACCGCCGCGAGCCCGTCGAGCACGGGCATGCGGATGTCCATGAGGGCGACATCGGGCGCGAGCCGCGCGACGAGATCGACGCCCTCTCGGCCGTTCGTCGCCTCGCCGACGATCGAGATGCCCGCGTCGCCGCCGAGCATCATCGTCAGACCCGCGCGCACGAGCGGGTCGTCGTCCACGAGCACGACGCGGATCGGCTCACTCATCGCAGTCCTCCCACGGCAGCCACGCTCGCACCGCGAAGCCGCCCTTTCCGTCCGGTCCATACTCGAGCGTGCCGCCCGCGAGTTCCGCGCGTTCGGCGAGCCCCGCGAGCCCCATCCCGGATCCGGGGATCGCGGCCGCGCCGGCGAGCGCGGATCCGTTGGTCACCTCGATCGCAAGCAAGCCCCCCGAGTGCCCGTCGACGAGCACTCGGATGGGTGCGCCGGGCGCATGCTTGCGGGCATTCGTGAGCGCCTCCTGCACGATGCGGAACGCGGTGCGCGAGACGATCTCAGGCGGCGTGCCGTCCGTCAGCTCTGCGTCGATCACGGCGCCCGCGGCGCGCGCCTCTTCGAGAAGCGTCGGAAGCGTCTCGAGAGTCGGCTGCGGCGGCTCGACGCCGCCACCGGACGCGCGGAGCACTCCCAGCACATGCCGCAGCTCGGTGAGGGCGCGGCGCGAGTTCTCCTGCACCAGCAGCGCCGTGTCACGCACCTGATCGCGCGAGAGATCGTCGCGATAGGCGAGCGCGCCGGCGTGCATCGCGACCAGCGAGATTCGGTGAGCGAGAACGTCGTGCATCTCCCGGGCGATGCGGGTACGCTCCCCCGCCTCCGCGGCGGCGAGCTGCAACTCGCGCTCGCGCTCGGCCTCGATGGCACGCTCGTGGAGCGTCGAGATGAGAGCGCGGCGGGCGCCGATGTAGAGGCCGAAGATAGCAGGGAGGGCGAAGCCGACGGCCGCGCCGAGCAGGTCGATCCACCATGGCGTCTCTTCGACATAGCCCGTGGGGACGAAACGGCTGTAGAGCGTTGCGGCGATGACTCCGGCAACGATGCTCGCCACGATGGACCGCCACCGTCGATGCGTCGCGTTGGAGGCGACGGCGAGCTGCGCGGGCCCGGTCGCCGCCATGACCGAGAACGCCGAGAGCAGGCTCGTCGTCACCGCGACCGTCGCGGGGAGCCGGCGCCGGAACGGCAAGAGCCCCATTGCGATCAGCCAGATGACCGGGTCGACGAGCGACAGAAGCCAGAACTGCGTCGAGTCCGCGGCGGCCCCCTCGTCGACCCCGATCGCGAAGAGCCCGTAGACACCGAACCAGCCGATCAGCGACAGCAGCACGACCACCAGGTAGCGCCAGATCCGCGACCATACGCGCAGGCGCGCGCCGGTCGCGAAGTCGATCCGCGGATCCGCTGAGCTCACCCGTTCGAGCCTACTGAGCGGATCCGCGCGGCACCATCCGCCGAAAGGTGGATCGAGGGCGGCGCCGTCCCCGTCAGGAATCGAGAAGCGGTGGGAGGGCAGCGGCCGTAGCCTGACACCATGACCGAAACGAAGGGGGCCACCGTGGCCGACAACGAGAAGAACTTCACCGCCGAGGAACGCGAGGCCATGAAGGCCGCCGTCGCGGAGAAGAAGGCGACGCGATCGCGCGCGAAGAAGTCGCCGGAGGAGCTCCGGGCCGCCGGCGAGGCCGATATCGCGGCGGCGATCGACAAGCTCGCGGGCGACGACCGGGCCCTCGCCCAGGGGCTGCACGCGCTCGTCTCGGAAGCCGCGCCCCACCTGATGCCGCGCACCTACTACGGCATGCCCGCGTGGGGCAAGGACGGCAAGGTACTGTGCTTCTTCCAACCGGCGAGCAAGTTCAAGACCCGCTACGGCACGTTCGGCTTCGAGCAGCCCGCGCAGCTCGACGACGGCGTCCTCTGGCCGGTCGCCTACGCTCTGATCGAGCTCAACGACGATACGCGGGCGTTCCTCGCCGAGCGTGTGCGGCTCGCGGCAGGCTGAGCGCGCCGGTCAGTAGCTGCCGGGGGCGTTCTCACCGGCCAGCACGGCGCGGGTGCTCGACAGACCAAGCCGCGTGGCGCCCGCGGCGATCATCGCGGCGGCATCGGCCCACGAGCGGATCCCGCCCGACGCCTTCACTCCGAGGTCGCCACCGACCGTGCGGGCCATGAGCTCGACGGCATGCACCGAGGCGCCGCCGGCCGGGTGGAAGCCCGTCGAGGTCTTCACGAAGTCGGCACCGGCCGAGCAAGCACCCTCGCACACCGCGACGATCTGCTCGTCGTTCAGTGCGGCCGACTCGATGATGACCTTCAGCACGACGCCCGGGATCGCCTCGCGCACGGCGCGGATGTCGGCCTCGACATCGGCGTAGCGGCCCTCGATCGCGGCGCCCACGTCGATGACCATGTCGACCTCGTCGGCGCCCTGCGAGGCGGCGAGCCGCGCCTCGGCCGCCTTGATGTCGCTGGCGTGCTTGCCGCTCGGAAAGCCGCAGACCACGGCGACCTTGAGCCCTTCGGGCACGGTAACGGGAAGCATGTTCGGCGAGACGCACACCGAGTAGGTGCCGAGGTCCGCGGCCTCGGCGATGAGCGCGTCGACGTCGGCGCGCGTCGCCTCGGGCTTGAGCAGCGTGTGATCGACGGTCTTCGCGAGTTCTGCGGGAGTCATGCTCCCGATTCTGCCCGACCAAGGTGGGGAAAGACATAGCCGAAAGGCGGATGAGATCGGGCCCTCTGCCGGATGCGACTGCATCACGCCGCGCGGAATCGTGGAGGGCATGATCGAAGCCAACAACCTCACCAAGCGATACGGCGGCCATACGGCCGTCGACCGCGTCTCCTTCACCGCCAAGCCGTATCGGGTGACGGGCTTCCTCGGCCCGAACGGTGCCGGAAAGTCGACCACGATGCGCATGCTCGTCGGCCTCGCCCGCCCCGACGAGGGCGAGGCCCGGATCCTCGGCGCGAACTTCGCCGGGATCCCGAACCCGGGCCGCCACGTCGGCGTGCTGCTCGACGCATCGGCGACGCACAAGGGCCGCACGGGCCGCGAGACCCTGAGCCTCGCGGCCATCACGATGGGGCTCGGCGCCGGATCCGTCGACCGCGCACTCGACCGCGTCGGCCTCTCGAAGAAGGAGGCCGCGCGCCGCACGGGCGGTTATTCGCTCGGCATGCGCCAGCGCCTCGGGATCGCCCAGGCGCTTCTCGCGGATCCCGCCGTGCTGATCCTGGACGAGCCCGCGAACGGGCTGGATCCGTCGGGGATCCGCTGGATGCGGGGCATCGTGCGCGACTTCGCGCGCGACGGCGGCACCGTGCTGCTCTCGTCGCACCTGCTCGGCGAGGTCGAGGCCGTCGCCGACGACATCGTGATCATGGGATCCGGTCGCGTCCTCGCACAGGGAACCCGCGAATCGCTCACCCAGAACGGGTCGCTCGAGGACGCCTATTTCGCCGCGACGGGCGACGACGCCCGAGAGGAGGGCGCGGCATGAGCGCCGTGACCGGGACCCGTCCCGCCGTGCTCGAGGGCGAGCGGATCCCGTTCCTGCGCCATGTGCGCATCGAGCTCCGCAAGACGGTCGACACGCGGGCGAGCGCGTGGCTGCTGATCGCCATCGCCGCGATCACCGTCGGGGCGACCGTGCTGCCGCTGTTTCTCTCGAGCGACGGATCGGGTCTCGACTGGGCGTCGTTCGTGCTCTTCGCATCGAGCGGCTGGTCGTTCCTGCTGCCGTTCATCGGCGTCCTGTCCGCGACGAGCGAGTGGACGCAGCGCACCGCCCTGTCGACCTTCACGCTCGAGCCGCGCCGCACGGTCGTGAACCTCGCGAAACTCGTCGCCTCTCTCATCCTGGGCATCGCGATGGTCGCCGCGACCTACGCCGCCGGCGCGGTCGTCAACGTGATCGGCATCGCGTTCTTCGACGGCAGCGGATCCTGGGCCCTCGACGGCGGCGTCGTGCTCGGCTATCTCGGCACCATGGCGATCTACGTCATGCTCGGCGTCGGCCTCGGCCTGCTGTTGCTGAACACGCCGCTCGCGATCGTCGCCTTCGTCGTGCTGCCGATGCTCGTGAGCGTGCTGACGCTCATCCCGGCGATGGAGGACATCGTGCCGTGGATCGACCTGAACGGCGCGAGCCTGCCGCTCGTGGACGGGTCGCTGACGGGCACGGAGTGGGCCCACCTCGCGACGGCGTTCCTGCTCTGGTGCGCCCTACCGATGTGCCTGGGCCTGTACCGCACCTCGCGCCGCGAGGTGGCGTAGCCCCACGGCCTCCGTTGCGCTTCGGCACCCGTTCTCGCAGATGTCGGGTGCCGAAGTGCGTCGGGGGCTCGCGCGCGGCGGCACGCGCCGCTAGCCTGGCGCCATGAGGATCCTGCTCGTTCCCGGGCTCTGGCTCGACGGCGCATCGTGGGACGGCGTCACGCCCGCGCTGGAGGCCGCAGGACACGACGTCGAGGCCCTCACGATGCCGGGCCTGGGCGAGGCGTCCGAACTCGGCATCGCCGATTGGGTCGCGACCGTCGTCGCGCGCATCGACGAGGGCGAACACCCGGTCGTTCTCGTCGGTCACTCGGGCGGCGGGAACGTCGTCTGGGGCGCGGCGGACGCCCGCCCGAACCTCGTCGCGCGAGTGGTGTTCGTCGACACGGCCCCGCCCGCGAACGGCTTCGGGATCGGCGAGTTCGCGGTTGTTAACGATGCCGTCCCGTTCCCGGGCTGGGACGTGTTCGATGCTCCGGACATCGCGGACCTCGATCAGGACCTCCGGTCACGCATCGAGGCCGGCGCGCGGAGCGTGCCGCCGGGCGTGACCGTGGATCCCATCGCCCTGTCGAATCCCGATCGGTTCCGGATCCCCGTCACGATGCTCATGGGATCCGTAGACGCCGAGGAGCTCGCAGTGATCATGGCCGAGTGGCCGTCCGCCGCGGCGGAGTTTCGGCAGATCGAGCAGGTGGAGGTCGTGCTGATCGGGTCCGGCCACTGGCCCCAGTTCTCGCGGCCCGGCCGCCTGGCCGAGTTGCTCGTCGCGGCGCTGCGCTGAGTGCGCAGCTCAGCCCGATCCTGCTCGCACGGTATCCCCGTGTCGCCGTGCTCGATATGCTCGCGGCATGGCCGACCCGATCTCCTCGCCCCGCATATACCTCGCCTACACCGCCGATGAACTCGAGCGGTACTACAGCCCCGGCGCCCTCGCCGCTCTCGAGGCGCTCGGCGAGGTCGTGCGCAACGACACCGGCTCGGTCATCGAGAAAGCCGCCCTCGTCGACGAGGCCCGCGACTGCGATATCGTCATCGCTCACCGATCCGTTGCGCTCGATGCCGAGTTCTTTGAACGCAAGGATGCCCGCCTGAAGGCCGTCATCCGCGGCGCCATGGACGTCAGCACGATCGACGTCGACGCAGCCACCCGCGCAGGCGTCATCGTCGCGAACACCTCCTCGGGCTTCGAGCGAGCCGTCGCCGAGCACGCCATTGCGCTTGCGATCGACATCGCGCGCGACATGACGCGAGCGCGCGAGGCGTTCCTCGCGGGTACCGAGCAGCCCACCCGCCAGGGCATGGAGCTCGGCGGCGCGACGCTCGGCATCGCGGGGATGGGGCGTATCGGCCGCGAGCTCGCGCGCCTCGCGACGGCGCTCGGCATGCGGGTCGTCTATGCGGATCCGGTGGCCGAGGCTCCCTACGAATGCCTCGATTTCCCCGAGATGCTCGCGATCGCGGACGTCGTCGCGTGCCTCGCGGTCTCGGTCCCCGAGACCCGCGGCCTGTTCGACGACGACGCCTTCGGATCCATGAAGCCCGGATCCATCTTCCTCAATCTCTCGCGCGGCGAACTCGTCGACGAGGCCGCGCTCGAGCGCGCACTCGATGCGGGGATCCTGCGCGGCGCGGGTCTCGACGTCGGATCCGGCCTCGACCAGACCCCGCCGCTGCACCTCGCGCGCCGCCCCGATGTCGTCGCAACGCCCCACTCGGCGGGCATGACGGCCGCCGCCCGCAACGTGCAGGCGATGGACACGGTCGATCAGGCCCGCCAGGTCATCGAGGGCCGCGTTCCCGACCGAGCGGTGAACGGATCCGCGTTGGCATGAACGCGTGAGGGATGCGTCCGTGCCGCTTATGCGCCCGAGAACGATACCAACGCACCCCGCAGGCGACCACGCATCCCTCCAAGGATGCGCTCATGCCGCTTACGACACCAGCGCCCGTACGCGACGAACGGCGCCCCGCGAGGAGCGCCGTTCGGAAGGGAGGGAGAGGCCGGGTCAGTCCACGAGGTCGTGGCGCACGATCACCTGGTCGCGGCCGGGGCCGACGCCGATGACCGAAATGCGGGTGCCGCTCATCTCCTCGAGCTTCAGGATGTAGTCCTGCGCCGTCTGGGGCAGCTCCTCGAAGGTGCGGGCGCCCGTGATGTCCTCGGTCCAGCCGGGGTAGGTCTCGTAGACCGGCTTCGCGTGGTGGAAGTCGCTCTGGTTGACGGGGACCTCGTCGACGCGCTCGCCGTTCACCTCGTAGGCGACGCAGACGGGGATCTCTTCGAGGCCCGTGAGCACGTCGAGCTTCGTCACGACGAGATCGGTGATGCCGTTGATGCGGGTCGCGTAGCGCGTGATGGGGGCGTCGTACCAGCCGACGCGGCGCGAGCGGCCCGTCGTGGTACCGAACTCGAAGCCCTGCTGGCGCAGCCACTCACCCTGCTCGTCGAAGAGCTCGGTCGGGAAGGGGCCGGCGCCGACGCGGGTCGTGTAGGCCTTGACGATGCCGACGATGCGGTCGAGGCGGTTGGGTCCGACGCCCGATCCGGTCGCCGCCCCGCCGGCCGTGGCCGACGAGCTGGTCACGAACGGGTAGGTACCGTGGTCGATGTCGAGCATCGTGGCCTGGCCGGCCTCGAAGACCACGACCTCGTCGCGGTCGAGCGCCTCGTTCAGCAGCAGGCTCGCGTCGGCGACCATCGGGCGCACGCGCTCGGCGTAGCTGAGCAGGTCATCGACGATCTCATCGACCGTGATGGCGCGGCGGTTGAAGATCTTCACCAGCAGGTGGTTCTTCTGGTCGAGTGCGCCCTCGACCTTCTGGCGCAGGATCGACTCGTCGAAGAGGTCCTGCACGCGGATGCCGACGCGGCTGATCTTGTCGGCGTAGGCCGGTCCGATGCCGCGGCCGGTCGTGCCGATCTGACGCTTGCCGAGGAAGCGCTCCTGCACCTTGTCGAGGGTGCGGTGCGCCTGCGTGATGATGTGGGCGTTGGCCGAGATCTTCAGGCGAGAGGTGTCGATGCCACGCGATTCGAGCGCCTCGATCTCCTGGAAGAGCACCTCGAGGTCGACAACGACGCCGTTGCCGATGACGGGCGTGACGCCCGGCGACAGGATGCCCGATGGCAGCAGGTGCAGTGCGTACTTCTCGTCGCCGATGACGACGGTGTGGCCCGCGTTGTTGCCGCCGTTGAACTTCACGACCCACTCGGTGCGCTCACCGAGCAGGTCCGTGGCCTTGCCTTTACCCTCGTCGCCCCACTGGACGCCGATGATCACGATTCCGGGCATGCGTTATCCCCCTGAGATTCGGGTGCTGGATCCTCAGTCTATCCGGCACGCCTCCGAGACCCGGCAGAGGCGGGCGCGCAGGGCCTCATGCGATGCGACTTCCGGGCGGGGTGCGCCGGGCGGGCGTGCGGGTGCGCGAGGCTCCCCAGAGCATGAGCCCCGCCGCCAGCAGCGCCTGCGCGCCGAGGCCGACGAACCAGCTCGGCACCGACGACCCGATGATCTCTCGCGGCAGCGGGTACTCCTCGCCGGTCGTCTGCACCTCGCCCGCGGGCTTGCCGTCGCAGGGATCGGTCCAGTCGTCGCGCACGAGCTCGGGCGCACGTTGCACCTCGCGCACCGCGAGCTTCAGGTTGCCGAAGACGTCGACGGGCCATCCGTTGCCGTCGTACACCGTGGGCGTGGCATCGGCGAGCACCACGAATGGATTCGCGGCGAGCAGCCACCACACCCGGTCAGCACGCGGTACCAGCTCCGCGCCGCGCACCTCCATACACGTCTCCGAGAGGTCGGGCCGGGGCGAGAGGCACGGCTCGTCCGCCCCATCGCACGACGGCAATGTGCTGGCCATGCCCGTCTCGACATACACCTGGGAGGGGTCCTCCGTGAGCACCGACACCGACGACCGCGCCGCGAGCATACCGAGCCCGAACGAGATGAGCGTTCCGATGACGAGCAGCATCACGACGAGGTAGGTCGCCGCGACCGAGAACAGGGGCCGCGCGATCACGGCGCTGAGCCCCACGCCGATGGCGGAGATCACCCCGATCTCGGCCGCGAGCACCAGCACCGCGACGACGAGGGTGCCCGCGCGCGGCGCCTCGTCGCCGCTGACGAGGGCGTAGAGCAGAGCAGGTAGCGCGACGAGCAGGTAGACGAGCCCCGTCGCCCAGCCGGCAAGCAACTTCGCGAGGAGGATGTCGGCGGTCGTCGCGAGCGTGACCTGCACGGGCGCGAGCGTCGCGGCATCGCGATCACCGTTGATGGCGTTACCCGTGAACGTCGGGGTGACGAGCGAGGCCATCAGCAGCACGCCGCAGATCGCGACCGACACCATGCCCGACGACACGTTCTCGCCCGCAAAGATGAGCGAGCCGAGCCAGGTGATTCCGAGCACGACGACGAAGAAGACGCCGAGCAGCACGTAGAAGCCCGCCCGCCTCGCCCGCTGGCGCAGCTCGAGCCCGGTGAGAACACCGATGCGTGAGAGGTTCATCGTTCCGCCCCCTTCAGGTCGAGGAACGCCTGCTCGAGCGCGCCGGATGCGGGCGCGAACTCGGCGACGGCAAGGCCTGCGGCGACCATCGCGGTCAGCGCCGATGCCGCGGCCGTCTCGTCCGGGAAGGCGACGAGCAGACTGCGCCGGTCGGCGCGCACCTCGGATCCGGCGAGCGCCCGAGCGACCAGCTCGCGCGCCCCGACCGGGTCGCCGACGAGGCGGATCCGCCAGTCGCGGGCGCGCGGACCCGATGCCGTGACCGTCGCGCCGCGCGACATGAACACGGCGGCGTCGGTCATCTCCTCCAGCTCGCTCAGAACGTGGCTCGAGATGAGAATCGCGGCTCCCTCGCCCGCGAGTCGTCGCAACATCTCGCGGAGCGCGATGCGCGCCGCGGGATCCAAGCCCGACGCCGGCTCGTCGAGCAGCAGCACGCGCGGACGGTGCACGAGCGCACGCGCGAGGCCCAACAGCTGCTTCTGGCCGCGCGAGAGCACGCGGGCGGGCGAGGCCGAGAGGTCGGCGAGCCCCACCTCCACGAGCAGCTCGGCCGCGCGGCGATCGGCCTCCGCACGGGTGGCGCCGTAGAGCCGCCCGGTCACGACGAGGGTCTCGTGAGCGGTCAAGGCCTCCCACGCGCCGAGGGCGTCGGGCATCCACCCGATGCGGGCCCGCGCCGCGGCCGGATCGGTCACCGGGTCCACGCCCGCGACGCGGATCTCGCCCGCGTCGGGCGCGAGGAGCGACGCGAGCATCAGCAGGAGCGTCGTCTTGCCCGCGCCGTTAGGGCCGACGAGGCCCGTGATCTGTCCGGGAAGCGCATCGAACGACACGTCTCGGACGGCGTGAACGGATCCGAAGGAGCGCGCGACCGCGCGCACGGAGATACCCTCGTGGGGCGGGCCCTGCCACGGTGTCGTGCTCATAGCTGAACGCTATCGGCACGCACCGACATTCGAATAGGGCTTAGCTCTCTTCGACCTTCTCGAGGCCGATGAACTTCATGCGGTCTTCGCCGTAGAAGCAGGTCTGCAGGGCCAGATCGCCCTCCAGTCCGATGAGGTCTTCCGTCGTGGCCCAGATCTTCGGGGTGTAGCGGATGTCGATGATCTCGTAGAGACCATCCATGTCGTCGCCCTCGATGTTGATCTTCTGGCCCTCTTCCCACGGCAGCAGCACGTCGCCGCCGCAATTGTTGTGGGCGGCCGCCGTCTCGGGAACGCCATCGCGCTCGTACGACTTCATGATCGTGAAGGTGTGATAGGTGTCGCCGGCGTTGCAGGCGATGTCAAGGTCGGTCTCGTCACCCGTCACGCCGAGCGCCACGGTCGGGTACTCGTCGAAGACCTGCTCCTGCACCTTGTCGACGGTGCCGCGGTAGCCCGTCTTGAGGGCGCCGTACCCCTTCTCGACGGTGTCCGGCATCAGCCACACGCCCAGAAGGAGAGCGATGCCGCCCGCAACCAGCACACCGCCAACGCTGCCGAGCACGATGTTTCCGGCCTTGCCGCTCTTCTTCTTCGTGCCCGCGCGGTGTTCGGCTCGTTCGCCCACGTCAACCCCCTGTGCCATGACGGATCCGTCTGGATTAGCGCCGATTTTACCCCGGCCGTCTATCCGGTTCGGGTGGTTCTCTGCAGACGCTTAGAATTGAGGACATGTCGAACGTTCTTGAGAACCTCCCCGTCGGTGAGCGCGTCGGGATCGCCTTCTCCGGAGGTCTCGACACCTCCTGTGCAGTGGCGTGGATGCGCGATGCCGGAGCTGTCCCCTTCACCTACACCGGCGACCTCGGCCAGTACGACGAGGATGACATCGCGTCGATCCCGGCACGCGCCCTCGAATACGGTGCCGAGAAGTCGCGCCTGATCGACTGCAAGCCGCTCATGGTGGAGGAGGGTCTCTCGGCTCTCGCGACGGGTGCGTTCCACATCCGTTCGGCCGGCCGCACCTACTTCAACACGACCCCCATCGGCCGCGCCGTCACCGGCACGCTGCTGGTGCGCGCGATGCGCGAGGACGGCGTCGACATCTGGGGCGACGGCTCCACTTACAAGGGCAACGACATCGAGCGGTTCTACCGCTACGGCCTGCTCGCCAACCCCCGCCTGCGCATCTACAAGCCGTGGCTCGACGCCAAGTTCGTCAGCCAGCTCGGCGGCCGCCAGGGCATGAGCGAGTGGCTCGTCGAGCACGGCTACCCGTACCGCGACTCGGCGGAGAAGGCCTACTCGACCGACGCCAACATCTGGGGCGCCACCCACGAGGCGAAGACCCTCGAAGAGCTGAACGTTTCGCTCGAGACCGTCGAGCCGATCATGGGCGTCAAGTTCTGGGATCCCTCGGTAGAGATCGCGACGGAAGACGTCACGGTCACCTTCGACGCCGGTCGCCCCGTCGCGATCAACGGCACGGAGTACGCCGACGCCGTGCAGCTCGTCCTCAAGGCGAACGAGATCGGCGGTCGCCACGGCCTCGGCATGAGCGACCAGATCGAGAACCGCATCATCGAGGCGAAGAGCCGTGGCATCTACGAGGCCCCGGGCATGGCGCTGCTGTTCATCGCCTACGAGCGCCTCGCCAACGCGATCCTCAACGAGGACACCCTCGCGACCTACCACGAGCAGGGCCGCCGCCTTGGTCGCCTCATGTACGAGGGCCGCTGGCTCGAGCCGCAGTCGCTCATGCTGCGCGAGTCGATCCAGAAGTGGGTCGGCACCGAGATCACCGGCACCGTGACGATCCGCCTGCGCCGCGGCGAGGACTACTCGATCCTCGACACCGACGGCCCGTCGCTGTCGTACGCGGGCGAGAAGCTGTCGATGGAGCGCGTCGAGGACGCGGCGTTCGGCCCCGGCGACCGCATCGGCCAGCTCACGATGCGCAACCTCGACATCGCGGACTCGCGCGCCCGCCTCGAGAACTACGTCTCGCGCGGCCTCATCGGCGGCACGACGGCCGAGCTCATCGGCCAGCTCGAGCAGGGCGAGGCGAAGCAGATCGCCAAGAGCGTCACGCCGCTCGACAACGAGACGCTCGACAGCGTCGGCGAGTCGGCCGCGTTCGACACCGGCACCGACTGACGCACCGAGCAGAGAGCCCCGCGGATCCTCGGCGGATCCGCGGGGCTCTTCCCATGCCGGAATCGAGCGAACTCACGCTCGCTTCAGTGCGTCCGAGGCGGCGTTCAGCGCGGCGTCCGGCGCGCCCGCCGCCTCCAGCGCGAGGAGCGCGGCCCCGACGAGGGGCGGCTCCGACACGACGGTCAGGCGTGCACCCGGCGCGCGTTCGGCGAGGCCTTCCTCAACGAGCTCGAGAAGGCGCGCGTTCCCGCCGGCGATCACGCCACCGCCGACAACCACGGGGATCTCGGATCCGAGACGATCCATTCGCGCGATCGTCGCCGCCGCCTGGGTGACGATCTCCGTCGCCTGCCACTCGACGATCCGGCGCGCGACGGTGTCTCCGGCATCGGCGAGCGCGAACAGCTTCGGCACCACATCGAGCAGACGCCCGCGATCGAGCGTGCCTCGGTGAATCCCCTCCGTGACCTCCGCGACGGACGAGACCCCGAAGTGCGCGGCGAGCGCCTCCTGCAACGCCGTCGGCTCCCCGCGCCCGTCCTCGCCCCGGGCAGCGCTCCAGAGCGCCCACTCGCTGAGGCCGAAACCACCTCCCCAGTCTCCGGAGATCATGCCGAGCGAGGCGTACGTCACCTGCATTCCGTCACCACGGAGGCCGATGCAGTTGCTGCCGGATCCGCAGATGAGTGCCACGGCGTCCGGCTCACGTGTCCCCGCTCGGAGCACGGCGAACAGGTCGTTCGCGACGACGAGGTCACCGACGAGATCCGGTGCCGCACTGCCGAAGGCCTCGCGGAACTCGGTGATCTCGACGGGAAGATCGAGGCCCGATAGATACACGTGCACGGTATCGACGGGGCGCCCGCTGACCGCCTCGCGGATGCCGCCCACGATGCGTCGCACCGATTCGGCGAGGCCTTCGATGTGAGGGCTGGACCCGCCGACCCGCGCACGGCCGAGCACTGCCCCCGTGCGATCGAGCGCGACGACGTCGGTCTTGGATCCGCCGCCGTCGACGGCGACGATCAGCCCCGAGCTCACGATGCCCACGACAGGAACGGCGCGTTCTCGGCGATCAGCAGGTCCGTCACCTTCTCCGCGCGGTCGAACTGCCCGACGAGCGGATGGGCCATCATGGCGCGGAGCACGCGTTCACGTCCGCCGTGGATCGCGGCATCGAGTGCGAGCCGCTCGTATCCGGCGACATGGCCGATGAGGCCCGCCATGTCGCCCGGCAATGGAGCGACCGGCAACGCCGCGAGCCCGGCCCCGGACACGGTCGCTGGCACCTCGATGACGTGATCGTCGGGCAGGAACGGAAGGATCCCGTCGTTGCGGACGTTCACGACCTGTGTCCCGCCGTCGCCCGACACGAGACCCGCGATCAGTTCGACGGCCGCCTCCGAATAGAACGCGCCGCCGCGCTTCATGAGTTCCTCGGGCTTGTCGACGACCGAGTCATCGGCGTACTTCGCGAGGAGATCGCGCTCAACGTTCATGACCGCTTCGGCACGCGTGGGGGCGCCCTTCTGCTCCGCCAGGACGGCATCGTGCGCATAGAAGTACCGCAGATAGTAGGACGGCACCGCGCGCTGCATCTCGAGCAGAGACGCGGGCATCTCGACCTCGTGCGCGAGGCGATCGAGGCTCTCGTCGAGCATCTCCGGCAGCACATCCCGCTCGGCTCCGTCGTCGCCACGCACGAACACACCGCGCTCCCAGGTGAGGTGATTGAGGCCGACATGGCCGAGACGCACGTTCTCGTGGGGAACGCCGAGTGTCGCGGCGAACCGCCGCTGAAAACCGATCGCGACGTTGCAGAGCCCGACGGCACGGTGCCCGGCGTTCAACAGCGCGCGGGTGACGATGCCCACGGGATTCGTGAAGTCCACGATCCAGGCATCCTTCTTGGCTTTCGCCCGGATCCGATCGGCGATATCGAGTACGACGGGCACGGTGCGCAGCGCCTTCGCGAAGCCGCCCGGTCCGGTCGTCTCCTGGCCGATGCAGCAGACCTCGTGCGGCCAGGTCTCGTCGGCGTGACGCGCCGCCTGCCCGCCGATGCGCAACTGGATCAGTACGGTGTCGGCGTCGGCCGCCGCTGCGTCCAGATCGTCCGTGACATGGACGGATCCGGGGTGCCCGGCTGCCGCGAACATGCGCTTCGCCATGCCGCCGACGAGCCGTCGGCGCTCGGCCGAGGGGTCGTAGAGCCACAGTTCTTCGATCGGCAGCGTCGACCGGTAGCGGATGAATCCGTCGATGAGTTCGGGCGTGTAGGTGGATCCCCCACCGATGATCGTGAGCTTCATGGTTAGCCTTTCACTCCGGAGAGCGTAATCCCCTCAACGAACGTGCGCTGAGCGAAGAAGAAGACGACGACGACCGGCACGAGCACCAGCATCGTCAGGGTCATTGTGGTACCCCAGTCGGTTCCATGCGAGCCACGGAACGTCGCGAGCGCGTAGGAGACGGGCCACCAGCTGGGATTTTCGGATGCATACAGGAGCGGTCCGTAGTAGTCGTTCCAGGATCCGAAGAACATGAAGATGGCGGCAGCGGCGATTCCGGGCTTGGCCATGGGAATCACCACGCGGGTGAGGATCCTGAACTCGGACGCGCCGTCCATGCGCGCGGCATCGAGGTATTCCGTCGGCACGGTCAGGAAGAACTGGCGCAGCAGGAAGATCGAGAACGCATCTCCCAGGAGGTTCGGGAGAATCAGCGGCAGGAGCGTGCCCGTGAGGTGCAGCTTCGACCACATGATGTACACGGGCACGGCCGTCACCTGCGGGGGCAGGAGCATTGCGACGATGATGATCAGGAAGATGGTGTTCGCATGCGGGATCTTGATCTTCGCGAGCACGTACGCGGCCGGCACCGATGAGAGCGCCATGAACACCGTCGCGCAGACGGCGTAGAGCGCCGAGTTGCCGAACCAGCGCAGAAGCGGCGTCGAGACGACCACCTCGCGGTAGTTCGACCATTGCCACGGATCCGGGAGCAGGTCGCCCGTGAGCGTCTGATCGCTCGACATGAGCGATGTCAAGGCGACGAAGACGATCGGCGCGATGAAGAGCACGGCGAGCACACAGAGCACCGTGTGCTCGGCGACCCAGCCGAAGAACGAGCGTCCCCGGCGCACGGGGCGCGGTGCGGTGCCCGGCGCCAGCAGGGTGCGGGTGTCGGTGATGGTCATTTCGCCCCCTCGGGGTTGAACGCATCGACGCGGCGGAGCAGCACGACGAGGAAAGCAGCCGCAACGATGAACAGGAGCACGGCGAGCGCGGACGCATAGCCGAGTTGGTAGTTCGCGAAGCCTCGTACGTAGAGCCACTGCGTGTAGGTCAGAAGGGATCCGTCGGGATACCCCAGCGTCGTCGCGGTGCCGCTGCCGACCGTCGCCTTGCCGGACGCGACGCCCGAGGCGACGGCGGCCTCGGTGAAGTACTGCAGCGAGGCGATGAGCCCGGTGACGAGCGAGAACACGAGAACGGGCACGATGTTCGGCAGCGTCACATACCAGACCTTCTGCACACCGTTCGCGCCGTCGAGCGACGCCGCCTCGTACTGGTCCTTCGGCACGTCGAGGAGGGCGGCGAGGAAGATCACCATCATGTCGCCCATGACCCAGATGCCGAGCAGCATCAGCGACGGCTTCGACAGCGACGGGTCGTTGAACCACAGCGGGCCCTCGATGCCGAACACCTTCAGGATGTGATTGACGGGCCCGGTCCCGGGGTTGAAGAGGAACACGAACGCGACGACCGAGGCGACGGGTGGCACGAGAGACGGGAGGTAGAAGATCGTGCGCCAGAAGCCGGCGGCCCGGTTGGCGCGGGCGAGCAGGCCCGCGACGCACAGCGCCATGATGATCTTGACCGGCGTGAGGAAGACGATGAACCACAGCGTATTGAGCGCTGCGGACCAGACCTTCGGATCCTTCGTGAACAGGTACTCGTAGTTGCGCAGGCCGATCCACTCCGGCGGGGACACGAGATCGTAGCTCGTGAACGAGAAGAAGAGCGATGCGATCAGCGGATAGACGAAGAAGACGAGGATCCCGAGCAGCGCGGGGGCGAGCATCGCGATCGCGAACCAGCGTCCGCGCGGGCGCCGCCGCGGGGCGGGACGAGCCGAAGCGCGCCCCGCCCCGCGGATCATGGTCGCGGTGCTCACGGGCCGGAGACCAGATCGACGGAGTCGTTGATCTCCTGATCGACGCCCGCGAGCCCCTCGGCGAGGTTCCCGCCCGTGCCGGCCTGGAACTTCTCCCAGTAGCTGCCGAACGCCTGCGTATAGCCGGCGCCGACAAGGCTCGGCGGAGTGGTCGCCGTCTTCGGGTGGAGCGCGATGTCGATGAAGGTCTGATACTGCTCACTGACCTCAAGGTCGGGCGACTCGAGCGCGGCCGTCGTCGTCGGTACGTTCTTGAGACCGTTGCCCATCTTCACGAGAGCATCGGTGTCGGTTGACAGGTACTTGAGCAGCGCCCATGCGAGCTCGGGGTTCTTCGACCCCTTCGCGATACCGGCGATGTTGCCGACGATATAGCCGGACCCGTAGAGGTCCTCGAAGCCCGTCGCCGTCGGGAACGGTGCGGTGCCGTAGTTCAGATCGGGCGCCTGATCGGCGATGAACGCCGTTCGATACTCCCCGTCGATCGTCATGGCGAGCTGACCCGTGTGAAAGGCGTTGTCGGCGGAGAACTCCTGGCCGAGACCTGCGGTGAATGCTTGCAGCTTGTCGTAGCCGATCTCGTCGACGAAGTCCTTCTGCCACTGCATGAGCACCGGCCAGCCTTCGTCCGATCCGATGGCGCTGTAGCCGTCGTCGTCGAGCCACTTTCCGCCGACCGCGGGCCCGAAGTGCGCCGCGGTGTTCTCGTACATGCCCATGAACGGGTTGAAGCCGAGGCGTTTGATGGATCCGTCGTCGTTGTACTCGGTGAGCTTCAGCGCGATGTCCTCGAGCTCATCGAGTGTCTTCGGCGGTTCGGTGATGCCGGCCTCGGCGAAGATGTCCTTGTTGTAGAACAGCGCGTTGACGTCGGCCAGAACCGGCATGGTGCAGCGAGTGCCCTCGAACTCCGAGTACGACTGCACGGTGTCTGAGATCTGTGACATGTCGACCTCGTCGCGGTCGATGTACGGCTGCAGGTCGCGGAACGCGCCCGTCGAGCAGAGGTTGCCGACGACATCGGTCGAGTACGACAGCCCCACGTCGATGTCGTCGCTCCCGGCGGCGATCACCTTGCGGAGCTTCTCGTCATCCTGGCCCTCGTGCACCTCGACGGTCACGCCGGGGTTCTGCGCTTCGAAGTCGTCGACGACGCCCTGGATGACCGAGGCCTCGCGGTCGGTGAAGAAGTGCCAGAGCGATACGGTGCCGCTCAGCTCGTCGGGCGCCTCATCCGCGACGTCGACGGATCCGGTGTCGCCCGAACAGGCCGTGAGCATGAGAGCGGCAGCTGCCGCGCCCGCAATACCGGCCGCGATACGGCGTCCGGTGCGGGGAGTGAAGCGTTGTTGCATCAGTGGAACCTCGCTATCGTCTTTCAGTTATGCGCCTCTTTCGGGCGCGTCGGATGAGCGAGACGCCGGCGGCGTCTCGCTGGTTCGGTGTGGGCTCAGTGGGTGCGTACGGCGCGGATCAGGGCCTGGGTAAGGTGCTCGCGGAGCACGCACGCGGCCCCGGCGAGCACGGGAGCACCGCTCACGGCGGTGCTGACGATGCGCGGCCGCCAGCGGGTGCGCGTTTCAACGGCGGCGCACACCGCGTCGGCGAGATACTGACCGCCCATGACGCCGACGGGACCGCCGAGCACGACGGCCTCAGGGTCGAGCACCGCTAATACGGGTGCCACGCCGAGCGCGATCCGCTCGGCGATCCGGTCGAGCACGACATCGCGCTCGGGTGAGTCCGCGATCTGGTCGAGGACGTCGTCGAACCGGCCCCCGCTGATCCCGTGCCCGCGCGCGATGCGCGCGATGGCCTCGCCGCTGATGAGGTCCTGCAGCTCGGTCGCTTCCGGATCTATCGAGATGGCATCGCGTGGCGCGGCGAGGTACCCGATCTCGCCGGCTCCCCCGACGGCACCGGGGAGGATCTGACCGGCGACGTCGAACGCGACACCGAGTCCGTTGCCGACCCAGAACAGGGCAAAGCTGCCGAGTTCCTCACCGGCCCCGACTGCGCGCTCGGCGACGGCCGCGACGTTGACGTCGTTCCACAGGGACACGCGGATGCCGAGCTCGTCGGAGAGCGCTGTGACGACGTCCATGCGCGGCCAACCCGGCATGTCGTCGGTGAAGGAGAGGTCTCCGGTCGCCTCGTTGACAGCCGCCTGCACGCCGACGACGACCTCGCTCACCGCCCCGCGGTCGATGCCGGCGGCGTCGCAGGCTGCAGCGATCGCCTCGGTCAGCTCGTCGGCGGCGGGAGTGCCCTCCCGTGGATGGGTGTTCTCAGCAATCGGATACTCGTTGCCGACCGCGTCCACGACGACGGATCGCGTCACCTCGGGCTGAATGTCGATCGCGACACCGAGGGCGCGGGAGTGGCGCACGGCGTACACCGTCGAGGAGGGGCCACGTGTGCCGGCGACCTCGCCGATGGCCTCGATGAGCCCGGCGGTCTCGAGGCGCTGAACCATCTGCGCAGCGGTGGGCTTCGACAACTGCGAGAGTTCTCCGAGCTGGTTGCGGGTGAGCGGACCGTGCTCGAGCAGCAGTGCCAGCGCCTTCTGGTCGTTCGTCGCGCCCAACCATGAGGGGGTTCCCGGGAGTGACCTCATTGCCATGTCCGTCCTGTCATCGTGCAGTGCCCTCAATGTATAGGAAAGTTTCCTAATAGTAAATCGCAGTCGCGGTACGCGGATAGTTGCATAATTTTCGTAAAGAGACGATGATTTTGGTTAAGACCCCGAGGAGTGCACCCGTGCCCGAATCCCGCCCCATCGATGTGCTGGCCATCGGCGAGACGATGGCTCTCGTCGTGCCCGCCGCCCCCGAACCCGTTGATACCGCGGAAGACTTCCGCATCGGCATCGGTGGAGCCGAGTCGAACCTCGCCTGTCATCTCGCGGCGGCGGGGCACGTCGCGGAGTGGTTCGGCGCGCTCGGCGACGACGCCCTCGGCCGACGCACGCTCGCGAAGATCGCCGGCTACGGCGTCGACGTCTCGCGAGTGATCACAGACCCGGCCGCCCCCACCGGCCTGTATGTCAAGAATCCAGGCGTGGGGGTCTCGTACTACCGCCGCGGATCGGCCGCCTCGCGGCTCTCACCGAGCTCGCTCGACATGATCGACTTCTCACAGGTGCGCATCCTACATCTGTCGGGCATCACGCTCGCACTCTCCGAGACCTGCGCTGCCCTCGTCGACGCCGCAATCGACGCGGCGCAGGCCGCCGGTTGCCTCGTGAGCTTCGATGCGAACCACCGCCCCGCCCTGTGGGAATCCGTCGCGGAGGCGGGCGAGCGGATCCTCGCAGCCGCCCGCCGGGCCGACATCGTGCTCGTCGGCCGCGATGAGGCGGAGACGCTCTGGGCGACCACGACCGCCGACGAGGTCCGCGATCTGCTGCCCAGCCCGGCGCACCTCGTCGTGAAAGACTCCGACGTCGAAGCCGTCGAATTCTCGGCCGAGGGCCGCACCGCCGTGCCGGCGCGGAAGGTCGAGGTCATCGAGGCCGTTGGCGCCGGCGACGCGTTCGCGGCCGGCTGGATCTCCGGCCTGCTGACCGGTGGATCCGCCACCGACCGCATCGCGCGCGGCCACGCCGCGGCAGCGCGAGCGCTGTCCAGTACACAAGACATTCCGACACCCTGAGGGAGACGATATGACCACCTGGTTCGACGAGGCGTTCGAAGCGGCGCCGATCATGGCGATTCTGCGAGGAATGGGAGCCGAGCGAAGCCTCGAGCTCGCAACGGTCGCCTGGGATCTCGGCATCGACGCCGTCGAAGTAACCCTCCAGTCCGACGCCGATGACGAAGCGCTGTCGGCCGTCGTCTCGGCGGGCCGCGAGCGCGGAAAGCTCGTCGGTGCGGGAACGATCGTCGACTTCGACACGGCGCGGCGCGCCGCCGACCTCGGAGCCGCCTTCACCGTGAGCCCCGGTTTCGACCTGGATGTCGTGCGAGAGAGCGAACGCCTCGGCATGCCATCGCTGCCGGGCGTCGCGACGCCCAGCGAAGTGCAGGCGGCTCAACGCGCGGGTCTCACCTGGCTCAAGGCATTCCCGGCGTCCACCCTCGGCACGGGCTGGTTCACGGCGATGAAGGGCCCGTTCCCGGGTGTCCGCTTCGTCGCCACGGGCGGAATGAACGCCCGCAATGCATCGGAGTACCTCGACGCGGGCGTCCGAGTCGTCGCCGTCGGCAGCGCGCTCGCCGACGCGTCCGAGCTCGCCCGCCTCGCGGACGTCATGGCGCGATGAGAACCATCAGCCCGCTCGACAAGTCCTTCCCGCTCGCGCTCGCCGGGCGCGACATCACCGCGCTCGACGCCCCGCTATCGGAGTTCTCGACGCCTCTGTTCGTCATCGACGGCGCCGCAATGCGCCATAACATCGACACGATGGCGGCCTGGTCGTCGAGCCGCGGTCTCGAGCTGATGCCGCACGGCAAGACGACGATGGCCCCGGCCCTCTGGCGACGACAGCTCGCTGCGGGCGCGACGGGCATCACGGTCGCGACCGGCTGGCAGGCCGATGTGGCGTTGCGCGCGGGGATCCCGACGGTCCAGATCGCGAACGCGTCGACGGATCCGCGCCTGCTCGACCGGCTCGACGCCTGGCTCGCCGAGCACCCCGAGCAGGAGCTCGTCCTGTGGGCCGACTCGATCGAAACGGTCGAGGTGATCGATGGACGCCGTCTCGGCGTGCTCGTGGAGCTGGGCGCCACCGATGGCCGTACGGGCGCTCGCAGTGAGGATCACGCCGTCGCCGTCGCCGAGCGCGTCGCCGCATCCCCCACGCTCCGCCTGCGCGGCGTCGCGGGTTACGAAGGAGCGCTCGCGCACGAGCGCACGCCCGAAGCCCTTGCGATCGTGCGCGCGTACTGCGACCGCCTCGCCGCACTCGTGGAACGGATCCGTCCCCTCGTCGACGGAACACCGTGGCTCTCCGGCGCCGGGAGCGCGTACTTCGATGTCGTCGCGGAGGCCTTCGCGGACGTCGAGAACGCCCGGCGGATCCTTCGCTCGGGCGCCTACCTCGTGCACGACTCCGGCTTCTACCGCGGGATCTCGCCGCTCGACGAAACCCGGGGCGTGCCGAGCGGCGACGCATTCCATGCGGCGATGATCGGTTACGCCCGGGTCGTGTCGCAGCCCGAGCCGGGCCTGGCGCTGCTCGACGCCGGGAAGCGTGATCTGCCGTTCGACGAAGGACTGCCGACGCCCGTCGCGGTCGCGGACGAGATCGGTGGGCCCGAGCGCCCGATCAACGCCGAGATCACGGCATTGAACGACCAGCACGCCTTCCTGCGCTGGACGGGCGATGCACCGGTGAAGATCGGCGACGTCGTACGCCTGGGCCTGTCGCACCCGTGCACGGCGTTCGACAAGTGGCGCCTCGTACCGATCGCCGAGAACGGCGTCGTCACCGAGGCCGTGGAGACGTTCTTCTAGCCGTTCCGCACCTCGTCCAAGTAGCCGTAGACGGTGACCCTCGAGACCCCGAGCCTCGAGGCGACCTTGTCGGCGGCCCGCTTGATGTGAAACGCGCCGCGCCCCTCCAACAGGCGGAGCACCTCGATGCGGTCTTCTTTGCCCATGGCGGTCGTGGGCATGCCGACGGCGGCGATGGCCTCCGAGATCATGTCGTCGAGCACGCTCGACACGTCGGGGCCGATGAGTTCGCGAGGGCCGTCGGTGACGTCCGATTGCGCTTCGGGAAGCAGGCCGCCGAGCGCGGCCATGACCGTCTGCACACGGGAGAGGTCGCGGTTGATGCAGAGCGCAGCGATGATGTGTCCATCCCTGTTGCGGTAGTACACGGAGCTGCTGATGAGCTCGCGGCCATCGGAGGTGCGCCCGCGATATCCATAAGCGTTGTGGTCCGCGGCCTCGTTCTGCAGCACCTCGATACCGAGGTTGGTCGATGGTCCGCCGACCTCGCGGCCACTGACGTGCCCGTTGACGATCGCGGCGATGGAGTGATCGAGGTCGTGCGAACTGAGGTCGTGCAGCACGACCTCGCAATCGGTGCCGCCGACGGCGGCGATGGCCTGCATGAGGGGCGCCGTCGCGCGGCGCACCTCGGCGAAATCCTCGTATCGGACGTCCGATTCGGTCAGAACGGTCATGAGTTCCTCCTCGCCTGTGCACCCATCATCTCACGAGTAAGATAGATTTTCTGTAAAGCACCTAGAATTCCTGTACAAGAATTGTTATGTTCCTCTCCATGAGCAACGCAAAGACCGCGCTGTACACGCGCGCACAGAAGCGCAACATCGCCGGGGGTTCCATCGGCACGTTGATGGAGTACTTCGACTACTACCTCTACGGCCTCGCCGCCGCAGCAGTCTTCCCCACCGTCTTCTTCGGCAGCGACGACCCGTTCGTCGCACAGCTGGAGTCATTCGGATCCTTCGCCGTAGGCTTCCTGCTGCGCCCGCTGGGCGGCATCATCTTCGGCTATATCGGCGACCGCTTCGGCCGCAAGACCACCCTCATGATCACGGTGATCGGTATGGGTGTGGCGACTGCCGCGATCGGCCTCATCCCGTCGACCGGCTCGATCGGCGTCGCCGCTCCGGTGCTCCTCGTGCTCTGCCGCATGCTCCAGGGCCTGTTCGTCGGTGGCGAGATGGGTGGCGCCGCGACCATGGTGGTCGAGCACGCGCCCATCGGTCGCCGCGGACTCTTCGGCGCGTTCCTCATCTCCGGCGCGGGCATCGCCAACGTCCTGTCCGCCGGCATGATGGCGGGCCTCGGCCTCACGCCCGACTCCTTCTTCATGACGTGGGGATGGCGCCTGCCGTTCCTGTTCTCCTTCGCTCTGGCGATCGCCGCGGTGCTGCTGCGACGCCACCTTGAAGAATCCGAGGAGTTCAAGACGCACTCCCAGGCGATCGCGACGAACCAGATCAAGCGCCGCTCGCCCCTCGTCGAAGCCTTCCGCCACCCGAAGAACACGATCCTCGGCATCCTCATCGGTCTGCCGCAGTCGATTGCCGGTTACATCATCCTCACCTACGGCCTCGCGCACATGGTCACAAGCGGTGTGCCCGCCTACGTCGGGTTCATCGGCACCATGATCGTCGGCGTGCTGCAGATCTTCGTCGCACCGGCGTACGGTGCGTTGTCCGACCGCATCGGCCGCCGGATCGTCTACATCGCCGGTTGCCTCGGGTTCGCGATTCTCATCTGGCCCACGTTCATGCTCTACGACACCGGCAACCAGTGGATGATCTGGCTCGGCATGATCATCGGCTTCGTCATCCCGGGCGTTGCGATGCAGGGCATCCTCTCTACGATGCTGACGGAGATGTTCGATGTCGAACAGCGCACCACCGGCGTGAACATCGGCTACCAGCTCTCCAACACCCTCGGCGGCGGCCTGGCCCCGCTGATCGCGACCGCGCTCGTCGGCTGGGCGAGCGGAGCTATCTGGCCCGTCGTGCTCTACGCCGTCGTGATCTGCGTCGTCGGCGCCATCGCCACCGGTGCGGCCTCCATCCGCCCCGATACCGCGAACGCGGGAAGGCTGCACGCGATCCGATGACTCGTATCCTCATCCGCGGCGGGAGCGTCGTCTCTCCCGAGTCCGTCACCCGCGCCGACGTGCTCGTCGTGGGCGACCGCATCGTCGCCGTCGGCGAGATAGATGCCCCCGAGGCGGACACGATCGACGCGACCGGCCGCTACCTCCTGCCCGGTCTCGTCGATGCGCACTCGCACGCCGACGGCGCCGTGTTCGACCCCGAGGTGCAGCTCTCGCTACTGCGCCAGGGCATCACGGCCGTCGTCGGCGGCCAGGACGGCGTCTCCTATGCCCCCGGCGACGGCGCGTACGGGTCCGCGTACTTCGCCGCGATCAACGGCCCGCACCCGTCGTATCGCGGTTCGACGGTCGCCGAGCTGCTCGCGACGTACGACGGCCGGATCCCGCTGGGCTTCGCCTATCTCGTACCCGCCGGGACCGTGCGACAGGAGGTGATGGGATCCGCCTCACGCCCCGCGACCGACGGCGAGCGCGCGCAGATGGTCGCGCTCGTCGCGCAGGGGATCGCCGCGGGCGCCGCGGGTCTGTCGAGCGGACTCGACTACGTGCCCGGCATCTTCGCCGATACCGACGAGATCGCCGCGCTCTGCGCACCGCTCGACGGTCTCCCCTATGTCACGCACATGCGCGGCGGGTACGAAGACAACGCGGAGTTCGGCGTCGACGAGGTCGCCCGAATCGGCCTCGCGGCCGGTGTGCCGGTGCATATCTCGCACTTCCACACGCGTGCCGACGAAGCCTGGCGCCTGCTGGCCGATCTCGAATCGCGCGGCGTGCGGGCGACGTTCGACATGTACCCCTACACGCGCGGGTGCTCATTGCTCGCGATGACGATGCTTCCGCCCGAGCTGAACGCGCTCGGCGGAGGCGAGGCGGCACGCCGGCTCGCGGATCCCGAGTTGCGCGCTGAGCTGCGCGCAACGTGGTTCCCGCTGGTGGATACGTACCCGAGCCTCGGCCCCGAGTGGCCCGGCCTCATCACGATCGGACACGTCGCGGCGCCCGAATTCGCGTGGGCTCACGGGCTCACGCTCGCGCAGATCGCCGAGCGCCGTGGCGCCGACGTCGTGGAGACAGTGTTGGACCTGCTCGAGGCGTCCCACCTCGAGGTCAACGTCGTCATGGCGGTGCGCAACCAACGCCCCGTCACCGATCTCGGGCGTCTCTTCGCGCATCCCGGCCACATGGGCGGATCCGACGGCATCTTCATCGGCGCGCATCCGCATCCGCGCGCTCGCGGCACCTTCGGATCGTTCCTCGCCACCTACGTACGCGAGGAAGGATTCCTGGATTGGCCGACTGCGGTCCAGCACCTGTCGACGGGCCCCGCCGAACTGTTCAGGCTCGGCGACCGGGGGCGGATCTGTCCCGGCGCCATCGCGGATATCGCGATCGTGGATCCGCGGACCGTCCGCGATCGCTCGACCTATGATGAGCCTCTCGCCCTCGCCGAGGGCATCGATGATGTCCTGGTGTCCGGCACCCGCGTCCTCGCGGAAGGCCGGCTGACTGGTGCAACCCCCGGCGGGGGCATCCGCGCCGCACAACCTCACCCATCCCACACCCAAGGAGAAAAATGACTGCCGAGAAGAAGGCCATCGTCACCTCGAACGCCCCGCAGCCCGCCGGCCCTTACAGCCAGGGGATCCTGAGCGGAGATCTGCTCTACACCGCCGGCTTCGGGCCTCAGGATCCGGCCAACGGCAATGCCGTCGCGCCCGACGTCAAGGAGCAGACCCGCCAGGTGCTGCGCAACATCCAGGCTGTTCTCGCCGAACACGGGGCCACCCTGGACGACGTCCTGAAGTCGACGGTGCACCTCGCCGACCTCGCTGACTTCAACGAGTTCAACGAGGCGTACAGCGAGTTCTTCTCGCAGCCGTACCCGGTCCGCACGACCGTCGGATCCCAGCTGGCGAACATCCTGGTCGAGATCGACGTGGTCGCCCGCGTCCGGCCCTAACACCCGCCGAGCGCACAAGCTTTCGCCGAACGAACATGTCATTTCATGTCCGTTCGGCGAAAGCTTGTTCGTTCGCGCCGCTTATGCTCATCTCACACCCACAAGGTGTCTGACGAGGAGGTCAACATGAGAATCGCGGTACCCACCGAGATCAAGAACAACGAAAATCGCGTCGCGCTCACCCCGAGCGGCGTGGATGCGCTGGTTCGGGCCGGGCACGAGGTGCTCGTGCAGGCGGGCGCGGGTGAAGGATCCCGCATCGCCGACGCCGACTACGCCGCGGCGGGCGCCCGGATCGTCGGCACCGCCGCCGACGCGTGGGGCGAGGCCGAGATCCTACTGAAGGTCAAGGAGCCGATCGCCGAGGAGTACGGCTTCCTGCGCCCGGATCTCACGCTCTTCACCTATCTGCATCTCGCCGCCGACCGCCCGCTCACCGAGGCGCTCCTCGCGGCCGGCACGACCGCGATCGCCTACGAGACCGTGCAGCTCGCCGACGGATCCCTCCCGCTGCTGACGCCCATGAGCCAGATCGCCGGACGCCTCTCCGTCTCGGTCGGCGCATACCACCTCATGCACTCGCAGGGCGGTCGAGGCACCCTGCTGGGCGGCGTACCCGGCGTGCCACGATCGCACGTCGTCGTCATCGGCGGCGGGGTCGCGGGCGAGAACGCGGCCGCGAACGCGCTCGGCCTCGGCGCCCGTGTGACGGTCTTCGACGTCGATGCGCGCCGCCTCGGCGAGCTCGAGGCCCGCTACGGCAACGGTCTCACGACACAGGTCTCGACGCCGCTCGCGATCGCCGAGGCGGTGGCGGGCGCGGATCTCGTGGTCGGATCCGTCTTGATTCCCGGATCCGCCGCACCGAAGCTCGTGACCGACGAGATGGTGAGCGGCATGCGCGCCGGATCCGTCCTCGTCGACATCGCGATCGACCAGGGCGGCTGCTTCGAGGGATCCCGCCCGACGACGCACGACGAGCCGACGTTCCCCGTGCACGACAGCCTCTTCTACTGCGTCGCGAACATGCCGGGCGCCGTGCCGGAGACGGCGACGCGCGCACTCACGAACGCGACGCTTCCCTACGTCCAGCGCCTCGCAGCAGGCCGATGGGACGAGACGCTCACCCGAGGGGTCAATGTGCGCGCGGGTGAGATCGTACTGCCCGCGCTGAAATGACCCCTCCCAGATATCGCCCACGCGTGTCATGATCGCCTCGACCGGGGCGAGCGGCGCCGGCGTCGAAGAAAGAGGTCATCGTGGGATTCAAGCAGGCTCCGTACATCATGCTCGACGGCCGCGCCGCCGACGCACTCGCCTTCTATCAGAGCGTGCTCGGCGGCGAGGTGACCGTCACGCACTACCGTGATCTGCCCATCGAGGGTATGGGCGGCGACCCCGACTGGGTCATGCACGGCCAGCTCGAGGTCGGAAACGGCGTCACCATCATGGCCGCCGACGGCGAGCAGCAGCGCTCCGCCGAGAACCCCAAGGTCGTCGTCTGCCTCTACGGCGATGACCGCGACGAGCTCGAGCGCTTCTACCGTGGGCTCTCCGAGGGCGGATCCCCGTCGATGCCCTTCGAGAAGGCGCCCTGGGGATCCTGGTTCGGCGAGGTCGTCGACGCGTACGGAGTGACCTGGATGCTCGAGGGCGGCGGCGAGCAGCAGGGCTGATCAACGAGGTCCGGGGCCGGCGGCTCCGGACCTCGTCACACCTTCAGCTTCGCCTTCTTCGCCTGCTTGCGGTTGCGCTCGTTGCGGAAGAGTTCGCGCGCGAGTTCGGGATCCAGGCGCCCCTCAGCGAGCATGCGGATCGGGCAGCGCTTGCAGCGCGGCGTCGACTTGCAGCACTTCTTCTTCGGGCCCTTTTTCTTGGCCTTCTTCTTGGATCCCACCCGATCATCCTAGGTTCGACAGGCGAGACTTCGGCCTACTGCCAAGCCCAGCTCGCGAGCACCGCATCGGTGAGCGCGGCGCGGTCACCCTCGCCGACGGTCGGGCTGAACGAGAACGTGATGACGTGCGACGTGGCGTCCTTGACCAGCAAGAACTGCTCGGTCACGTACGACGCTTCGCCGACCGTGAGTTCGGCGCTGATGTGCGCCGCCTCCAGGCCGTCGATCGACACGCGGTCCTGCACCGTGATGCCGGTCGCGCCGACCGCTTCGAGCTCGCCGACGCTCGACTCCTCGACCTGGGTGACCGAGTAGTCGGCGTCGAGCGGCACCAGGATGACGTTCATGTTGTCGGCGAAGCCGTCCTGATCGTCGAGATCGGCGATCAGGACATCGGAGTCGAAGCCCGGGGCTGCACCGGCCTCGCCCCATCCGTCCGGCACCGCGAAGTCGTAGTCGGAGCCCGAGAGCCGATCGCCAGAAGCCTCCTCCGGTGCGGGGTCCTCCTCCGTAGCGGCTGATGGCTCTTCCGCCGGCTCCTCGACCGGCTCGGCCGCGGGTGTCTCGGACACTTCCCCGGCGGCGGTCTCAGACCTGTCGTCGGCATCCTGCGACGAGCATCCGGCGAGTGCGAACGCGCTGATCGCTACCAGCGCGGCAAGCTTCTTGGTGTAGGACATGTGCCGAGCGTAGCGTGTTGCGGCGCCAGGTCGAGCCGCTCGGTCGGTCGATGACGCCCGCGAGCCCACGCGTCGTACACGCGGGCTCGCGGAGACGAACAGCAGTGCCCGGGCTCACACCTGGTACATCGACACCACGGCCCAGGGAGCCAGTGAGAGCTCGATATGCAGCGTGCCGCCGTCATCGGCGACGAGCGACCGGCGACCGAGGGTATCGGCCCGGGCGGCGAGCGATGCCGTCTGCTCGCGGGTGAGGTTCAGCGGTGCGCCCAGATTCGCCCACGCGGCAACCACATCGCCGTGCTCGAGGTCGAGGGTCTCGAGGACGAACGCCGTTCCCGGCTGCAGGCCGTCGATCGTGTGCGACACGGTCTTCGGGGCACCGATCTCGGCCAGCTCGAGCGCCTCATCGAGCGACGACGTATTGCCGATCGATTTGCCGCCCATCTCGTCGGGGTAGTTGAAAAACACCGCCGACAGGGCGCCCGTCGCGGAATTCTCCGAGATGAGCCCCTCGGGCGTCTCGGCCAGGACGGTGTCGCCGAGGCGCGACAGCATCTCGAACGCGTGGAAGGTCGGCTTATGAATACCCTGCTCGTTGACGAGGCCGAAACCGCCGTGGAACGGCCCGAGACCTGCACCGCCCTCCTCGAAGATGTCCGTGAAGGTCCAGTACGAGATCGAGTCGGCGAGGTCGCGGCACTGCAGATAGGCGCGCGCGATGTAGGTCGCCGCGAACACCGTGTCGTGCATGCGGTCTCGGCTCGAGGGCGAGCTCGACCACTCGGTGATGTGCACCTCAGCATCCGGGTAGGCGCTCTCACGGATGATGTCGCGCAATAGCGTGAGATCGTCGGCCGTCGCGTTCGCGTGACGGCTGAGGTGCACGCCCTTGCCGTTCGCTCCGAACGCGAAGTCGGTCGGGTACAGGTGCGTCGAGAGGAAGTCGATCGCGATGTCGCGCTCGGCGCACCAGGCGAGGAACTCCTCGATCCAGACGGGCCGCCAATCGAGCGCGTCGACGTCGACGGCTTCCGCGGTGGCGACCTCCGCGGCGCGATCCTCCGTCTCGCCCGCATAGCGCGCGTCAGGCACGAAGACGCTTGTCGAGGGCCCACCGACCAGGAGGCCGGCGTCGATGGCTTTGATCGCCCGCGCCGTCGCCTCATAGAGCTCGAAGTACTCCGTGCGCGTTCCGGTCCAGAAGTGGGGAACGAGGTTGGGTTCGTTCCAGATCTCGAAGCGCCAGGTGCGCACCTCCTCGATGCCGTAGCGTTCGATCCAATGACGCACCGTCGCGACGACGAGTTCGACCCAGCGGTTCATGTCCTTCGGCGGGCTGCAATGCGCTCCCCACCAGAACACCGTTTCCGTCACGGTTGCGAGGTCGCGCGGCATGAAGCCCAGTTCGACGAAGGGTTTGACGCCGAGGTCCAGCAGGAAGTCGAAGACCTTGTCGACGTACGAGTAGGTGTGCAGCGGAACCTCGAGCGGGGTGTCGGGGCCGAAGCCGCCGCCGTAAGAGCTGCGGTAGACGAACATGTCGTCGTGAAATACGCCATGAAAACGCACGAATTCGAAGCCGAGACGCTCCCGCGCCTCGCGGAACTGTGCCTGCCAGTCGGCGCGGAGCGCCTCGTTGGCGCGCCCCGCGCCCGCGCAATAGCTCCAGACGTGGGCCAGTGGTGCCCGCTCGGGGGCGACGCCGTCGATGAGACGAACGGTCATGATTCTCCTTGAGGTGTGGGGTCTCAGTCTTTGACTGCGCCGAGCGCGAGGCCGGATTGCCAATAGCGCTGCAGACAGAGGAAGGCGATGATCAGCGGCACGATCGTGATGAGTGACGCGGTGATCACGAGGTTCTGGATCAGCTCACCGTTTCCGGCTGTGGAGCCGAGCTTGTTCCACTGGTTGATTCCGATCGTGAGCGGATACCAGGCGGGGTCCTTGAGCATGATCAGCGGGAGGAAGTAGTTGTTCCAGATCGATACGAACGAGAACAGCAGCACCGTCACGGTCGCAGGGGCAAGCATGGGCAGTGCGATCTGCCAGAAGATCCGGAACTCCTTGGCTCCGTCGATTCGGGCGGCCTCGATGAGGGCGTTTGGCACGGCGTCGCTCGAGTACACCCACATCAGGTACAACCCGAACGGGTTGATGAACGAGGGGATGAGCACTGCCCACGGCGTGTTCGTCAGTCCCATCTGCGCGAAGAGCAGGAACTGCGGGATCGCGAGCGCGATGCCGGGCACCGAGATCGAACCGAGCACGACGAGGAGGAAGGCCTTCTTGCCGAAGAAGTTGTGCTTCGCGAGGGCGTATCCGCCGAGCGCCGCGAGGAATGTCGAGACCAGGGCGCCCACGACGACGTACATGACGGTGTTGAGAAGCCAGCGTGCGAAGATACCGTCCTGGAACGTGAATACGCCCACGATGTTGTCCCACAGCGCGAGCTCTCCGCCGAACGCGAGGCCGAAGGTTGAGACGAAGTCGGTCTGCGACTTCGTCGCGTTGATGAGGAGCCACACCATGGGGAGCAGGCAGTAGAGCGCGAAGAGTCCGACGAAGAACGTCATGAGGGGGCTCTTGCGAGGGTTCTCGACCGTGTGAAGCGTCGGTCGGCGCGCGGCCCGGCTACTTGTCGAAAGCATTCTTCATCCCCCTGATCTGCACGATGTAGGCGATCACGATCGTGAACGCTGCCATGACCAGCGCGAGCGCTGCGGCGTAGCCCTGCTGTGAACCCGTGAACGCCAGGGTGTAGGCGTAGAGATTCGGGGTGTAGTAGGACGTGATTCCGCTGTTCGACACGAGGCTCGAGAGAATGTTCGGCTCGTTGAACAGCTGAAAGGTGCCGATGATCGAGAAGATCACCGTGACGGTGAGCGATCCGCGGAGCGCGGGGAGCTTGATGTTCCGCACGACCTGCATTTCGGTCGCCCCGTCGATCGCAGCGGCCTCGTAGAGCTCCCGCGGGATTGCGCGCAGAGCCGCGTAGAAGATGAGCATGTTGTAGCCCGTGAAGCCCCACGTGACCATGATGCCGATGGATGCCATCGTGGTTTCGGGAGCGAACGGGTCGAACCGGGTGCCGAGGGCGTCGTTGAGGTTGCCGATGAGCCCGTAGCGGATGCCGAGCATGAAGCCCCACATGAGCGTCGACACGATGGCAGGAACGGCATACGGCAGGAACACGACGATGCGGAAGAAGCGGGTGCCGTGCAGGCGCAACGAGTCGACGGCAAGCGCCAGCAGAATCGCGCACAGCAGCATGATCGGCACCTGGATCGCCGTGAACACCACGACGCGGATCGCACCGTCGTAGAACTGTGGATCCTTGAAGAGCCGGACGTAGTTGTCCAGCCCGACGAAGGATTGCCCGCCGATCAACTTGTTCTGGAACAGGCTGATGTAGGCCGAGTACAGGATTGGGATGATGAAGACGAAGATAAAGAGGAGGCCGAAGGGCGCGAGGAAGAGGAGGCCGGTCGTCGGCCGCCTCTTGCGCCTCAGCGGCGAGGTTGTCTGCAGTGTCATAGGGGCTTGCCTTGTCTCAGGAAGGGGCCGAGGTCGCGAAGAGACGCGACCCCGGCCCTCGTGACGTCTTAGCTGACGGCGAATCCCTGCTCGTTGCCGTACTCGGTCATGCGCTCGCGCCACGTTTCGAGCAGCTCTGCAAGGGTTCCTTCGCCCGAGTTGTAGAGCGGTGCGGAGAGGTCCTCATAGCTCGAGCGTGCCCAGCTGAAGAACGGCGGGTATTGCCACCCCGTGCCGACGTTCTTCGACGCGCTGGCGAGCACCTCGTTATAGGCCTGGTCGCCGAAGAACTCGTTCGTCGAGGCGAGGAACGCTTCGTCCTCGAGGAACGACAGAGTGGGCACGAATGCGCCCTCGTCGATGCGTGCCTGCAGCCCCTCGCCGTGGGTGAAGTACTCGAGGAAGGCATACGCCGCGTCCTTGTTCGGGGCATCGGCGGGAATCGCCATCGCGCTGCCACCGTTCTCCGCGCCGGAGCGTTCGCCCTCTTCCCACTGCGGCAACTCGGCGATGCGGAAGTCACCCGCGGCGTCCGGTGCGCGCTCGGGCAGCGTCGACGTGAACCAACCGCCGATGAGCTGCGTCGCAAGTGTGCCGTCGTTGAGGCCACGGTTCCAGTCATCCGACCAGCCCGTGATCTTGGTGTTGATCAGGTCCTCGTCAAGCATGCGCTGCCAGTACTCGACGGCGCGGGCGGTGCCCTCGTCGGTGAAGTCGATCTTCACGTCGGTCCCCTCGACCTGGAAGGGGCGCCCGCCGCTCTCCCAAATGAGCGAGAGCAGCAGGAAGATGTCCGCCGAGTCGTTCGTGATGTAGTGGTCGCCGCCGAGCGCCCGGACCTTCTTGGCGGCCTCGTAGAACTCGTCCCAGGTCGCCGGGGGCTCCTCGACGCCCGCCTCCGCGAGGACCTTCTGGTTGTAGAACATCGCCGCCGGCCCGTAGTCGGACGGTAGCGCATAGGGGGCGCCGTCGATGTTGACCTCGCCCCACGCGGCCTCGACGTAGTCCTTGCCCAGCTCGTCCGCCCCGTAGACGGAGAGGTCGGTGAGCTTGCCGGGGATCGCGAAGAACGGCAGGACGAAGTACTCGAACATCGCAATGTCGGGCACGCCGGATCCCGCTTGGATGGCGTTGTCAAGCGCGGTGTACTCGTCCGTGGACGATCCCGCGTTGACGACATCGACCGTGATGTTGGGGTACTTCTTCTCGAAGCCCGGGACCGCGGCCTCGACCGTGCCGTCCCAGCTCCACACCGTGAGGGTGATCGGCTCGTCAGTCGGTATGGCTCCCGCGGTGGGCGCCTCGTCCGCGGATCCGCTGCAGCCCGCGAGGGCGATAACCGCCGTCAGGGCGGTTGCGACCGCCGCGATTCTCGTCTTCCGCACGTGATACTCCTTCGTATTGAGAACGGTTCGGCGGGCATGCGCCGACCGAGGTACAACGTTAGACCTACCAGGCGGTCTATGGCAACATGTGTGAGCGGGCAGAATCATCTGCCCGGTCACGACGATATTCATGCGCGCGATCTGCGAGAGAGAAGGTTCCGTGGTCAGCGCCAAGCCGACGCTCCACGACGTCGCCGACGCGGCGGGCGTCTCGATCAAGACCGTGTCGAACGTCATCAACGACCGCCCCAAGGTCGGCCCCGCAACCCGCGAGCGCGTCAAGCGCATCATCGAGGAACTGGGCTACCGGCCGAACCTCTCCGCTCGCGGACTGCGCTCCGGCCGCACCGGCGTCATCGGCCTCGTCGTGCCGACGTTGCGCGAGCGCTACTTCTCCGAGCTCGCGAACGACATCATCCGAGCCGCGGCACTGCGCGGCCTGCGCGTCATGGTTGAGCAGACCGGCGGCAGCCGCGACGAGGAAATCGCGGCGCTCTCCGGCGGCACTCTGCGTTTCATCGACGGCCTGCTGTTCAGCCCTGCCGCGCTCGGACAGGCGGACGCCGATCTCCTCCGCACGGAGGAGCCTCTCGTCCTGCTCGGAGAGCGCATCTTCGGCGGACCCACAGACCACGTCACGATGCACAACATCTCCTCCGCACGCGCCGCCGTCGAGCATCTGCTCGCCTGCGGCCGCACACGGATCGCCCTCATCGGCGCCGGTTCGGGCCCCGACGATGAGGCGAGCTCCGCGAGCCTGCGAGAGCGGGGCTACCTGCAGGCGCTCCGCGCGGCAGGGATCCCGGAGGATCCCGCACTCATCGTGCGTGGGGACGCATGGCGCCGCGCGACGGGCGTCGACGCCACGCGACGGCTCCGCGATGCCGGCACCGCCTTCGACGCGGTCTTCGCATTGAACGACACGATGGCGCTCGGCGCGCTCCGAGCGCTGTCGGAGGAGGGACTGCGGGTTCCGGAGGACGTCATGCTGGTCGGCTTCGACAACATCGACGACAGCCGCTTCTCGCTTCCCTCGCTCACCAGCGTGGATCCCGGGCGACGCGAGATCGCCGAACGCGCGGTCGACATGCTGATCGAGCGCATCGATGAGAAGGGTGAGCCGCGGCCCGCCCGAACCGTCAAGGCCGACTTCCACCTCGTGTATCGCGAGACGACCGGATTCCACAACGACGATTGGAAGACCGTCACCGACATCTGAGGCCCGTCTCTCACTGCGAGGCGGTGACCAGGTGCACCTCGTCGGGTTCCGCGGGAAAGTCGATGCGGATATAGCGAGCAGCGCGGGCGGGGAACTCCCATGCGAGGCGCGCGTCGGCTCCCGGGGTCCCCTCGCCGATGACCTCGTACCCCGCGTCGCGATGCACCGGCGACACCGAGACCCGCAACGGGTTCTCACCGACGGCAATGATGATGATTTGCCGCAGCTGCCGAGGCCCCTCAAGATCGACGATGACCCAGTGCCCCGCGGTCTCGTCCGGTGCGACCCACGGCGCCGCTGTGTTCGGTTCGGTGACCCACGCCGCCATCCGGTGAGCCGCCGTCGCACTCGCGAAGACCGGCCGATGCCGGGCGATGTTCGTCGTCTCGGCGGGCTCGGGGATTCCTGAGCGATGCGGCGGGCTCGCGCTGAAGACGAGCACCCTCCCATCCCATGCCTCGTCGCCCACCGAGGTCAGAGTGAGGCCCGCGGCGACGAGCCCCTCGGCCGTCGCGATGACCCGGATCTCGCCTGCGAGGTACGAGCGCAAGTCGACGCTCGCGAGGCCGTCGACGAGTGAGCCGTCGTCCGCGCTCACGCGCCATCGGCGTCCGGTGGGGAGCCGGCCGTCGCCCGCCACGACCTCGATGACGGCCTCATCGAGCCGATCGGTGCGCCGCCCCTCGCGATCGACGACCATCAGGGTCAGACGTGCGTCGGTAAGCCCATCGGTTCCGATCGTCGCGACGTCGGATTCGAGGAGCAGCGCGTGCGGCTCCTCGTGCGATGCGGGCTCGGGCATCGGCACGCCCGTGTTCTTCTCGCGGTACCAGAACCACGACCGCAGAGGTAGCCGGTGATGGTCGATAAAGCCCATGTGGCTCATGCCGTCGAAGATGCTTCCGTGGTGGAAGCCGCACCACAGGGCGACGCCCGAGCGCCACGGGTGGCGCTTCTCGGTCCCGTCGATGTATCGCGATTCCGATTCCCCCGGACGATCCTCGACGAAGCTGCCGTACTCACTCACGATGCTCGGGAAACCCGGATCCGGATAGAGGGTCGCGCCGTCGCCGTTGTAGCCGGCGAGGTCGCCGAGCACGTCGAGACCGCCGCGCTGTGTGCCGCCGACGGCGGCCGGTCGGCTCGGGTCGAGCTCGCGCAGGCGGTCGACCATGCGGCTCGTCAGGGCCTTCGCCTTGTCGAGCACGGCGCGGTCGCTGAAGTAGACCTCGTTGCCTGTCGACCAGGCGATCACGCTGGGGCGGTTGATGTTCTCCCGCACCATCTCCTCGAGGGCGCGCAGGGCATTGTCCTCGAACATCTCCTCGTCGGCCTCGTGGACCGGGTAGGCGCTCGCGGTCCAGAAGCCCTCGATCGTCTCGCCGCCCGTACCCCAGAACGGCGCCTCCGACCAGAACAGGAGCCCCTGCCGGTCGCACTCGCGTGCGAAGTGCTCGTGGTGCGGGTAGTGCGAGCCTCGGATGAAGTTCATGCCTGCCTCCTTCACGAGTGCGACATCGCGCGCGATGGCTGCCCGGGTGACACCGTCGCCCCAGCCGGCGTGATCCTGATGCACGTTGACGCCGTCGATCCAGAGGTGCTCGCCGTTGAGGAAGAACCCACGATCCGCCGTGAACTCGAGCCAGCGGATGCCGAAGTCGTCCGCCGCGACGTCGGTCACGACGCCGTCGACCACGAGCGACACGGATACGTCGTACAGGGTCGGGTGGTCGGGATGCCAGAGGTCGGGCGAGAGCACCTCGAACTCCCACCGCGGCCAGGTCTCGCCGAAGGCGGAGACCTCGATGTCGGCGGACGCGGACGCGACCTCGCGCCCCGCGAGGGAGATGGAGCAGACCGCGCCGATCCGCGCGGCTTGCACGGAGTCGTTTCGGATCCGCGCGTCGACTCGCACCGTCGCTGCGGCGGTGTCGACATGCGGCGTGCTCACGCGCAGCGCCTGCCAGCCCACGTGCACCGGATCCGTGACGAGCAAGAAGACGTCGCGATAGATACCGCCGTTGAAGACGTGTTCGCCGGCACGCGGCGGCAGGACCGCGTCCCATTCGTTGTCGACGCGCACGAAAAGGGCGTTGTGCCCCGCGCGCACGAGATCCGTGATGTCGATGAGAAAGCTCGTATACCCGCCCGTGTGTCCGCCGGCGCGCTCACCGTTGACGAAGACCTCGGCATGCTGGAACACGGCGCCGAACTCGAGGCAGATCCGCCGGCCGATCCATGCCTCGTCGATCGCGAGCTCGTGCCGATAGCAGCCTGTGCCGACGTAGAAGGTCGTGCCGAGATCGGCCGGCACGGCGAACGAGTGCGGCAGGCCGATGTCGACCCAGTCGCCCGTCTCGGCTCCCCCGACATCGTGCTCGCCGAAGGCGAAGCGCCATGAGGCGTTCTCGCTGCGACGGATCCGATGGCTCATGCGATTCTCCGGAGCCGGATGAGCCGGGCGGCGGGCTCCTCCGGAAGCCCGACCTCGAGCACGCCGTCGGCCGCCCGCCAGGCAAGCCGGGTCGGCAGCGCGGTCGGGAAGACGGGGACGGCCTCGACGCCCACGCCTGCGAGCGCAGGCAGGGAGATCTCCGGGTGCCTCTCGCCCCCGCGCCGCCAGACGCTGAGGTAGATCGCGTCATCGCATTCGAGGCCGAGGGCGACGATGTCGTCATGCCAAGCGGGAAGCCCCCGTGGCCAGAACGGGCGGGCGATGCGAAGGCCGTCGCGATGAGCCGTATAGGCTGCCATGGCCTCGCGCACGAGCGTGGCCTGCTCCTCGTCGAGCAGGTCGATCCGACCGCTCAGATGCACGCGCCCCAACAGGCTGTTGACGAGCGTGAAGGCGTTGCGTTCGTCGCTCCATTCCGGCTGCGGATAGGCCCAGCTCGCCGATTGCTCGGGCGTCACGGCCGTCGGCGCGGCCGCCGCGATCGGGGCATAGAGCAGCGGATCCTGGTTGTCGCTCGTCGACTGGATGGGATGCAACGAGAGCAGGGCGTAGTCCATGCGCTGCCCGCCGCTCGAACAGTTCTCGATGACGAGGTCGGGGTGGCGATCCATCACGTCTTCGAGCCAGCGCAGATAGGCGCGCGAGTGGTCGAGCTGCCCGGCACCGGGGCTCGCGGCGGCGACATCGGTGCCCTGTGTGACGTCGATGTTGTAGTCGAACTTGAGGTAGCCGACGCCGTACTCGTTCACGAATCGGTCAATGACCTCGTCGAGGTGCGCGCGCGTCGCGGAGTGACGGAAGTCGAGCTGGTACCGCCCGGCCTCGATCACCCGCTCACCGCCGCGCTGGAAGAACGCCTCCCGCGGCAGGGAGTCGGCGACGGGGCTGTTCACGCCGACGACCTCGGGCTCGATCCACAGGCCGGGGATCATTCCCCGCTCGCGAATCCGGTCGAGCTCGGCCACGAGACCGTTCGTGAAACGCCACGTCGAGGGGATCCATTCGCCGACGTCCGACCACCAGTCGCCGTTCTCGGCGTGCCAGCCCGCGTCAATGCAGAAGTACTCGGCGCCCGCGGCCGCGGCCGCATCAACGAGCGGCGCCAGCTTCTCGCTCGTTGGGTCGCCCGAGAGGCAATTCATGTAGTCATTGAAGATGATCGGCAGGCGCTCGTTGTCGGGGTGCGGACGGCGGCCCGCACGGCGATGATCGTTGAGCGCGGCGAGCGCCTCGCCCTCGCTCGTTCCGAGCGCGATCGAGACGGGGACGCTCTCGAAGCTCTCCCCCGGTTCCAGCACGATCGACCAGTCGTGCGCCTGATCGTTCGGTCCGCCCGCGTAAACGTAGAGGTCGCCCTGCAGGTCGGCGATCTCCCATTGCCACGGCCCGTTGTGTTCGATCTGCCACGCGAGCGCACGGGTTCCGTCGCGCGACGCCAGCATGCCCATGGGCAGGTATCCGCCGCTGGACCAGCTGCCGCGTCCGGTCACGGTGAAGGATCCGCGCGAGCCAGGGTAGCCCCACTGTGCGAGCCCGACGTCGTCGATGCCGAGCTCGCTCGGGGTCCGCTGCTGCCAGACCGCCTCGCGGAACCAGCTGTTCTGGGCGAACGAGACGGTGCAGTCGCGCCACCACTCGGCGGAGCCGGCCGTCGCGCCGCCGATCACGAGCGACGAGACGAGGTAGATTCGCGCGGCATCGGCGCCGTCGTTGTCGATCTCCGTTACGGCACGCACGGCGGCGATGCCGTCTCGCACGGCCAACCGGCTGCGCACGCGGAGCCCGGTGTGCGGATCCACCATCTCGATCGTCAGGGTGCTCACACCTCCAGACCGCTCCTCTCGGTGCGAGGCATAGCGCAGGCGTCGGCTCGTCTGGGCTCCGATGAGGCGCTCCGACGACTCCGTCGCGCCGCCGTCGCCGGCGAGGCGGATCTCGACGAGCGGGAGCGCCGCGCGGTCCGCGTCGACGCGGGGCTGACCCGGCAGACCGATCCAGCGTAGGGAGGGCACGCCCTCGAGGCTGATGACGAGCTCGCAGGGTCCGGGTGTCCAGACGAGGGATGACATGGCGGAGGTTCCTGGGGATCGGGCGGCTCAGCGCCGGTGAAGGGTGAGTTCGAGGGGTTCGGATCCGAGGTCGACGATCAGCTCGCCGTCGTCCGCGTCGTCGAAACGGAAGGACGAGCCGGCGTGCAGGCGCAAGCCGGCGGCGGGACGCAGCCACGCCGCCTCGGGGCGGCGGGACAGGCGCAGCGTCGCCGCGCCGCCCTCCCAGGCCAGACTCTCGACGATGATTCCGCCGCGGCCCGTGAGGCCCGTCACGGCTCCCCTCGCGGTCCATTCCTCCGGCAGAGCCGGGAAGACGGTGAGCGACTTGAGGTCGGATCCGACAAGCGTCGCGGCGACGACCGCGGGCAGGCCGCCGCTGGCGTCGAGGTTGAAGATCTCGCCCGCATCGTGCCGCGTCGTGAGCGCCGGGGTGAAGTGGTCGATGGCGAGCCACTCGATGCAGCGCAGCGCCGATGACCCGTCGCCCAGCGCCGCGGCCGCGAGGCCGAGCTGCACCAGGCCGAAGGCCATCTCCATGCGGCCGGGCGGCGGTGTCGGATCCTCGGACCGCCACGCGATCTTCGTCTCGATCGTGCGTGCCGCCGCGTCGCGCAGCGCTCGCGCCTCGTGCGTCTCGCCGACGAAGGCCTCGTCGATCTCGTACCAGAGCGGGTACAGCTGCGACGTGTGGCGGTGCGCCCGGTTCTCGGGCCAGGTCTCGTCGAGCCATTCCGCGAGCGTGCCGTCGTCGGCGATGCGATAGGGCGACATCGCGTCGGCGATGCGCTGCCAGCGCTCGTCGAGCGAATGGTCTCCGCGGGCCTCGGCGAGCAGGCGGGCGCTTCGCGCGGCGTCGCGCCATATCGCCGCGTCCATCGTGGGATCGACGACGAGCGGTGAACCGCCGGGAACGGGCGAGTTCTCGGGCGAGTAGCCCGGAGTCACATGGCGCACGCCGTCGCGCTCCACCATCGCGGTCTCCGCGAATGCGAGAACGCCCTCGACGAGGGCCCAGACCTCGTCGTCGACGATTGCCCGGTCGCCCGTCGTCGAGACGATGTCGGCGACGAGACGGAGCACCCACCCGCCGCACCCGGTCCAGAAGATGTGCGGGAACGACGCGGCGAAGTGGTTGGCGCGCCCGTTGTCGGACATGCGCGAGGGAAGCAGCATCCCCTCGGCGCCGAACACGTTCCGCGCGTTGTCACGGTAGTCCTCGAGGTGAGGGAGCACCAGTCGCAGGAGCGAACGCGCCAGCTCGGGGGTGCCAGTCGGGATGAGCGAGGCCATGCCGCCGTTCTGCACATTGCCGTTCAGCGTATAGTCCGCCGACCATGCCGGCGCCCATGTACCCTGCCAAACCCCCTGCAGCGTGGGCGGAAGCTCCCCCGTCGAGCTGATGGCGCCCGCGCGTCCCGCGAGATACGCGATCTCGACGACCCGGCGTCGCGCCGCCGCGTCGAGATCGCGGGCGCGGCGCCACAGCTCCTCCATCGTGTCGGCGGCCTGCTCGCCACCCAGATCCAGAGTCGAGCGGAGCACGAGTTCGCCGTGCGTCCGCCGCTGAACATCGCGCAGCCGCGACCATTCCCCGGCGTCCACCGCGACGGCGCTCGGTGTCTCAGGATCCGCGCCGACCGCGAGCGCGATCACAAGCCGCATGCGATCCCTTGCGGGCACCGTGATCTTGGCGCGCAGATGTGAACCGTCGCCCTGCCAGGGTCCCGTCCCCGACACGACGGTGACGGCCGTAAGCTCCGCGTCGCCGTGGCCCGCCGAGACCGATAGCGTGGCGGCCTCGCCCGGGGTGGCGATCGTTCGCACTTCGTCGCGGCGCACGCGGGCACCGGGGGCGAGCCCGGTCCCGTCCTGTGCCGTGATGCCGAGCTCGAGCTCGCCGTGGAATTCCCGTTCGGCTTCGATGAGCAGGTGCACCGCGTCCTCGTCGCGGGGCGCGATCACGCGTATACTCACGGTGCCGGCCACCGCGTCGAGCCAGCTCGCGGCGACCTCGCCGTGGACGAGGTCGACCGTGCGGCGCAGTTCCGCGGCCCCTCCCGCGGCAGAACGGATCGCGAGCGTCGAGCAGATGCCGAGCGGGTTCGTCCAGACCATGTCCTCGAAACCCGCCTCGGCGGCGGCTTCCTTGAGCAGGACGCCCGCGCGATCCGAGTCGCCCGCGGCGAGCGCGCCGCGGAGGTCCTCGAGGCGGCCCGCGATACGCGGCGCGGGCGGCGTCGGGTTGATCGGTAGGAAGAAGCGCTCATGCGATACCGAGACCGTGAGGTCTCCCGCCTCGCCGAAGAGCATGGCGCCCGCACGGCCGCCCCCGACGATCAGACCATCCTCCCAGGCGAGCGCGGAGGTCTCGGTATGGAAGAGGGTGTCCGTGCGCTGGCTGACGTCGAGGTGCATGGGCTGTCGGAATCCTTGTCTCGTGGGTTGCGGGCAAGAGGGCCGAGGCATTCCCCGGCCCTCTTGGATGCACCTACTGGTCGTAGGCGTTCTGCCAGATCTCGACGTAGCGGTCGGCGCCGAGGCTCGTCAGGCCATCGATGTAGGCCTGCCAGTCGGCGTCGTTCTCCGGGTCCTTCACGCCCGTGATGAACTCGGCCGCGGCGGTCGCCACATTGTTCTCGATGTTGGCGGTCAGGGTCGACAGTTCCTTGGCGTCCTCCTCCGGGACCCACACGTTCCAGTAGGGAAACATCGCGTCCGATTCCTTGCCCGCGTATATCTCGGTCGCCTCGAACAGGCGGCGTTCGAAGCCCTCCTGCGTGTAGATGTCCTCGGGCTGAACCTGCGAGTTGCGGAACTCGGCGGTCTCAAAGACCTGAGCCATGGGGCCCCAATTGCCGTTGTAGTCGGCCTCATTGCTCTCGTCGAGGGGAATGTCGACGAGCTTGGGCTCGAGCGAGGTGTCGAGGGCGATCTCGCCTTCCTCGGGCAGGCGCCAGCCTATGCCTTCCTCGCCGAACTCGGCGCGGAGATGGCCCTCGGGCGAGAAGATGTAGTTCATGATCTCCATGATCTTCTTCTGCTCGTTCTCGCTCGCCGCCTTGGTGATGACGAACGTCGCACCCGGATAGCTGGGCAGGATGTAGGTGGCGGGGTCGCCGGCGGGTCCGGTGAGCGGGGGCAGCGGGTCGTACTGGTTGTCGCGGCCGTCCTCCTGGCCGATCGTCACAGCGAACCCGGGGTGGATGGCGGTGAATCCGCCGATGGTCACGCCCTGGGCCGCGTTGCCGGTCGCGGTCATGGCGTCGCCGCCCTGCGAGAACGCGGCAGGGTCGATCAGGCCGGCGTCCCACATCTTCTTGAGGAACGCCAGGCCCTCGCGCCACCCGTCCTGCATCGTCTGCATCTGCACGGTGTCGCCGTCCATACCGAGCGAGACGGGCTGGCCTGTGGATCCCGAACCCGTGTTGAACGCGTTGTAGATGAACGCGTTCATGATGTACGGGATGAGCGACTGCTGAGACGAGCCCGTGAGGGGGATCTCGTCGGCCTCGCCGTTTCCGTTCGGGTCGTCGTTCTTGAACGCCATCATGACGTCGAAGAACTCGTCGGGTGTCGTCGGGGCATCGAGGTTCAGGTTCTCGAGCCACTGGGTGTTGATCCAGAACTTGTACGGATATGAGCAGTGGTAGCAATCGTTCCACTGCGGCAGTCCGTAGAGCTTGCCCGAGGGCGGTGTCGCGAGGGTGCGGAACTCCGGCACCTCGTCGAGCGCGGCGTTGATGTTGGGGCCGTACTCGTCGATGAGGTCGTTGAGCTCGACGAACAGTCCCTGATCGCCGTAGCGCTGCAACTCGGACTGACTGAATTGCGAGGCCCACGGAACGAGCATGTATGCCTCGGGTAGGTCGCCGCCCGCAAGCGAGATCTGTCGCGCCTCCGTTGCCTCCGAGGCCCCGTATGAGGTCGTCTCGAATTGGATGTCGACATCGAATTTCTCTTCGAGGTGCTTCGTGAACGAGTTGGTGTTGAGGTCGATCTGGCCGCCCTGCTCACCGAAGATGGTGATGACCTTCTCATCCTCGGCGGGGTCCTCCGCGCTGCCGCCGCATGCGGACAGGCCGGCGGCGGTGAGTGTCAGGGCGGCGATGGCTGCGCCCGCCCGAACGCGTCCGGCCACTTTGCCGGTTGTTGACGGTGAGAACACTGTCTTGCCTTTCTTGGTGAGTGCCTCGGCCCGTGGCCGAGGGTGGGGAGAGCGAGAGACTCGCTCGTCGAATGCGATCAACCCTTGACGGCGCCGAGCATGATGCCCTTGTTGAAGTAGCGCGCCACGAAGGGGTAGACGATCATGATCGGAACGGTGGAGACGACGATGAGGGAGTACTTCATCAGGTCTGCCAGCTGCTGACGCTCGATCTGCGCGGTCGCATCCATACCCGGGGTCGCCTGGTTGAGGATGAGCACGTTCCGGAGCACGAGCTGAAGCGGGTAGAGGTCGGGATCACGCAGATACAGCAGCGCATCGAAGTACGAGTTCCACTGGAAGATCGCGTACATCAGCGCAATGACCGCGAGCAGGGGCTTCGACAGCGGAAGCACCGTGCTCCAGAGGAACCGCAGGTCGCTCGCGCCGTCGAGCTGCGCCGCCTCGTAGAGTTCCTCGGGGATCGACGAGCGGAAGAAGACGATCGCGATGATGACCTGCCATACGCCGACCGCCTGCGGCAGAAGCATCGCCCAGCGGGTGTCGAGGATCCCGAGCTGCTGCACCACGAGGTAGGTCGGGATGATGCCGCCCGCGAAGAGCATCGTGAAGATGATCGCGAGGCTGACGGGGCCGCGTCCCCACAGGTCGCGGCGCGAGAGTGGGTAGGCGACAGCGACCGTCAGCGCGAGGCTGATCGTCGTACCCGCCGTCGTGTAGATCAGCGAGTTGACGAAGCCGCTGAGGATCTGCGAATCGCCAAGCGCGCGCTGGTAGCCCTCGAGCGTGAAGTCGACGGGCCAGAAGGTCACGCGGCCCGAGGAGACCGCAAGCGGCGAGCTGAACGAACTCGCGACGATGTAGACGAGCGGCAGGAGCACGATCAGGAGGAACGTGCTGAGCAGCACGTAGACGCCCACCATGAAGACCCGATCGACCATCGGATCCTTGATCTGCGTTGCGCGGCGAACGCCGCGCGGCCGCCGCTTCGTGTTCCGCACGCGCTCGGCCTTGTCGTTCATGAGGCTCACCACAGTCCGGTTCCCGTCAATCGCTTGGAGGTGTAGTGCACCACGAGGAGGAGCACCAGGTTGATGCCGCCGTTGAAGAGGCCGATGGCCGCCGCCTGGCTGAAGTCGGCATTGAGCAGACCGACCTTGTAGACGTAGGTCGGGATGATCTCGGACTGCGAGAGATTGAGCGAGTTCTGCAGAAGGAACGCCTTCTCGAAGCCGATGGCCATCACGTTGCCGACCGCCAGGATGAGCACCGTCATCGCCGTCGGCATGATGCCCGGCAGGTCGACGGCCAGGATCTTCTGGAAGCGGTTCGCCCCGTCGACCTTCGCGGCCTCGTAGAGCGACGGGTCGATCGACGAGAGCGCGGCCATGTAGATCACGGCCGAGTACCCCATGGTCTGCCAGATGTCGCTGATGACGTAGATGTGGCGGAAGTAGTCGGGATCGCCGAGGAAGTCGATGCTGCCGAGGCCGAAGAACGACGTGACGTGCCCCATCAGCCCGAGCTTCGGGGAGAGGAAGAGGATCGTCATCGAGATCACGACGACCGTCGAGATGAAGTACGGGGCGTAGGTCACCATCTGCACGGTGCGCTGGAAGAACCGCAGCCGCACCTCGTTGAGGGCGAGCGCCAGGATGATCGGGAATGGGAAGCTCACGAGCACCACGTACGCCGAAAGCAGGAACGTGTTCTTCAGCAGGGTCCAGAAGACCGGGTTGGTGAAGAAGCGCTCGAACTGTTCGAAGCCGACCCAGGGGCTCCCCCACACGCCGTCGACGACGTTGTAGTCCTTGAACGCGATGATCGCGTTCGCCATCGGAACGTACTTGAAGATCGCGAAGTATGCGAGCGGCACGATCATCAGCAGGTACAGCTGCCAGTGCCGACGGAAGCTCCGCGACATCGCCCGCACGCCGCGGCTGCTCCGGCGAGGCCCGGGTGCGACGATCGCCCGGGTCGACTGATCGGCGGGGGCATCGTCGATGATCACCATCACGCCCCGCTCTCCACCGACGCCATTGCCGGCGAGGCCGTTCCGAGCGACACGAATGCATTGCGTGATGCGCGAACCATCATGTGTGAACCACCGATCGTCTTCGAAGGGGTAGGTTTACAACGATAGAAGTCACATCACTTCGTGTCAATGTGCAGTTTCTACGCCCGTTTCAGCCCCAAATCGCCCGGATGGCGAGGAACTGATCAGATGACTTGATCGGCGGGACTAGCCTGAGTCGCGCTGCGCGTCGATGTCGTCGGCGAGCTCGTCGACGAGCAGGGTGTGGCGATCGACGCTGCCGTTGCGGTACGCCTGACGGGCGACCATGTGCGCGGAGATCGGCGCGGTCGCGAGCTGGATCAGCACCACCGGGATCAGGAAGGCGAACGCCGTCCACGTGTGCAGCGCAACGGCGATGCCGATCGCGATGAGGATCACGCCGAGCACCTGCGGCTTCGTCGCGGCGTGAAGGCGCGCGGGCACGTCGCGGAAGCGCAGCAAACCGATCGATGCCGTGAGGCACAGCAGCGCGCCTATCAGGACGAGCACGAGGGCAATGATCTCGGTCATCGCTCCCCCTCTCTCGACTGGGCGCGGTCACGGCGGGCCACGAAGCGGGCGACCGCGACGGTGCCGAGGATGCCCGTCCCGGCGATCATGAGCATGATCGGCAGCGTGTAGGTGTGCTGGTTGATGACCGCCTCGGCGCCGAGGATGCACAGCACCTCGCTCAACAGCACGTCACTGGCGATCGCGCGATCGAGGATCGACGGCCCCTTGATCATCCGGATCAACGCCAGGAGCGCGGCGGCTGTGAAGACGACCGCGATCGCGGCGATGAGTGTGGTCTGGATCGTCATACGGTCTCCTGGTGTCGTCGCTCGGCGAACACGGGGGCGTCGGCCATGACGAGGCGAAGCTCGGCGCGGGATCCGACGGCCCGGACGATGAGCTTCTCCCACATGAGGGCGTCGCGCCGGAACTTCTCGACGTCCTCGACCGATGTGACGCCGAGGACGTGCATGAACAGCACCCGGTTGGTGCGGTCGGACTCGATCACCGTGCTGCCGGGGACGAGCGAGAGCGCGACGGCGACGTGCGTCATGATGAGGTCGTCATCGATCCGCAACGGGCTGCGGATGATGGCGGTCGTCGCGGTGCCGGGCCTCAGCGCCTGCCAGGCGACCTGCAGGGCACCCGCGACGAGGTGGCCCAGGAACGTGACGATCGCGACCGCGAGCCACCACACATTGACGCGACCGCTCAGCTCGGCCGCCGGCAGACGGAAGACGTTCGTGACGACGACCGCCACGACGATTCCGGTGACGGCCGCCAAGACCGTGAGCTGGCCCCAGAGCAGCATCCAGAGCACGACGAGCCAGATGAAGAACGGCAGCTGCACCCACAGCCGCTTTACCTGCGCGCGAGGGGTGGTCATGTCGTCTGCTCCACATCCTCGAGCTGCACGAGCGAGATGGGCTGCAGGAGAGCCTCTCCCACGCGCTCGCACACCTCGTACAGCGGCCCTGCGAATACCGTCAGCGCGACGGTCAGACCGACCATGCCGAGCGTCGCGCCCGTCATGACCTTCGGGATCACGCGGCGCTCGCGCTGCTCGTCGGCGGCCGGCGCGCTCGACAGGTAGCTGAACCGCGCCTCCGCCTCGGCATCACCCGCCTCGTCTCCGCCGCGCCAGAACGCGAGGTTCCAGGCTCGCATGAGGGCGTAGAGCGTGAGGAGCGAGGTGAGCACGCCCGCGCCGATCGCGACCCACATCACCGTGGATCCCACGGCCGCCGCGGCCTCGAAGAGGGCGAACTTGCCGATGAAGCCCGAGAACGGCGGGATGCCGCCGAGGTTGAGCGCGGGGATGAAGTACAGCACGGCGATGAGCGGGGCTGCCTTCAGCAGGCCCTTCACCCGCACGATCGAGGTGGATCCGGCGAAGCGCTCGATGAGTCCGACGGCGAGGAATAGTGTCGTCTGCACGATGATGTGGTGCACGACGTAGTACGCGGTGGCGCCGATCGCCTCGGCCGTGCCGATCGAGATGCCGAAGATCATGTAGCCGACGTGGCTCACGAGTGTGAACGACAGGATCCTCTTGAGCTCGGCCTGTGCGATGGCGCCGAGGATTCCGACCACCATCGTCGCGATCGCGGCGATAGCGAGGACGATGTTGAGGTCGCTGTCGTTGAAGAGCTGCGTCTCGGTGCGGATGATCGCGTAGACGCCGACCTTGGTGAGCAGTCCGGCGAACACCGCCGTGACGGGCGCGGGCGCCG
>Ga0164243_10000483_pt1 | contig 74482 bp, 71 predicted proteins | sample OricompcompostOP_FD_108781 | JGI IMG/M metagenome (GOLD analysis project Ga0164243, IMG submission 108781) | Organic Plus compost microbial communities from Emeryville, California, USA - Original compost - Organic plus compost (OP) | ecosystem: Engineered > Solid waste > Mixed feedstock >... | reverse complement strand
TGGGCTACCTCGACGTGATCCGCGAGGTCCGGGACGCGGTCGACGTCCCGGTGGCGGCGTACAACATCTCCGGCGAGTACTCCATGGTCGAGGCCGCCGCCGCCCACGGCTGGATCGACCGCGACACCGCGATCGTCGAGACGCTCACCTCGATCCACCGCGCCGGCGCCGACGTGATCCTCACCTACTGGGCCCTCGAGGCCGCCACCCGGCTGCTGCGCTGACGGTCGGCTCGCTCGGCGGCCCGGGTGCGCATAACCGTTCAATTGTGGGCGTACGAGCGCCTGGAAGCGCTCTCACCCGCGAATTCGCCAACAATTGAACGGATACGTGCACCAGCGGGGGCCGCTCTCCTCCATACGCGCTGCCGAAAACGCACCGACCCGCCACCGGGTGGTGACGGGTCGGCGATCAGGTCTGGTGGATCAGGTCGTGTAGTCCTTGATGCACTTGTTCCACTGCTTGAGGTTCAGCTGGCTGACGCCGTCGAGCGTGCACTGGACGATCGCCTGCGCCAGCGTGAGCACCTCGTCGACCGGCTGCACCTGGGTCGAGGGCAGCGGCGGGACGGTCACCGGCGGGAGCGGGTTCTTGGTGCCGCCGTTGTCGCCGCCACCGTTGTTGTTCCCGCCGCCGTTGTCGTTGTCGCCACCGCTCGGGCCGCCGTTGTCGTTGCCGCCGGGGTTCTGCGAGCCGCCGTTGTTGCTCGGCGTGGTCGGTGGCGCGGCCTCGAGGTTGGACTCGCGCTGCGGCTCGTTCTTCTTCGTCTTGTACGGCGGCTGGCTCGCCAGCGGGGGCTCCGGGACCAGGTAGCCGGCGGCGGTGGTGCCGTCCGGGACGCTCGTGAAGTCGCCGGCGAGGTAGTTCTTCATCACCTGCAGGACGAGGTTCACGTACGACGTGGAGTGGTTGTAGCGGTAGACCGCCGCCCGCTGGCCGGCCTCGGTCGAGAGGTCGTTGTCGCCCGAGCAGAGGTAGACCGCGGTCGCCAGCGCCGCGTCGTCGATGTCCTGCGGGTTGCGCTGGCCGTCGTTGTCGGCGTCCACGCCCACGACCGACCAGGTCGAGGGGATGAACTGCATCGGGCCGACGGCCCGGTCGTACGTCGTGTCGCCGTCGAGCTGGCCCGCGTCGGTGTCGCGGATCACCGAGGTGCGCGCCTTGCCGTTGAGCGGCTTGCCGAAGATGCCCGGGCGGGCGACGCCCTGGTCGTCGAGCGTGTTGCCGCCGAAGCGACCGTGGTTGGACTCGACCCGGCCGATCGCGGCGATCAGCTGCCAGGAGAGGTGGCACGCCTTGTCGGCGGCGTTGATGACGGTCTCGGCGCGCTGGTAGGCCGACAGCGCCGAGGCCGGGATGCCGTTGGCGGAGGAGGTGGCCAGGATCTGGGCCGCGTCGCCGTGGGTGGCGTCACCGGCCTCCTCCGGGTCGGACACCGAGGCAGGGGCCTCGATCGCCCGGCTGGGCACGCTGCTGCCGTCGGGCAGGATCTCGTTGCCGCCCTTGTCCGCGGACACCACGGCGGACGACGCTCCCACGCCGGCCAGGCTCGCGGTCCAGGCCGCCGACAGCAGTGCCAGCGGCACGATGGCCACGGCCCGCTGGATGCGACCGAATCGCTTGGTGGACATCTCTCCCCTTGGTCCCTTCTCGGCGTTCTCCCCGACTCCCCATCGCCGTCGCGCTCTGGTCGCGCGGGGGCTCAACGACGCGCCACAGCCCGAGGTTACGGTGCTCGCACGCCCGATGGACCCCCACAAAGTACCCCGAGGGCTTCGGATCCAGCCATTCTCCTGCCCCGCGGACGGGGATTCATGCCCTTTGGGGAGAATGGCTCGGTGACGTCCCGTTCCGTCGAGCAGTCGCGCGCCCTCTTCGAGAGGGCTCTCACCGTGACCCCCGGTGGCGTGAACTCCCCGGTGCGTGCGTTCAACGCGGTCGGCGGCACGCCGCGCTTCATCCGGTCGGCCCAGGGCGCCTGGCTGACCGACGTCGACGGCAACGAGTACGTCGACCTGGTCTGCTCCTGGGGCCCCCTGCTGCTCGGCCACGCGCACCCCGAGGTCCAGCGGGAGGTGGCGGCCGCGGTCGCGCGCGGCACGTCGTACGGCACCCCGACGGTCCCCGAGGTCGAGCTCGCCGAGGAGATCGTCGCCCGCGCACCGGTCGACAAGGTGCGGTTCGTGTCCTCGGGCACCGAGGCGACGATGTCGGCGATCCGGCTGGCCCGGGGCGCGACCGGTCGCGACGTCGTGGTGAAGTTCGCCGGCTGCTACCACGGGCACGTCGACTCGCTGCTCGCCTCCGCGGGCTCGGGGCTGGCGACGTTCGCGGTGCCCGGCACCCCCGGGGTCCCCGAGTCCTCGACGGCGCTGACGCTGGTGCTGCCCTACAACGACCGGGCCGCCGTCGAGAAGGCCTTCGCCGAGCACGGCGACCGGATCGCCTGCCTGATCACCGAGGCGGCCCCCGGCAACATGGGCGTGGTGCCGCCGGAGCCGGGCTTCAACCGGTTCCTGGCGGAGACCTGCGCGGCCCACGGCGCGCTGTTCATCAGCGACGAGGTGATGACAGGCTTCCGGGCCAGCCGCACCGGGCAGTGGGGCCTGGACGGGGCGGTCGAGGGCTGGCGGCCCGACCTGGTGACGTTCGGCAAGGTGATGGGCGGCGGCTTCCCGGCCGCGGCCTTCGGCGGTCGCGCCGACCTGATGGGCCAGCTGAGCCCGGAGGGGCCGGTCTACCAGGCCGGCACCCTGTCCGGGAACCCGGTCGCGACCACCGCCGGCCTGACCACCCTCCGCCTCGCCACCGACGAGGTGTACGCCCGCATCGGCGCCGCCGCCGAGACGATCAAGGCGGCCGTCGCCGAGGCGCTCACCGCGGCCGGCGTGCCGTACGTCGTCCAGGCCACCGGCACGATGTTCTCGGTGTTCCTCACCGAGGGCCCGGTCCGCGACTTCGACGACGCCTCGCGCACCGACGTCCGGGCGTACGCCGCGTTCTTCCACGCGATGCTCGACGCCGGCGTCTACCTGCCGCCCTCGGCGTACGAGGCGTGGTTCCTCTCCTCGGCCCACGACGACCGTGCGCTGCAGACCGTGCTCGACGCGCTGCCCGGCGCCGCCCGGGCCGCGGCGGAGGCGAGGTCGGCATGAGCACCCCGGACACGGTCGTCCACCTGCTCCGGCACGGAGAGGTCCACAACCCCGAGGGCGTGCTGTACGGCCGCCGGGACGGCTTCCACCTCTCCGACCTCGGCCGGCAGATGGCCGAGCGGGTCGCCGACGCGGTCAAGGACCGCGACATCGTCCACCTGCGCTCCTCCCCGCTGGAGCGGGCGCAGGAGACCGCGGCCCCGCTCGCGCTCGCGCGCGGGCTGGAGGTGGTGCTCGACGAGCGGGTGATCGAGTCGGCCAACGTCTTCGAGGGCATCTCGTTCGGCGGCGGCGCCAAGGCGCTGCTGAACCCCCGGCTGTGGCGACACCTGTGGAACCCGTTCAGGCCGTCCTGGGGCGAGCCCTACAAGGACATCGTGGAGCGGATGATGGCCGCGGTCCACGACGCCCGCGAGGCCGCCGCCGGCCACGAGGCCGTGATCGTCTCCCACCAGCTGCCGATCTGGACCACGCGGCTGCACGTCGAGAGGCGCTCGTTCCTCCACGACCCGCGCAAGCGCCAGTGCACGCTGTGCTCGCTGACGTCGTTCCACTTCTCCGGCGACCGGATCACCCAGGTCTCCTACAGCGAGCCCGCGGGCGACCTGATCCCCACCGCTGACAAGCGGGCGCCCTTCTCGGCCGGCGGCGCCCCCGAGGAGAAGAAGCCATAGCCGCCGCCCGCTTCACCCTGCTTCCCCTGATCGCCGCGCTGCTGTTGTCGGGCTGCTCGAGCCTGCGCGGCACCGGCGACCTCGAGTACATCGAGGGCAAGGGGACGGTGCTGCAGATCGACCCCGGCGACCGGGAGGACCCGGTCGAGGTCTCCGGGACGACGCTCGAGGGTGACGACGTCGCGCTCGCCGACCTCCGCGACCGGGTGGTCGTCGTCAACGTCTGGGCCGGCTGGTGCGGGCCGTGCCGGGCGGAGACGCCGCGCCTCGTCGAGGCCGCGAAGCAGCTCAAGGAGGCGGCGTTCCTCGGCATCCACTTCCGGGAGTCGGCCGCCACCGGGCGCGCCTTCGAGCGCAAGCACGGCGTGCCGTACCCGTCGATCCAGGACGAGGGCGGCGAGGCGCTGCTGCAGTTCGGCGAGTACGCGCCCGAGTCGCCGCCGACCACGTTCGTCCTGGACCGCGAGGGCCGCGTGGCGGCGCTCATCAGCGGCGCCATCCCGTCCACGACCACGCTGGTCGAGGTGGTCGAGGAGGTGGCGGCCGAGGATGGGTGACTGGTTCCAGTCCCAGGCCGGCAACGGGTCCCTGGCGCTCGCGATCCCGGTCGCCGTGGTGGCCGGGCTGGTGTCGTTCTTCTCGCCGTGCGTGATCCCGCTGCTGCCCGGCTACCTCTCGTACACCACCGGCCTCTCGGGAGCCGACCTCGCCTCCGGTGAGGCCGAGCGGCACCGCGGCCGGATGCTGCTCGGGTCGCTGCTGTTCGTCCTCGGGTTCACCGTCATCTTCGTCACCCTCGGCACCACCACCGGCGAGCTCGCCTACCGGCTGCGGGTCTGGCAGGACGAGATCACCGTCGTCATGGGGGCGCTGCTGATCCTGCTCGGCCTGGTGTTCGCCGGGTTCGTGCCGCTGCTGCAGCGTGAGTGGCGGATCCACAGGCTGCCGTCGGTCGGGCTCGCGGCCGCGCCGCTCATCGGTGCGATCTTCGCGCTCGGGTGGACGCCCTGCATCGGACCGACGTACGGCGTGATCGTCACGCTCACCGTCAACGACGGCACCGCCGCCCGGGGGGCGCTGCTGTCCGTCTGCTACGCGCTCGGGCTCGGGATCCCGTTCGTGGTCGCCGCGCTCGCCTACCGGCGCACGCTCGGCGCGCTCGGGTGGGTGCGCCGGCACCAGGCCGCGGTGATGCGGGTCGGCGGGCTGATGCTGGTCGCGGTCGGGCTGCTGCTCGTCACCGGCTGGTGGGACCAGTTCGTGCAGTGGCTGCAGATCCACCTGGTCTCCGACTACGAGGTCCCGGTGTGAGCGACGTGAGGACCGAGGACTCGAAGGGCGCCGAACGGCGCCCCGGTGAGCTGACCGTCCGCGAGATGCTCCGCTGGGCCTGGCGCCAGCTCACCTCGATGCGCACCGCGCTGGTGCTCCTGCTGCTGCTCGCGCTGGCGGCGGTGCCCGGGTCGGTGATCCCGCAGGAGAGCGTCGACTCGCTGGGCACCTCCCGGTGGAAGGAGCAGCACCCCGACCTCACGCCGATCTACGAGCGGCTCGACCTCTTCTCGGTCTACGACTCGGTGTGGTTCTCGGCCGTCTACATCCTGCTGATGGTCTCGCTGGTCGGCTGCTTCATCCCGCGGATCGCGGCCTACGGCCGTGCGGTCCGGGCGCAGCCGCCGAGGGCCCCGCGCCACCTCTCCCGGCTGCCGGACCACACGACGTACTCGACCGACGAGCCGGCCGACGATCACCTCGCCCGCGCCCGGCAGGTGCTGAAGGGCCGGGGCTACCGGATCCGGGCCGCCGCCGACGGCGACGACGCGGTGAGCGCCGAGCGCGGCTACCTGCGCGAGGCGGGCAACCTGGTCTTCCACGTCTCCGTGCTGGTCGTGCTGGTCGGCTTCGCGGTCGGCGGGCTGTTCGGCTACAAGGGCGGCGTGATCCTGGTGGAGGGGTCGACCTTCTCCAACACGCTGACGCAGTACGACGACTTCGCGCCGGGCAGCCTGTTCCGCTCCGAGGACATGGAGCCGTTCTCGTTCACCGTCGACAAGTTCGACGTGGACTGGCTGCTCGAGGGGCCGCGCGCCGGGATGGCGACGAAGTTCAACGCGTCGCTGAGCTACCGCGAGGCGCCGGACGCGCCGACGAAGCAGTACGACCTCCGCGTCAACCACCCGCTGACCATCGGCGGCACCGAGATCTTCCTGATCGGCCACGGCTACGCACCCGTCGTGACGGTGCGCGACGGCAACGGCGACATCGCCTACCAGGGACCCACGGTCTTCCTGCCGCAGGACGCCAGCTTCCTGTCCTTCGGCGTGATCAAGGCGCTCGAGGCGCGGCCGCGGCAGCTCGGCTTCGAGGGGCTCTTCTACCCGACGTTCCTGATGGTCGACGGCGACCCGACGACGGTGATGCCCGACGACCGGCGGCCGGTGCTCTCGATGCTCGTCTACGCGGGCGACCTCGGCCTCGACGACGGCGCCGCGCAGTCGGTCTACGAGCTCGACAAGTCCGACGCCGAGCAGGTGAAGGGCGAGGACGGCAAGCCGTTCCGGGTCGACATCCAGCCCGGCCAGACCGTGCAGCTGCCCGACGGCCTGGGCTCGATCCGGTTCGACGGCGTCAAGCCGTGGACCCGGATCCAGATCAGCCGGACGCCCGGCAAGGAGGTCGCGCTGCTCGGGGTCGTGCTCGCCCTGATCGGGCTGCTCGGGTCCCTGTTCATCCGGCCTCGGAGGATCTGGGTGCGGGCCCGCCCCGAGGGTGAGGGCACAATGGTCGAGGTCGCTGCGCTCGACCGCTCGGGCAACGGCGACATGGCCGAGGTCCTCGACGGGATCGTGGCCGAGCTGCGAGGAACGGAGAAGGCAGAGGCATGACGAACGCCGCGTGGGAGACGCTCAGCAACCAGGCGATCGGCGCCGCGGGGGTCGTCTACTTCCTCGCCCTGCTCGTGCACCTCGCCGAGTGGGCCTCGCTGCGCGAGCGGGTGCCCGCCGCGACCGCGTCCGCCCGCGTCGCGAGCGGCGCCGGGACCGACGGCCCGGTCGCGGTGGCGACCCGCGAGCCGGAACCCGGGGCCCCGACCTCCCAGCGCGTCGCGTTCCTCGGTCGGCTGGGCTTCCTGCTCACCGTCATCGCGCTGGTCGTCCACCTCGTGGCGCTCGTCGGTCGCGGCATGGCCGCCGACCCGAACCGGGTGCCCTGGGGCAACATGTACGAGTTCACGATCTCGGGCAGCTTCGTCGTGACGCTGATGTACGTCGCGCTCAACCGCCGGTTCCGGCTGGGCTGGATGGCGCCGATCGTGCTCGGCTTCGTGCTGACCGCGCTGATGGTCGCGGTGATCTGGCTGCACGAGGAGGTCGCCCCGCTCACCGAGGCGCTGAACTCCTACTGGCTGGTGATCCACGTCGTCTCGGCGATCATCGCCACCGGCGCGTTCACCCTGGGCGGCATCGTCTCGGCGATGTACCTCGTCAAGGCCCGCAGGGGTGAGGCCGTCTCCGGCCCGCTGACCCGGGTCCCGTCCCTCGACGTGCTGGACCGGCTCTCCTACCGGATCCACGCCTTCGCGTTCCCGGTGTGGACCTTCGCGGTGCTGATCACCGGCCCGATCTGGGCGCACGAGGCCTGGTCGTCGTACTGGAACTGGGACCCCAAGGAGGTCTGGGCGTTCATCACCTGGGTGGTCTACGCCGGCTACCTGCACGCCCGCGCGACCGCCGGCTGGAAGGGCCGCAACGCCGCCCTGCTCGCGCTGCTGGGCCTGGCCACGCTGTGGTTCAACTTCATCGGCATCAACTACTTCAGCTCGAGCAGCCAGCACTCGTACGCGCTCGAGCAGACCACCATCACGTCGCCCACGCGGCTCTAGCCGGCACGCGGGTCGAGCAGCGAGCCGCGGAACCACCGTCCGGCTCGCGCGCGCCGAGCGCTCGTGCCTCGCGCACTACGGCTCGTTCGGGTCCTCGGGATTCAGACGCTTGCGGTCGAGGTCGCGGAGGAACTCCTCGTCGTCGTCGGGGGCGACGATCTTCGGCGGCGGCTGACGTCGGGTCAGCTTCGGCGGGTCCGGCATCAGTCCGCGCTGCTGGATCACCCGCACGGCGAGGTACGTCGCCGCCGCGAAGATGATCACCACGAGCAGGAACTTGAGCACACCTCCAATGTAGATCCCCCCTGGTCGCCTCGTACCCTCAACCCCGTGAAGGAGTTCTGGGTCTACACCGGCCTGCGGATCGCGCTGTTCCTGGCCTCGTTGGCGATCGTGGTCGGGATCTGGGCGGCGACCGGTGACGAGGTCAACGGCGTCTGGGCCGTCGTCATCGCGTTCCTGCTCAGCGGGGTGGGCTCGTACTTCCTCCTGAACCGGCAGCGGGAGGCGTTCGCGCGCCGGGTGCAGCAGCGCGCCGAGAAGGCGTCGGCGAAGATCGAGGAGATGCGCAGCAAGGAGGACGCGGACTAGCCCCGCGTGCCAGCCCCACGTGCCAGCCCCGCGTGCCGCCCGCCGCGGGTCAGCGCTTGCGGCGGTTGAGCTGCCGGTCGATCCGGCTCTCGGACTGGCCCAGGATCCGCGCCAGCAGGGGGACGCGCATCCGCCAGGCCACCACGGCCACCACGATGACCGCCAGGATGATCAGGAACGTCATGCCCGCGAGCGTACGCCGCTAGCCGCAGGCGAACAGGGCGCCGGCGACGAGCGCCGCCCAGGCGAGCTCGGCCAGGCCGGTGCGCTGCAGCACCGGGATCAGCGCCGGGCCCTGGGCGCCGGCGAGCACCGTACGGGCGGCGGGGGCCGCGAGCGCCAGGAAGCCCAGCCCGAGCAGCGCCCACCACGTCGTCGCGGCGCCGAGCGCCACGACCGCGGCCACCCCGCCGGCGACCAGACCGACGTACAGCAGCCGGGTGCCGCGGTCACCGAGCCGCACCGCGAGCGTGCGCTTGCCCGCGACCGCGTCGGTGGGGATGTCGCGCAGGTTGTTGGCGACCAGGATCGCGCAGGCGACCGCGCCGACGCCGACGCCGGCCCACAGCGCCGCCCACTCCCAGGTCTCGGTCTGCACGTACGTCGTGCCGACCACCGCGACCAGGCCGAAGAACACGAACACCATGACCTCGCCCAGCCCGAGGTAGCCGTAGGGCCGCGAGCCGCCGGTGTAGAACCACGCCGCCAGCACGCAGAGGGCGCCCACGGCGACCAGCCACCAGGCCGTCGCGGCGGCGAGCGCCAGCCCGGCGGCCGCGGCCACCCCGAACGACAGGAACGCCGCCCGCTTCACCGCGCCCGGCTCCGCCGCGCCGGACCCCACCAGCCGCATCGGGCCCACCCGCCGGTCGTCGGTGCCGCGGACGCCGTCGGAGTAGTCGTTGGCGTAGTTGACCCCGACCTGGAGCGCCAGGCTGACCACCAGCGCGAGGAGCGCCCTCCACCAGACCGCCTCGTCGACGTACGCCGCCACCCCGGTGCCGGCGAGCACGGGGGAGACCGCTGCCGGGAGGGTGCGGGGCCGGGCGCCGGCGAGCCACTGTGCGGGGGTAGCCACGACCGACGATTCAAGCAGCCCGGCGGGTCGCTAGCGTTCGACGGGTGACGACGGTGCGCCTCGCGGGCTCGGTGCAGGACGTGGTCGGCACCCTCCGCGGCTGGCTCGAGGGGCCCGACGACGTCCGGCTCGTCGTGGAGACCTCCGGCTCCACCGGCGCGCCCAAACGGGTGCTGCTCTCCCGGTCCGCGGTCGAGGCGTCGGCCGCCGCCACCGCGCGCCGGCTGGGGGCGACCGGCCAGTGGGCGCTGGTGCTGCCGCCGTCGTACGTCGCCGGCGTGCAGGTCGTCTGCCGCTCGCTGCTCGCCGGGCACCCGCCCACGTCGGGCTGGCCCGACGACCGCGACCGGGCCTGGTTCACCTCGCTGGTGCCGACGCAGCTGCACCGCCTGCTCGACAGCCCCGACGACCTGGCCGCGCTGCGCACCGCGCACACGGTGCTGCTCGGGGGCGGCCCGATCGACCCGGCGCTGCGGGCGCGGGCCGAGGCCGAGGGCGTGCGGGTGGTGGCGACGTACGGGTCGGCGGAGACCGCGGGCGGCTGCGTCTACGACGGCCACCCGCTCGACGGGGTCGCGGTCGCGGTCGGCACGGAGGGGCGGGTGCGGATCTCGGGGCCGACGCTCTTCGACGGCTACGAGGGCGACCCGGAGCTGACCGCCGAGTGCCTGGTCGACGGCTGGTTCCTCACCTCGGACGCGGGCCGGCTCGACGAGGACGGCCGGCTCACGGTGCTCGGGCGGATCGACGACATGGTGGTCAGCGGAGGCGTCAACGTGCCCGCCCCGGCGGTGGCCGCCCGGCTGCGCCGTCACCCGGGCCTGACCGACGCCGAGGTGCTCGGCGTCGACGACCCGGAGTGGGGGCAGCGGGTGGTCGCGTTCGTGGTCCCGGCGTCGTCCGGGGCCGACCTCGCCGAGCTGCGCGACTGGGTGGCCGAGGAGCACCCGCGCGCCTGGGCCCCCCGGCAGGTGGTGGCGCTCCCGGAGATCCCGCGGCTCGGGAACGGCAAGCCCGACCGGGTCGCGCTGCGGGGGCTCGCATGACCCCGGACGCGTCGGAGGTGCGGGTCTTCTCGATCCCGATGCGGACCCGGTTCCGCGGGATCACCGTCCGCGAGGGCGTGCTGCTTCGGGGCGCGGCCGGCTGGGGCGAGTGGAGCCCGTTCCTGGAGTACGACGCCCGGGTCGCCGCGCCCTGGCTGCGCTGCGCGGAGGAGGCGGCCGCCGGCGAATGGCCCGCGCCGGTGCGCGCCACGGTGCCGGTCAACGTCACCGTGCCCGCGGTGGACCCCGAGCGGGCGCACGCGATCGTCGCCGCGGGCGGCTGCCGGACCGCGAAGGTCAAGGTCGCCGACCCCGGCCAGACCCTCGCCGACGACGAGGCCCGGCTCGAGGCCGTGCGGGACGCGCTGGGACCGGACGGCCGGGTGCGCGTCGACGCCAACGGCGCCTGGTCGGTCGACGACGCCGTCGCCGCGATCGACCGGCTGGACCGGGCCGCCGGCGGGCTGGAGTACGTCGAGCAGCCGTGCGCCGGCGTCGAGGACCTGGCGCTCGTCCGCCGGCGGGTCGACGTACCGATCGCGGCCGACGAGTCGATCCGCCGCGCGGAGGACCCCTACCGGGTGCGCGACCTGGAGGCCGCGGACGTCGCGGTGCTCAAGGTGCAGCCGCTCGGCGGGGTGCGCGCCTGCCTGCGGGTCGCCGAGGACATCGGGCTGCCGGTGGTGGTCTCGTCCGCGCTCGAGACCTCGGTCGGCATCGCCGCCGGGGTGGCGCTGGCCGCGGCGCTGCCGGAGCTGCCCCACGCCTGCGGCCTGGCCACGGTCCAGCTGCTGACCGACGACGTCGCGGTCGCGCCGCTGCTGCCCGAGGCGGGCGAGCTGCCGGTCGGCCGCCCCGAGGTGGACCCGGCCGCGCTCGACCGGCTGGCCGCGGCGCCCGACCGGGTGGCCCACTGGGAGGCCCGGCTGGCGGAGGTGCGCAAGGATCGGTCCTCGTGAACGAGTCGACGCGGGTCGCCCGGGCGGTCCTCACCCGCCTGGTCGGGGCCGGGGTCCGCGACGTCGTGGTCGCACCAGGCTCGCGGAACGCGCCGCTGTCGTTCGCGGCCTTCGACGCCGCCGCGGCCGGAGCGGTCCGGCTGCACACGCGCATCGACGAGCGCAGCGCCGGCTTCCTGGCGCTCGGCCTCACCAAGGTCGGCGCCCCGGCCGCCGTCGTCACGACGTCCGGCACCGCGGTCGCCAACCTGCACCCGGCTGTCCTCGAGGCCGCCCACGCCGGCGTCCCGATGTACGTCGTCACCGCCGACCGCCCGGCCCGGCTGCGCGGCACCGGCGCCAACCAGACCACCGACCAGGTCGGCGTCTTCGGCCCGCTCGTGCCCACCCACGACCTCGCCGGCCCGGACTGGCCGACCCCCTCCGGCGACGGCCCGGTGCACCTCAACGTCCAGCTCGACGACCCCCTCGTCCCGGAGGACACCTGGGGTGGTCCCCCGACTTCTGGCGGTCGACACGCCGACGACAGCAACCAGGACATGAGGGACCACCCCTCCGAGCTCCTCCCGCCGGGGCCGCGGACGGTGGTGGTCGCGGGGGACGACGCGGGGCCGGCGGCGCGGGTCCTGGCCGAGTCCGGGAACTGGCCGCTGCTCGCCGAGCCGAGCAGCGGGGCGCGCAACGGCGGCAACGCGCTGCGCTGCTACCGGCTGCTGCTCGACGGGGAGCTGGGTCGGGAGATCGAGCGGGTGGTGGTGCTCGGCCACCCGACGCTGTCCCGGCCGGTCACCCGGCTGCTCGGCAGGGACGACGTCGAGGTGCTCGCGACGCCCGCGCGGGGGGTCTGGGCCGAGCGACCGTTCCGGGCGACCACGGTCGAGCGGCCGTCGGCCGAGCCCGACGACCCGGCCTGGCTCGAGCGCTGGCTGGCCGCCGACCGCGACGTGTCGACGAGGCTCGACGCGCTGCTCGCCGAGCAGGGCGGGCTGACGCCGTACGGCGTGGCCGGCGCGGTCAACCGGGCGCTCCCGGCCGGGGGCCTGCTCGTGGTCGGCGCGTCCAGCCCGGTCCGCGACCTCGACCTGATGGCCCGTCCGTACACCGTGGGGGAGCGACGCAAGATCATCGCCAACCGCGGCCTGTCCGGCATCGACGGCACGGTCAGCACCGCGATCGGCGCGGCGCTGGGCCGGCGCAGCTCGCGCGCCATCGCGCTGATGGGCGACGTGACCTTCCTGCACGACGCCAACGGCCTGGTGCTCGGCCCGCAGCAGCCCCGGCCGGACCTGACGATCGTGGTGGTCAACGACGACGGCGGGTCGATCTTCGCGATGCTCGAGCAGGGCGACGCGCGGTACGCGCCGGCGTACGAGGCGATCTTCGGCACCCCGCACGGAGTCGACCTCGGCAGCCTGTGCGCGGCCACCGGGACCCCGCACTGGAGGGTGGAGTCGCTTCCCGAGCTCGAGCACGCGCTGGCCAGCCCCCACGGCGGCATCGAGGTGGTCGAGGCGAGGGTCCGCCGGGACAACCGCCGCGAGCTCGACGAGCGGATCCGGGCGCTCGGCCGCGCCCTCTAGGGAGCGGGCCGGGCGAGCGCCCCGAGGATCGGCTCGGACTCGACCAGCCCCTCGTCGCTCGGGGCGGCGCCGTCGCCGAAGACCCGCTCGGCCTGCCGGGCGCGCAGCGCCAGGTGCGCCTCGCGCGGGTGGTCGTACCCGTAGCGCTCCCGCGCCTCGGCGGGGGTCAGCACCTCCGGCGACCGCGGGGGGATGCCGCGCAGCACCGGCTCGGCGACGGGGACGGTCATCGGCGATAGGATCCGGAGCAGCCGCACCTGGAGCCCGGTGCTGCTCGCGACCAGCCGGAAGGTCACCTTCATCACCGGTACGACGAGCGCGTCGGTCACCCGCGACTGCCGCAGGCCCCCCAGCCGCCGCATCCAGCGCGGCATCGTCGCGATCGTGGCCGCGCGCAGGGTGCGGGACACCAGCCACGCCCCCGGCTTCAGCACCCGCGGCATCGGCGGCAGCATCACGTCGGCGTGCAGCAGGTGGTCCATCGCCCGCTGCGCGGCCTCGCTGCCGGCGAGCCGGGGCCGCATCTCCTCGAAGTACCGCCGGACCCCCTCCCGGGACCGGGGCACGTCGGCCGGGTCGCAGGTCTGCAGGTCGGCGGCGATCGCGCACTCCCCCCAGTAGCGCGCCTCCTCCTCGGGCGACAGCCGGCCGGGGCCGTACCGCTCGTAGGCGTAGAGGATGGAGTGCCACGCGGTGAGGTGGATCCAGAGCTGGCTGTGCGGCGCGTTGGCGTCGTACCGCCGGCCGGTGACAGGGTCGTGGCCGATCGCCTTCGAGTGCACCTTGACCAGGACGTCGGAGGCCTGGGCGGCCGAGCGGCTGTCGCCGAACGCGACCAGCGCGAAGTACCGCAGCGTCCGGTCGTACCGGGTCCGCGGCCGCGCGTAGATGCCCTGCGTCGTGTCGACCGCAGCGATCAGGTGCGGGTCGAGCTCCTCGACGACGACCGAGCGCTGGAACCCGACGGTCAGCGAGGTCGGGTAGCTCCAGACCTTCCACGTGACGGAGTCGGGCCCGAAGAACCCGTGGTCCTCGTGGGGGGTCACCTGACGACTGCGCTCGACCATCGTGGCAAATTACTACACAAGTGTAGTAATTGGAAGCGGATGGCGTACGGTGAGCCGGTGACCAAGCGCCGCCCGTACGCCGCGAGGGTGCCGATCGAGGTCCGTCGCGAGCAGCTGCTCGACGCCGCGATCCGGGTGATCGTCCGCGACGGGTACGACGGGGTGACCGTCGAGGCCGTCGCCCGGGAGGCCGGGGTGACCCGGCCGGTCGTGTACGGCGCCTTCGACGGGCTCGGCGCCCTGCTCGGCGCGCTCCTCGACCGGCAGCAGGCGCGGGCGCTCGAGCAGCTGGCCTCGGCGTTCCCGCCCGACGCCGACCCGGTGACCGCGATCCTCGCCGCGGTCCGCACGATGGCCGAGCGGGTCCGGTCCGACCCGCTCACCTGGCGGCCGATCCTCGCCGCGCCCGAGGCCACCCCGGAGGTGGTGCGCCGCCGCATCGACGGCGACCGCGAGGCGGTGCGCGAGCACCTGCGCGGGCTGCTCGCCGCGGCGCTGCCGGCCTCGGTCGACGCCGAGCTGGCCGCGCACGCGCTCGTGGCGTGCCTCGAGCACTTCGGCCGGCTGCTGCTGGAGGACCCCGACCGGTTCGAGCCGGAGCGGCTGGTCGGGTTCGCCGAGAGCGTCCTGCGCGTGGGACGGCGCGCGCCCGCGTAACCGGGCCTCGGGAAGAATGCCGGGGTGGAGATCGCCGCGTTCCTCGTCGCGCTCGGCGTCAGCGTGCTCGTCGGTGTCGCGGTCGCGCGCCGGCTCGACGTACCTCCGCCGCTCTTCCTGGTCGTCGCCGGGGTCGCGGCGTCGTACGTGCCGGGCGTGCCCGAGGCACGGCTCGAGGCCGACGTCGTGCTCTACGGCCTGCTCCCGCCGCTGCTGTACGCCGCCGCGCTGTCCACCTCGCTGGTGGACTTCAACGCCAACCGGCGGCCGATCCTGCTGCTGTCCGTCGGGCTGGTCGTGTTCACGACCGCCGGCGTCGCGCTGCTCGTCCACGCGCTGATCCCCGACGTGGGCTGGCCGGCAGCGGTGGCGATCGGCGCGGTGGTCGCGCCGCCGGACGCGGTCGCGGCGACCGCCGTCGCCCGCCGGATCGGCCTGCCACGGAGGATCGTCACGATCCTCGAGGGGGAGTCGCTGCTCAACGACGCCACCGCGCTGGTCTCGCTGCGCACCGCGATCGCCGCCGGGGCGGCCGGGACGGCGGTCACCGCCGAGACGACGCTCGACGTCGGATGGGACTTCGTGCGCGCCGCCGGGGGCGGGGTGCTGGTCGGGGTGCTGGCGTTCTTCGCGGTGGCCTGGCTGCGCCGGCACGTCACCGACCCGCTGCTGGACACCGCGATCTCGCTGACCGTCCCGTTCGCGGCGTACATCGTGGCCGAGGAGAGGCCGCTGCACGCCTCGGGCGTGCTCGCGGTCGTCGTGTCCGGGCTGCTGCTCGGCCACAAGGCGCCGGTCCTGCAGACAGCGCAGTCGCGGATCGCCGAGCGGATCAACTGGCGCACGATCGCGTTCGTCCTCGAGAACACCGTCTTCCTGCTGATCGGCCTGCAGGCCGAGTGGCTCGTGGACGACGTCGGGGCCAGCGGGCTCTCGACCGGACGCATCATCGTCACCTGCGTGCTCACCCTGGTGGCGGTGATCGTGCTGCGGATGGTCTGGGTGTTCCCGGCGCGCTACCTCCTGGTCCGGCCCTCTCCCGACCCCGACACCGGGCAGTCGCCGCCGTGGGCGTACACGTTCGTGCTCGGCTGGGCAGGCATGCGCGGGGTGGTGACGCTGGCCGCGGCCTTCGTGATCCCGGAGGACACCCCGCACCGGGAGACGCTGCTGCTGATCGCGTTCACCGTGGTGGCCGGGACCCTGCTCGTCCAGGGCGTCTCGCTGCCGTGGGTGGCGCGCCGGCTCCGGGTGCCCTCGCCCGACCCGATGGACGACGCCCTGGCCCGCGCCACGCTGCTGCAGCAGGCGTCCAAGGCCGCGTTCAAGAAGCTCAAGGAGCTCGAGATCGACGACCCGCACGGGGTGATCAAGCAGATCAAGCAGCGCGTGGAGGAGCGCAACTTCGCTGCCTGGGAGCGCCTCGGCACGTCGGACGAGGAGTCGCCGAGCGAGATGTACGCACGGATCCGGACCGCGATGATCGAGACCGAGCGGGCCCGGGTGCTGGAGATCCGGGACTCGGGGTCGGTGCCCTCCGACATCGTCGCCGACGTGCTGGCGATGCTCGACGTCGAGGAGTCGATGCTCGACGCCGCGAGCGAGGAGCGCAAGGAGATCCGCGGGGTCACCAGCTCGCGCCGGCACGGAGACGTCTGTGACGACCTGCGCGCCTACCCCGCCGTCGAGGTCGAGCCGGACCCCGTCTGCCGGCAGTGCGTCGAGGAGGGCATCCGCTGGGTGTCACTGCGCAAGTGCCTCGAGTGCGGCGAGATCGGCTGCTGCGACTCCTCACCACGGCGGCACGCGAGCGCGCACTTCCGTGCGACCGGTCACCGGGTGATGCAGTCCGCCGAGCCCGGCGAGGACTGGCGGTGGTGCTTCGTGCACCACCTCACCGCGTAGCTGCGGTCAGGTCCCGGCGCGCACCATCCGCGCCTGGACGCCCATGTCCCGCTCCTCCCGGGTGCCGTCGAGGCGGAAGCCCTGGCGCTCGTAGAACCGCACCGCGCGGGCGTTGTCCGCGAGCACCCAGAGGTACGCCGCCCGGTCGCCCACCGCCCGCTCGAAAAGCAGGTGGCCGAGCCCGGTGCCCCACCATGCCGCCCGCACGTAGAGCGCGCGCAGCTCCAGGTCGACGTCGACGTCGTTGTCACGCCCCGGGCCGGCGTTGACGAAGCCGACCATGCCGGTGCCGTCCTCGGCCACCAGCGTCGTGCCCTCTTCGGCGAGCCGCTCGCGCCAGCGCTCGACCCGCTCGTCGAACGCGGCCCGCCGCTCGTCGAGGATCCGCTGGGGCACCAGGCCGGAGTACGCGTCGTCCCAGCAGTCGAGGTGCAGCGCGGCGAGCGCGGCGGCGTCGTCGGGGCCCGGGGTGCGGATCACGACGTCGGGGGCGGCCATGGGATTACTGTCGCACCCATGCGGATCACCAAGTTCGAGCACGCCTGCGTCCGCCTCGAGCACGAGGGCACGGTCGTCGTGATCGACCCCGGCGTGTTCACCCGGCCCGAGGCAGTGGCCGGCGCGGACGCCGTACTCATCACGCACGAGCACCCCGACCACCTGCACGTCGACCACCTCGCCGCGTGCGACGCGCGGATCTTCACGATCGACGCGGTGGCGGCGGCCATCCGCGAGGCCTCCGCCGAGGTGGCCGAGCGGGTGACCGTGGTGGCGCCGGAGGAGTCGTTCGACGTCGGCCTGCCGGTGCGCGCGGTCGGCGAGCTGCACGCCGTGATCCACCCGGAGCTGCCGCGGATCACCAACAGCGGGTACGTCGTGCGGCTCGGCGGGACGGCGGTCTATCACCCGGGCGACGCGCTCACCGGTCCGGGCGAGGACGTCGACCTGCTCTGCGTGCCGGTCTCGGCGCCCTGGCTCAAGGCGTCCGAGGCGATCGACTTCGCCCGCGACGTCGGGGCCCCGCGGAGCATGGCGATCCACGACATGATCTACTCCGAGGCCGGCCTGGGCATCGTCGACGGGCACCTGCAGCGGTTCCTCGAGCCGGCCGGGCTGAGCTACACCCGGATCGCCGACGGCGAGGACCTCGAGGTCTAGGACGGCTCAGGCGTAGGCGTAGTCGTCGAGCGGGAACGTCTCCGCCGCCCGGTGGTTCTGCAGGGTCGAGCTCGGGCGGAGCAGCGCGGCCTCGCCGTGCTGGTTGAAATAGTAGCTGCGGGCGGTGGCGCAGGACCCGAGGTGGAAGACCGAGTCGTCGAGCCGCTCGGTCACCCAGCCGAGGAACTCCTCGTTGGCGGGGTCCCTGACCTCGAACGTCGCCGCACCGCGGCGCCGTACCTCGGTCAGGAGGCGGTCCATGTGCTTCATCTGGGCCTCGATGGTCGTGAAGTACGACAGCCCTGAGTAGGAGTACGGCGACGCCAGGCTGAGCAGGTTGGGGAAGCCCGGCATCGCGATGCCCTGGTAGGCCTGGAACCGCGACTCGCGCCACCACTTGCCGAGGTCCTTGCCCTCGCGGCCGAGGATCTCGATCGCGGGGAAGTTGGCGTCCCACATGTCGTAGCCGGTGGCGAGCACGAGCACGTCGATCTCGGTCTCGCGGCCGTCGGTGGTGACGACTCCGCCGGGCGCGACCCGCTCGATCGGCGTGGTCTCGAGGTCGACGTGCGGCCGGGTGAAGGTGGCGTAGTAGTCGTTGGAGAACGTCGGCCGCTTGCAGCCGAACGAGTAGTCCGGGGTGAGCCTGGCGCGCAGCTCGGGGTCGGCGACCTGCCGGTGCAGGTGCCGCTGGGCGAGCCGCGCCGCGGCCATGTTGAACACCTTGGCCTGCCGGTAGTGGAGCACGCCGGCGACCATGATCGCCTCGAGCAGCGCGGTGTTGGCGGTGCGCGCGACCCGCTGGGTGACCGGCAGCCGGGCGAAGAGCTGCTGCACGGCCTTCGGCATCCGGAAGTCGAGCTTGGGGGTCACCCAGATCGGGGTGCGCTGGAAGACGGTGAGGTGCTCGGCCCGCCGCGCCAGCCGGGGGATCAGCTGGACCGCGGTGGCGCCGGTGCCGATCACCGCCACCCGCTTGCCGTCGAGGTCGACGTCGTCGTCCCACTGGGCGGTGTGGACGACGGCGCCCGCGAAGTCGTGGACGCCCTCGATGTCGGGGAGCCTCGGCTGGCTGAGGAACCCGGTGGCGGTGATGAGGAACGTCGACCGCAGCCGCTCGCCGTCGCGTGTCCGGACCTCCCACTCCAGGGCGTCCTCGTCCCACCGCGCGCCCTCGACCGACGTACCGAAGCGCATGTGGCGCCGCAGGTCGTACTTGTCCGCGACGTGCTCGGCGTACTTCTTCAGCTCCGGCCCGCGGGCGTACCAGTGCGACCAGTACGGGTTGGGCTCGAACGAGTACGAGTAGGTCACGCTGGCGATGTCGACGGCCAGCCCGGGGTAGCGGTTGACGTGCCAGGTCCCGCCCAGGTCGTCCTCGCGCTCGAGGATCGTGAAGTCCGAGATGCCCAGGCGCTTGAGCTGGATCGCCGCGCCCATCCCCCCGAAGCCGGCGCCGACGATGATCGCCTGAGAGGTCATCACTCTTGAATATCGTTCAATAGCGGCGCTGGCAAGGCCTCTTCCGTCCCACCGGACAGCCAGAACCTGCACTTGTCCGGCGTCGTGACGCCCGACATGTGCAGGTTTCCCCGGTCGGCCGGGGAAATCCGCGGCCTCAGCCCTCCGACAGCGCGTCGCGCACCGGCACGAACTTGGCCTGCGCCTCGGCCAGCTCGGCGGCGGGGTCGGAGTCGGCGACGATGCCGCAGCCGGCGAAGAGCCGCACGGTGGTGCCCTCGACCACCGCGGAGCGGAGAGCGATGCCCCACTCGCCGTCGCCGCTGGCGTCCATCCAGCCGACCGGGCCGGCGTACCGGTTGCGGTCCATGCCCTCGATCTCGGCGATCAGGTCGACCGCGGTGCCGGTGGGGGTGCCGCCGACCGCGGCGCTCGGGTGCAGCGACTCGGCGAGCTGGAGCGAGGAGACCGTGGCCGCGTCGTGGACGACGCCGGCGACGTCGGTCGCCAGGTGCATGACGTTGGGGAGGTGGAGCACGAACGGCGCCTCGGGCACGTTCATCGACGAGCAGTGCGGCTCGAGGGCGTCGGCGACCGAGCGGACGGCGTACTCGTGCTCCTCGAGGTCCTTCGACGACCGCGCCAGCGCCGCGGCCAGGGCGAGGTCGCGGGCGTCGTCGCCGGTGGGGCGGATGGTCCCGGCCAGCACCCGGGAGGTGACCAGGCCGCGCTCGCGGCGGACCAGCATCTCCGGGGTGGCGCCGAAGATCCCGTCCACGTGGAAGGTCCAGCACATCGGGTAGGTCTCGGCGAGCCGCCGGAGCGGCCAGCGGACGTCGATCGGCTCGTCGGCGGTGGCCACGAGGTCGCGGGCCAGCACGACCTTCTCCAGGTCGCCGCGGCCGATCCGGGCCACGGCGTCGGCCACCACGGACATCCACTGCTCGCCGTTCAGGGCGCCGTCGACGAAGCGCACCCCGGCCGGCGGGCGCGGCTGCTCGGTCGCGCCCACCGCGTCGCCGGGCTCGGTGCCCTCCGGGAGGATCGTCGTCAGCCAGGTGCGGTCGCCCCGGCGGCCGACGACGTACGACGGCACCACCAGCTCGGAGTCACCGGGCTCGTCGGCGAAGGCGAACGACCCGAAGCAGATGAGGCCGGTCCCGGGCTCGTCCACGTCGTTCTGGACGACGGCGCGGCCGGTGGTCTCCCGCCACCACTTGTCGGCGTCGGCGAACCGGGTCACCCCCGAGGTGCGCACCCGCGCGGCCACGCCCCAGCCCACGAGACCCTCGCCGCGGCGTACCCACGCGAACGGGTGCTCGGCCGGCAGCAGGTCGACCAGGGGGCCGACGTCCGGCCCGTCCAGCGATAGCGTGCGGACGACCAGTGGCGCCGAGGTCGCCCCGGGGTCGCCGGAGGGGTCACCGATCGTCACGCGGTCGAGAGTAGCCCCAGCGTCGGCCCCGGCCGCACTCGGCGAGCGCGGCGCGAGAGGAGAAACACATGGCCAGCCGGTTGCCCGACGTGGCGCGGGTCCTCGGGGGTCTCGTCGTCGTCGCCGTCGTGGTCGGGCTCGGCCTCTGGGTCGAGCGCCTCACCGACGATGAGCTCGAGCTGCCCGACGAGGTCCTCGGCCTCACCGTCGACGACTCCTCGGCGGCCCGCGACGTCGCCGAGACGAACAGCGAGCGGCTGTCGGACGCCTACGACGGTGCCGACGCCGCCACCGCGGTCTACGCCTCGGACGACGAGAGCGGCATCGTCGTGACCGCCGTCCGCGCCGAGACCGGACCGCCGGTGCCGCCGGTGTTCGCCGACGACCAAGGGCTCGACGAGCACGACGACGTGACCTGCCTGGTCACCCGCGGCGAGCGCACCGGACCCACCCTCTGCCAGCGGGAGGGCGGCGACCTCACCGTCCGGGTGTGGACCGAGGGCGCCACCGACGCCGGGGACCTCGCCGACGTGGCCGACGAGGTCTTCGAGGAGCTGTCGTGAGCCAGCGAGGCACCGCCCTCATCGGGATCCTGCTCGGGCTCGTGCTGCTCGGCGCCGTCGCCGGGCTGGCGATCGCGCTGCCGAAGGCCACGGACGAGGACTCCGCCGGGGACGACCGGCGACCGGCCGTCGAGCTGCCCGACGAGCTCCCGCACGGCCTGGTCGCCCAGGACCGGCTGAGCGACGAGACCGCCGACCGCTACACCGAGGCCCAGGCGTCGGCGGTCGAGGGCCTCGAGGAGATCTACGGCGACGACGCCGAGGTCCGCGGGTACGCCACCGAGGACGGCAACACCCAGGCGACGGTCACGGTGCTCGACCGGGCGCCCGGCCTGTTCGACCCGCACGGCCCGCCGGTCGACCCCGGCCTCTACGACCTCGAGCGGATGGTCTACGAGCTGCGTCGCGTCGGCGACGCGGTCTGCGACCTGTACTGGGCGCAGTCGGTGCCGAAGGGCCAGCCGGTCGACGACGCCGCCGAGCCGGCGTCCATGCAGTGCCAGCTCGGCGACGGCGACCGGACCATCGAGCTGTTCGCGTCGGGTCTCACGCTCGACGAGGGGATCGACGTCCTGGAGTCACTGGTTCAGGACCAGTAGACGATCACCTTGTCGCCGACCCGGACCTGGTCGAAGAGCCAGGCGATGCCGTCGCGGTCGCGCACGTTGACGCAGCCGTGGGACGCGCCGTTGTACCCGACCGCGGCGAAGTCCGAGGAGTAGTGCACGGCCTGCCCGCCCGAGAAGAACATCGCGAACGGCATCGACGACCCGTACAGCTTGGACACGTGGTCACGGCTCTTGTACTGGACGGTGAACGCGCCCTCCCGGGTCGGGGTGTACTCCGCCCCGAACCGCACGTCGAGGGTCTTCAGCACCTTCCCGTCCACGACCCAGCGGAGCGTCCGCGAGGACTTGTCGACGCACAGCGCGCGACCGGTCGTGCAGCGCGGGTCCAGGGCGCCGGGCACGTTGTCGCCGAGCTGGTTCGTGAGCTCGGCCTGGGTCGGCTCGTGGGTCATCGAGTGCAGCCGGTCGAGGGTGCGCCGGTCGACCTCGCCGGTCACCGGGAAGCCGCGCTTGGCCTGGAACCCCCGGACCGCCTCGGCCGTGACGTCGCCGTAGTACCCCGTGACGTCGGCCTGGAACCAGTCGATCTGCCGCAGCCGGGCCTGCAGGTCCTTGACCTTCGGGCCCCGGTCGCCGGGCGCGAGCAGCGCCGGCGGCGGTGCGGGTTTCTCCGGGGCTTCGGAGCTGGGCGGTTCGGAGCTGGGCGGTTCGGAGGCGGGCGGCTCGGAGGTCGGCGGCACCTCCTCGGGCTCGATGGTGGAGCCGCCGGCCGCCCGCGAGGGCTCGCTGGTCGGCTCGTCGGCGGGCCGCAGCGCCCAGCCGGTGCCGAAGGCGACGGCGGAGAGCACGGCGGCGACCACGACGGTGATCGCGAGACGACGGACGGTCCTCATGGCCTCTTCCTGGTGTTCGGGTTTCCGGTCGGTGTTCGGTTGGTGCGTACCTAGGTGACGCACCGGGTCCGGAATTGGTTGCGTAACCTCGGGCCGTGGCCCGCGCCGACCTCGACAAGCAGCCGACCGACGTACGTCGGATGTTCGACGCGGTCGCCCGCCGCTACGACCTGACCAACGACGTGCTCTCGCTGGGCCTGGACCGCCGCTGGCGGCGCGCGGTGACCGACGCCGTCGACGCGCAGTACGGCGACAAGGTGCTCGACCTGGCCGCGGGCACCGGGACCTCCAGCGTCCCGTTCGCGGACCGGGGCGCGCTGGTCGTGCCGTGCGACTTCTCCCTCGGGATGCTCCGGGTCGGCAAGCGCGCCCGCCCGTCGCTCCCGTTCACCGCGGGGGACGCCACCGCGCTGCCGTTCGCGGACGCGACGTTCGACGCGGTGACCATCTCGTTCGGGCTGCGCAACGTCGTCGACCCGCTGGCCGGGCTCCGGGAGATGCGCCGGGTGACCCGCCCCGGCGGCCGGCTCGTGGTCTGCGAGTTCAGCCACCCCACGTGGACGCCGTTCCGCACGGTCTACGTCGAGTACCTCATGCGCGCGCTGCCCTCGGTCGCCCGCGCGGTCTCGTCCTCACCCGACGCGTACGTGTACCTCGCCGAGTCGATCCGCGCCTGGCCCGACCAGCCCGCCCTCGCCGAGCTGATCGCCGCCGCCGGCTGGCAGCGCCCCGAGTGGCGCAACCTCTCCGGCGGCATCGTCGCGCTGCACCGCGCCACGGCGTAGGGCGTGCAGGGATACCACGTTGACGTGGGATTCCAGACCTGGACGGGCAAAGCAACGCCCGACAACGTCAGGCTTCCCACGTGAACGTGGTAAACCGACGCCCCGCACCCACCGATTTAGGCAACGCCGGCGTGCGTTAAATGCCCAGGTGAGGGCCGGTTTTGGGGTGGCGGAGGCCGGGTGTGACGGGCGCGGCGGAGAGTGGCACACTGGGGCTCGCGACCCCTCGTGATTCGGTTCACAAAGCCACAATCGAACGTCGGGCGAGGCGGTCGCAGCGGGCTGGCGATCGGACCGGAAAGGACGGCCTCGGATGGACCTCTACATCCCGGTGCTGGCGCTGGTGGCCCTCGCGACGCTGTTCGTCGTGGGCTCGCTGGTGCTGAGCTTCCTGCTCGGTCCGCGTCGCTACAACCGCGTCAAGCTCGACTCGTACGAGTGCGGCATCGAGCCCACCCCGCAGCCGGTCGGCGGTGGTCGCTTCCCGGTGAAGTACTACATCACCGCGATGCTCTTCATCGTCTTCGACATCGAGATCATCTTCCTCTACCCGTGGGCCGTGCAGTTCGACGCGATGAAGCTCTACGGGCTGGTCGAGATGGTGCTCTTCATCGCCACCGTGTTCATCGCCTACGTCTACGTGTGGCGGCGCGGCGGGCTCGACTGGGACTGATACGGACGGACTGAGAACACGATGGGCGTAGAAGACAAACTCCCGAGCGGCGTCCTCCTCTCGACGGTCGAGGGGCTCTCGGGCTACATGCGCAAGGCGAGCTTCTGGCCCGCGACGTTCGGACTCGCCTGCTGCGCGATCGAGATGATGACCACGGGCGGGCCGAAGTACGACCTGGCCCGCTTCGGCATGGAGGTGTTCCGGGCCAGCCCGCGCCAGGCCGACCTGATGATCGTCGCCGGCCGGGTCAGCCAGAAGATGGCGCCGGTCCTCCGCCAGATCTACGACCAGATGCCGAACCCGAAGTGGGTGCTGGCGATGGGCGTGTGCGCGAGCAGCGGCGGCATGTTCAACAACTACGCGATCGTGCAGGGCGTCGACCACGTGGTGCCGGTCGACATGTACCTCCCGGGCTGCCCGCCGAGGCCGGAGATGCTGATCGACGCGATCCTCAAGCTCCACGACCAGGTCCAGCACGCCAAGCTCGGCGCCCACCGCCGCGAGCAGGTCGTCGAGCTCGAGGCCGAGGCGCTCCAGGCGGTCCCGACCTCGGAGATGAAGGGCCTCATGCGGTGAGCGAGGACAAGACCCCCGACAAGACCCCCGAGAAGGGCCCCGAGCAGCCGGCCGTCGAGCAGTCCCCCGAGAACGTCCCCGCCCCGCGCGGCGAGGTCCACGAGCGCGGACGTCGTACCGGCATGTTCGGCGTCAAGGGCTCCGGCGACACCAGCGGGTACGGCGGCCTGGTGCAGCCGGTCATCTTCCCCGGCAGCGCGAAGCGCCCGTACGGCGGCTGGTTCGACGAGGTCGCCGACCGGCTCGACCCGCTGATCTCCGACGTGGTGATCCACCGCGGGGAGATCACCTTCCACGTCGCCCGTGAGAACCTCGTCGAGGTGGCCCAGCTGCTCCGCGACGACCCGAGCCTGCGGTTCGAGTTCTGCAGCGGCGTCAGCGGCGTGCACTACCCCGAGGACACCGGCCGCGAGCTGCACGCCGTCTACCACCTGCTGTCGATGACCTACAACCGGCGGATCCGGCTGGAGGTCGCGGTCCCGGACGAGGACCCGCACATCCCCTCGATCGTCGCGATCTACCCCACCAACGACTGGCACGAGCGCGAGACCTACGACATGTTCGGGATCATCTTCGACGGTCATCCCGCGCTCACCCGCATCCTCATGCCCGACGACTGGCCGGGCCACCCGCAGCGGAAGGACTACCCGCTCGGCGGCATCCCCGTCGAGTACAAGGGCGGCTCCGTCCCACCGCCTGACCAGCGGAGGAGCTACAACTGACATGAGCACCACCGAAGACGTCTACGCAGGCAGCACAGAGACCACCGAGGGCCGGGTCTTCACGGTCAGCGGCCAGGACTGGGACCAGATCGTCTCCGGCCTCGCCGAGGAGTCGGAGGAGCGGGTCGTCGTCAACATGGGCCCGCAGCACCCGTCGACGCACGGTGTGCTCCGGCTGATCCTCGAGCTCGAGGGCGAGACGGTCACCGAGGCCCGTTGCGGCATCGGCTACCTGCACACCGGCATCGAGAAGAACATGGAGTACCGGTCGTGGGTGCAGGGCGTCACCTTCTGCACCCGCATGGACTACCTCAGCCCGTTCTTCAACGAGGCCACCTACGTGCTGGGCGTCGAGCGGCTGCTCGGCATCGAGGACCAGGTCCCCGAGAAGGCCCAGGTCATGCGGGTGCTCCTCATGGAGCTCAACCGGATCTCCTCCCACCTGGTCGCAATCGCGACCGGCGGCATGGAGATCGGCGCGCTCACCGTGATGACGATCGGCTTCCGCGAGCGCGAGCTGGTGCTCGACCTGTTCGAGCTGATCACCGGCCTGCGGATGAACCACGCGTTCATCCGCCCCGGCGGCGTGGCCCAGGACCTGCCGCCGGGCGCGCTCGACGAGATCCGCGCGTTCATCGCGCTGATGAAGAAGCGGCTGCCCGAGTACGCCGCCCTGTGCAACGCCAACCCGATCTTCAAGGCCCGTCTCGAGGGCGTCGGCCACCTCGACCTCGAGGGCTGCATGGCGCTCGGCCTCACCGGCCCGGTGCTCCGGTCCACCGGCTACCCGTGGGACCTGCGCAAGACCCAGCCGTACTGCGGCTACGAGGACTACGACTTCGAGGTGCAGACCTGGGACACCTGCGACTCCTACGGGCGGTTCCGGATCCGCCTCAACGAGATGCACGAGTCCCTCAAGATCGTGGAGCAGGCCGCCGACCGGCTGGCCCAGCTCGAGGGCGCGCCGGTGATGATCGACGACAAGAAGATCGGCTGGCCGAGCCAGCTGGCCATCGGCAGCGACGGGATGGGCAACAGCCTCGACCACATCCGCCACATCATGGGCGAGTCGATGGAGGCGCTGATCCACCACTTCAAGCTGGTGACCGAGGGCTTCCGCGTGCCGCCGGGCCAGGCCTACGTGCCGATCGAGTCGCCGCGCGGCGAGCTCGGCGCGCACGTCGTCTCCGACGGCGGCACCCGGCCGTTCCGGGCGCACTTCCGCGACCCGTCGTTCACCAACCTGCAGGCGACCAGCGTGATGAGCGAGGGCGGCATGGTCGCCGACGTGATCGTCGCGATCGCCAGCATCGACCCGGTCATGGGAGGAGTCGATCGATGATCGACGAGAAGACCCTCGCCGAGCTCGAGGAGATCGCGGCCCGCTACCCGGAGAAGCGCTCCGGCCTGCTGCCGATGCTGCACCTGGTGCAGTCGGTCGAGGGCCGGATCACGCCCGAGGGCATCGAGGCCTGCGCGGACATCCTCGACATCACCGCCGCCGAGGTGAGCGGGGTCGCGACGTTCTACACGATGTACAAGCGCAAGCCGGTCGGCGACTACCACGTCGGCGTCTGCACCAACACGCTGTGCGCGGTGCTCGGCGGCGACGCGATCTTCGAGCGGCTCAAGGAGCACCTCGGCGTCGGCAACGACGAGACCACCGAGGACGGCAAGATCACCCTCGAGCACGTCGAGTGCAACGCGGCCTGCGACTACGCGCCGGTGATGATGGTCAACTGGGAGTTCATGGACAACATGACCCCGGCCAAGGCCACGCAGCTGGTCGACGACCTGCGGGCCGGCAAGGAGGTGCACTCCACCCGCGGGCCGCGGCTGTGCACCTGGCGCGAGGCCGAGCGGGTGCTGGCCGGCTTCCCCGACGACCGGGTCGACGAGGGGCCGGCCGCCGGCGAGGCCAGCCTGGCCGGCCTGCGGATCGCTCGCGAGCGCGGGTGGACCGCGCCCGAGGCCGGGTCGAGCGGGGGCCCGGGCGAGCTGGCGTCGGGGCGCACCGAGGCGAGCGAGAAGGCCGCGACCCCGCGCACGGAGAACGCGGTCGAGCAGGACAAGACGGCCGGTGAGTCGGCGAGCAAGGAAGACGCGCAATGACCTCCACCCTCACCCCGGTCCTCACCGACGACTGGGACGCCGAGCGCAGCTGGACGCTGGCGACGTACGAGTCGCGCGGCGGCTACTCCGCCATGCGCAAGGCGCTGGAGATGAACCCCGACGACATCATCACCGCGGTCAAGGACTCGGGCCTGCGCGGTCGCGGCGGCGCCGGGTTCCCGACCGGGATGAAGTGGAGCTTCATCCCGCAGGACAACCCGAAGCCCAAGTACCTCGTCGTCAACGCCGACGAGTCCGAGCCGGGCACCTGCAAGGACATCCCGCTGATGATGGCCACCCCCCACACCCTGGTGGAGGGCGTGATCATCAGCTCCTACGCGATCCGGGCCAACCACGCGTTCATCTACATCCGCGGTGAGGTGCTCCACGTGATCCGCCGGGTGCAGGCGGCGGTGCGCGAGGCGTACGCCGCGGGGCACCTGGGCAAGAACATCCACGGCTCCGGCTACGACCTCGACGTCGTCGTCCACGCCGGCGCCGGCGCCTACATCTGCGGCGAGGAGACCGCGCTGCTCGAGGGCCTCGAGGGCCGTCGCGGGCAGCCGCGGCTCCGGCCGCCGTTCCCCGCTGTCGCGGGTCTCTACGCCAGCCCGACGGTGATCAACAACGTCGAGTCGATCGCGTCGGTGCCGAGCATCATCGGCATGGGCGCCGACTGGTTCGCCTCGATGGGCACCGAGAAGTCGAAGGGCTTCGGCATCTTCTCGCTGTCGGGGCACGTCCAGCGGCCCGGTCAGTACGAGGCGCCGCTCGGCATCACCCTGCGCGAGCTCATCGACCTCGCCGGCGGCATCCGGGAGGGGCACGAGCTGAAGTTCTGGACCCCCGGCGGCTCGAGCACGCCGCTGCTGACCGCCGAGCACCTCGACGTGCCGCTCGACTTCGAGGCCGTCGGCGCGGCCGGGTCGATGCTCGGCACCCGGGCGCTGCAGATCTTCGACGAGACCACGTGCGTGGTCCGCGCGGTGCTGCGGTGGACGGAGTTCTACAAGCACGAGTCGTGCGGCAAGTGCACGCCCTGCCGCGAGGGCACGTGGTGGCTCGTCCAGACGCTCAACCGCCTCGAGAACGGCCAGGGCAGCGAGTCCGACCTCGAGCTGCTGCTCGACCAGTGCGACAACATCCTGGGCCGCGCGTTCTGCGCCCTGGGTGACGGCGCGACCAGTCCGATCTCGAGCTCGATCCAGTACTTCCGCGACGAGTACCTCGCCCACCTCCAGCACGGCGGGTGCCCGTTCGACCCGATGGCCTCCACGGTCTTCGCTGCCGAGGGAGCGACGGCATGAGCCAGACGTCCGACAAGACCTCCGACAAGACCCCGCAGACGACCGAGGACCTCGTCAACGTCACCATCGACGGCATCCAGGTCAGCGTCCCCAAGGACACGCTGGTCATCCGGGCCGCCGAGCAGGTCGGCGTGCAGATCCCGCGGTTCTGCGACCACCCGCTGCTCGCGCCCGTGGGCGCCTGCCGGCAGTGCCTGGTCGAGGTGCCGGACGCCGGCAACGGCCGCGGCTTCCCCAAGCCGCAGGCGTCCTGCACCCTCCCGGTCGCCGAGGGTATGGTCGTCAACACCCAGGCCACCAGCCCGGTCGCCGACAAGGCGCAGCAGGGGATCATGGAGTTCCTCCTGATCAACCATCCGCTGGACTGTCCGGTCTGCGACAAGGGCGGCGAGTGCCCGCTGCAGAACCAGGCGATGACCAACGGGCGCGGCGAGTCCCGGTTCGCCGGCGCCGGTGGCGTGAAGCGCACCTTCCCGAAGCCGATCAACATCTCCGCGCAGGTCCTGCTCGACCGCGAGCGCTGCGTGCTGTGCGCACGGTGCACGCGGTTCTCCGAGCAGATCGCCGGTGACCCGTTCATCGAGCTCCTCGAGCGGGGCGCGCTGCAGCAGGTCGCCATCTACGAGAAGGAGCCGTTCGAGACATCCTTCTCGCGCAACACCATCCAGATCTGCCCGGTCGGCGCGCTCACCTCGGCCGAGTACCGCTTCCGGTCCCGCCCGTTCGACCTCGTGTCCAGCCCGGCGATCGCCGAGCACGACGCCTGCGGCTCGGCGATCCGGGTCGACCACCGGCGGGGCAAGGTGATGCGCCGGCTCTCCGGCAACGACCCCGAGGTCAACGAGGAGTGGATCACCGACAAGGACCGGTTCGCGTTCCACTACGCCGACCAGCCCGACCGGCTCACCTACCCGCAGGTGCGCGACGAGGACGGCGCGCTGCGGCCCGCCTCGTGGACCGAGGCCTTCGCGGTCGCGGCCCGCGGCCTGCAGCAGGCCGGCTCGGCCGCGGTGCTGACCGGCGGCCGGCTGACCACCGAGGACGCGTTCGCCTACAGCACGTTCGCCCGGGTCTCCCTGGGCACCAACGACATCGACTTCCGGTCCCGTCCGCTCAGCGCCGAGGAGGCCGAGTTCCTGGCCGCCCACGTGGTGCTCACCGGCCCCGACAACGGCGGCGTCACCTACGCCGACCTCGAGACCGCCAAGACTGTGGTGCTGGTCGGCTTCGAGCCCGAGGACGAGGCCGGCGCGATCTTCCTGCGGCTGCGCAAGGCCGCCCGCCGAGGCACCCGCGTGCTCTCCATCGCGCCGTTCAGCAGCCGCGGGCTGCAGAAGATGTACGGCACGCTCATCCCGACCGCCCCGGGTGACGAGCCCGCCGCCCTCGACTCGCTGCTCGGCCACGCCGACCACGGCATCGACGCGACCAGCGTCGTCCTCGTGGGCGAGCGGCTGGCGACCGTGCCCGGCGGGCTCTCCGCCGCGGCGGCGCTGGCCAGGAAGAGCGGTGCCCGCCTGGCCTGGGTGCCGCGCCGGGCCGGGGACCGCGGCGCGGTGGAGGCGGGCTGCCTGCCCCACCTGCTGCCCGGCGGCCGGCCGGTGGCCGACCCCGCGGCGCGCGTCGACGCGGCCGCCTCGTGGGGCGTCGACTCGGTGCCCGAGACCGTCGGTCGCGACGGCGACGCCATCGTCGCCGCCCTCGCCGCCGGTGAGATCGGCGGGCTGGTGATCGGCGGGGTCGACCCGGCCGACACCGCCGACCCCGAGGCGACCCGGGCCGCGATCGCCGCCGCCGGGTTCGTGGTCGCGCTCGAGCTGCGCGAGACCGAGGTGACCCGGGCCGCCGACGTGGTGTTCCCGGTCGCGCCGGTGAGCGACAAGTCCGGCACCTTCGTCAACTGGGAGGGCCGGGTCCGGTCGTGGGAGGCCGTGCTCAGCAACCCCGGCTCGCTGCCCGACCTGCGGGTGCTCGCCGGCGTCTCCGAGGAGCTCGCGGCGCTCGGCCAGGGCTCGCCCATCGGGTTCCGCACCGTGGCCGAGGCCCGGGCCGCGATGGCCGAGATGGGCCCGTGGGACGGCGAGCGGCCGGCCATGGGCGACCACCCGCGCGCCGCCGCCGCCGACGGCGTACGCCTCGCGACGTGGAAGCAGATGCTGGACAACGGCTCGATGCAGGACGGCGACAAGCACCTCGCCGCGACCGCCCGTCCGGCGGTGGCCCGGGTGTCGGCCGCGATGTACGACGCGCTGGGCCCGACCGTCACCGTGACCGGTGACCGTGGTTCCATGACGCTGCCGGCCGAGATCGCCGAGGACATCGTCGACGGCGTCGTGTGGGTGCCGGCGAACTCCACGGGCCGCGGGGTGCTCTGCGACCTCGCCTCGCCCGGCACCCCGGTCAGCGTGAAGGGAGGGACCCAGTGAGCACCGGCACGATCGCCCTGCCGCTGGCCGCCGACGACCTCAGCGCGTTCGGCCAGGACCCGTGGTGGGTCATCCTGCTCAAGACCCTCTTCATCTTCGTGATCCTGGTGCTGCTCACGCTCTTCAACATCTGGTGGGAGCGCCGGGTCGTCGCCCGGATGCAGCACCGGATCGGCCCCAACGTGCACGGCCCGTTCGGCCTGCTGCAGTCGCTGGCCGACGGCGCGAAGCTGATGTTCAAGGAGGACATCATCCCCAAGGCCGCCGACAAGGTGGTCTTCGTGCTCGCGCCGGTCCTGGCCGCCGTGCCCGCCTTCGTGACGTTCTCGGTGATCCCGTTCGGGCCCGAGGTGAACTTCTTCGGCGAGCGCACCCCGCTGCAGCTCACCGACATGCCGGTGGCGGTGCTGTTCGTGATGGCGATCGCCTCGATCGGCATCTACGGCATCGTGCTCGGCGGCTGGTCCAGCGGCTCGACGTACTCCCTGCTCGGCGGCCTGCGGTCGAGCGCGCAGATGATCTCCTACGAGGTCGCGATGGGCCTGGCGCTGGTCGCGGTGTTCCTGTACGCCGGATCGCTGTCGACGTCCGAGATCGTCGAGGCCCAGGACGACCTGTGGTTCGGGCTGATCCTGATGCCGTCGTTCGTGATCTACGTGATCTCGATGGTGGGCGAGACCAACCGGGCGCCGTTCGACCTCCCCGAGGCCGAGGGCGAGCTGGTCGGCGGGTTCCACACCGAGTACTCGTCGATCAAGTTCGCGATGTTCTTCCTCGCCGAGTACATCAACATGGCCACCGTCTCCGCGCTCGCGACCACGCTGTTCCTGGGCGGTTGGCACGCGCCGTTCTGGATCGACGAGGTGTGGGCCGGCGCCAACGAGGGCTACTGGCCGCTGCTGTGGTTCTTCGGCAAGGTCCTGGCGTTCATCTTCTTCTTCATCTGGCTGCGGGGCACGCTGCCGCGGCTGCGCTACGACCAGTTCATGGCGTTCGGGTGGAAGCGGCTGATCCCGATCTCGCTGCTGTGGATCGTCGCGGTGGCGACCGTCTACGTCATCTCCAACGACGAGGACCTGTCCATCGACGACAACTACCTGTACGGCGGCTTCGGCGTGCTGCTGGTGATCTTCCTGATCCTGTTCTTCTTCGGGGAGGACGTCGAGCAGGACGACACCCCGCGGGTCGCCGAGCCCACCGAGGGCGGCTTCCCGGTGCCCGCCATGCCGTCCGGCGGCCCGGTCCGCGGCGCCGCCCAGCCGCTCACGTTCCGCACCTCGAGCCTCGCCGAAGGGACGACCGCCGATGGCTGAGAGCAAGTCCTTGAAGGAACAGTTCTGGGACCCGATCGCCGGGTTCGGGGTGACGTTCCGGACCATGTTCAAGAAGGTGGTCACCGAGCAGTACCCCTTCGAGAAGCAGCCGACCGCGCCCCGGTTCCACGGCCGGCACCAGCTCAACCGCTGGCCCGACGGCCTGGAGAAGTGCATCGGGTGCGAGCTGTGCGCCTGGGCCTGCCCGGCCGACGCGATCTACGTCGAGGGCGCGTCCAACACCGACGAGGAGCGCTACAGCCCCGGCGAGCGCTACGGCCGCGTCTACCAGATCAACTACCTGCGCTGCATCCTGTGCGGGCTGTGCATCGAGGCCTGCCCCACCCGGGCGCTGACGATGACCAACGAGTACGAGCTGGCCGACGACAACCGCGCCGACCTCATCTACGAGAAGTCCGACCTGCTGGCCCCGCTGCTGCCCGGCATGGAGCAGCCCCCGCACCCGATGCGCCTCGGTGACGACGAGGGCGCCTACTACCGCGGCGAGCACCGTGCCACGGCGGGCGGGACCGCGGAGGGAGGCTCCGCATGACCGCGTTCTGGGTGCTGGCGCCGGTGATGGTGCTGGCCGCGCTCGGCATGCAGCTGGTCCGCAAGGCCGTGCACGCCGCGCTGCTGCTGGCGGCGGTGATGATCAGCCTGGCGATCCTGTACGCCGTCCTCGAGGCGCCGTTCCTGTTCGCCGTGCAGATCATCGTCTACACCGGCGCGATCCTGATGCTCTTCCTGTTCGTGCTGATGCTCGTCGGTGTCGACGCGAGCGACTCGGTCGTCGAGACCATCCGCGGCCAGCGGGTGCTGGCGATCCTCGGCGGGCTGCTCCTCGGCGTCGTGCTCGTGGTCAGCCTCGGCCAGATCTCGCTGGGCTCGACCGTCGGGCTCGAGGGCGCCAACAGCGGGGGCAACATCCAGGGCCTCGCCAACATCCTCTTCTCCCGGTACGTGTTCGCGTTCGAGGTGACCAGCGCGCTGCTGATCACCGCGGCCGTCGGCGCGATGGTGCTCACCCACCGCGAGCGGATCGGCCCCAAGCCGACGCAGCTGGAGCTGGCTCGGCGCCGGATCCGCGACTACGCCGAGCACGGCAAGCACCCCGGTCCGCTGCCGCCGCCGGGCGTCTTCGCCCGGCACAACGCGGTGGACACCCCGGCGCTGCTGCCCGACGGCACGCCCGCCGAGGCGTCGGTGTCCCGGGTGCTCGCCGCCCGCGGCACGGTCCGCTCGGCGCCGGACCTCGCCGACGACATCGAGGAGACCACGCGCCAGCTGGGCATCGACCCGGCGACGATGCCCGAGACCTCCGGCAAGGGCGGGGCGCCCGCGAGCACCGAGGAGGACATCAAGTGACCGAGTACGTCGTCCTCTCGGCGATCCTCTTCACGATCGGCAGCGTCGGGGTGCTGACCCGCCGCAACGCGATCATCGTGTTCATGAACGTCGAGCTCATGCTCAACGCATGCAACCTGTCGCTCGTCGCGTTCGCCCGGCAGCACGGCAACCTCGACGGTCAGGTGGCCGCGTTCTTCGTGATGGTGGTGGCCGCGGCCGAGGTCGTGGTCGGGCTCGCCATCATCATGACCATCTTCCGGACCCGTCGCTCGGCCTCGGTCGACGACGCCAGCCTGTTGAAGTTCTGACGGACAGGAAGCGTTGACGATGTTTGCCCTGACCGAGGCCGCCCACGTGCCCGTGGTCGACCCGTCCGCCTCCGCCGGCGTGTACTCGCTGCTGTGGCTGGTCATCGCGCTGCCGCTGGCCGGCGCCGCGATCCTGCTGCTCGGCGGCCGCTACACCGACAAGTGGGGCCACTACCTCGGCGCCGCGCTGCCGATCGGCTCCTTCGTGCTGAGCCTGGTCATGTTCATCGACCTGCTCGGCCGCGACGACGCCGACCGGCAGGTCGTCCAGCACGTCTACACCTGGATCGACGTCAACAGCTTCAACGTCGGCATGGACCTGCTGTACGACCCGCTGTCGGCGCTGTTCCTGCTGCTGATCACCGGTGTCGGGTCGTTGATCCACATCTACTCGATCGGCTACATGGCCCACGACCCGAGGCGGCGACGGTTCTTCGCCTACCTGAACCTCTTCGTGGCCGCGATGCTGATGCTGGTGCTGTCCGAGAACTACCTCGGGCTGTTCCTCGGGTGGGAGGGCGTCGGCCTGGCGTCGTACCTGCTGATCGGCTTCTGGCAGCACAAGCACTCCGCGGCCTACGCCGCCAAGAAGGCGTTCGTGATCAACCGCGTCGGCGACATGGGCATGTCGCTGGCGATCATGCTCGCGTTCGTCACGTTCGGCTCCACGAGCTTCACCGTGATCAGCGCCTCGACCAGCGGTGCCACCGAGGCCACCCTCAACGCGCTCGGGCTGCTGCTCCTCCTCGGCGCCTGCGGCAAGTCCGCCCAGGTGCCGCTGCAGGCCTGGCTGCTCGACGCCATGGAGGGCCCCACCCCGGTCTCCGCGCTGATCCACGCCGCGACCATGGTGACCGCGGGCGTCTACCTGATCGTCCGGTCGAACTTCATCTTCGAGCTCGCTCCGGCGGCCCAGACCGCGGTCGTGGTCGTCGGTCTCGTCACGCTGCTGTGGGGCGCGATCCTGGGCTGCGCCAAGGACGACATCAAGAAGGCGCTGGCCGGGTCGACGATGAGCCAGATCGGCTACATGCACCTGGCCGCGGGCCTCGGCGTCGCCGGCTACGCGTTCGCGATCTTCCACCTGCTGACGCACGGCTTCTTCAAGGCCAACATGTTCCTCGGGGCCGGGTCGGTCATGCACGCGATGGACGACGACGTGGACATGCGGCACTACGGCGCGCTCCGCACGATGGTCCCGGTCACCTTCCTGACGTTCGCGATGGGCTACCTCGCGATCATCGGGTTCCCCGGGTTCTCCGGCTTCTGGTCCAAGGACAAGATCATCGAGACCGCGTTCGCCGACAACTTCTGGGTCGGCCTCGGCGCGCTGGTCGGTGCGGGCATCACCGCCTTCTACATGACCCGGCTGATGCTGATGACGTTCTTCACCAAGGAGCGGTGGGAGCCCGGCGTCCACCCGCACGAGTCGCCGCGGGTGATGACGATCCCGCTGATCGTGCTCGCCGCCCTCTCGGTGCTCGGCGGCGTGATGCTGGCCGGCAACTGGATCGTCGACTTCCTCAGCCCGGTCGTGGGTGAGGAGACCCACCACGAGCTCGGCATCCCGGCGATCCTGCTCACGCTGATCGTGGTCGCGGTGGTCGCCGTCGGCGTCGCCCTGGCCTGGTACTTCATCGGCCGGCGCGAGGTGCCCCGCGAGGCGCCGCAGGAGGTCTCCTTCGTCACCCGCGCCGCGCGCGCCGACCTGTACGGCGACGCGATCAACGAGGGCTTGGTCGTCCAGCCCGGACGGCACCTGGTCAGCGGGCTGGTGACCTTCGACCGGCACGGCCCCGACGCGGCGTTCGTCGGGGGCGGCGCGACGGTCGGCGCCCTCGGCGTGATCCTCCGGCGCGCGCAGAACGGCTTCGTCCGCTCCTACGCGCTCTCCGTGCTCGGCGGGGTGCTCCTCGTCGTCCTGGCCCTCCTGGCGGTGAACCTCGGATGACCCTCACGATCCTCATCGCCGTCCCGCTCCTGGGCGCGATCCTGCTGCCGTTCCTCCCGGGCAACCGGTCCCGTGAGATCGGCCTGCTCTTCGCGCTCGGCACGCTCGCCGTCGCCGTCGCCGCGCTCGTCCAGTACGACACCGACGGCGGGATGCAGCTGGAGGAGAACGAGAACTGGATCGAGGCGTTCGGCGTGCACTACGCGCTCGGCCTCGACGGGCTCGGCCTGCTGCTGGTGCTGCTCACCGTGCTGCTGGTGCCGATCGTGATGGTCGCGGAGTGGAACCACCCCGACGTCGCCGCGCGGCCCCAGGCGTTCTTCGCCTGGACCCTCGCGCTCGAGGCGCTCTCGCTCGCGGTCTTCCTGGCCACCGACGTCTTCCTCTTCTACGTCGTCTTCGAGGCCACGCTGATCCCGGCGTACTTCCTCGTCGGCGGGTTCGGCCGCGAGGGCCGCGGCGCCGCCGCGCTGAAGTTCCTGATGTTCCAGCTCGCGGGCGGCCTCGTGCTGCTGGCCGCGGTGATCGGGCTGTACGTCGTCTCGGCCCAGCAGGGGGAGCCGTCGTACCTGCTCTCCGACCTGGCGGCGCTGGACATCGACACCGACGCCGGCCGCTGGCTGTTCGCGGGCTTCTTCATCGCGTTCGCGATCAAGGCGCCGCTGTTCCCGGTGCACACCTGGCTGGCCGACACCACCGAGAAGGCCACCCCTGGCACCAGCGTCCTGCTCGTCTGCGTGCTCGACAAGATCGGCACCTTCGGGATGCTGCGCTTCTGCCTCGGCATCTTCCCGGAGGCCTCGCAGTGGGCCACCCCGGTCGTGGTCACGCTCGCGCTGATCTCGATCGTCTACGGCGCGCTGATCGCGATCGGCCAGGACGACGTGCTCCGCCTGGTCGGCCTGACCTCGCTGAGCCACTTCGGGTTCATCACCCTCGGCATCTTCGCGTTCAGCAGCCAGGGCGGCTCCGGCTCGATCCTCTACATGGTCAACCACGGCCTCGGCACCGCCGCTCTGTTCCTGCTCGCCGGCTACCTGATCCGGCGCCGCGGCACCACGCTGATCAGCCGGATGGGCGGCGTCGAGAAGGTCACCCCGGTGCTCGCCGGCCTCCTGCTCGTCGCCGGCCTGGCCACGCTCGGCCTGCCGGGCCTCAGCCCGTTCGTCTCCGAGTTCCTGGTGCTCGTCTCGGCGTTCGACTACCACTGGTGGGTCGGCGCGGTGGCGGTCACCGGCATCGTGCTGGCCGCGATCTACGTGCTCTGGATGTACCAGCGCACGATGACCGGCCCCACCCCGCCCGAGGTCGAGGGCGACACCGACCTGAGCGTCCGCGAGATCGGCGCGGTGGCGCCGCTGATGCTGGCGCTGGTGCTCTTCGGCTTCGTGCCGGGCCCCCTGCTCGACGTCGCCAACCCCGCGATCGACGGCCTGATGAGCCACGTGGGCGTCACGGACGACAAGCCCGACGTACCCCCGGGTTCGGTGGAACCCGAAGCGACCGAGGAAGGCGGTCACTGACATGCCTTTCGACAAGCCCACCATCGAGTACGCCGAGCTGTGGCCGCTGCTGGTCGTCTTCGGTGTCGCCTGCCTGGGCATCCTGCTCGAGGCGTTCCTGCCGCGTGAGCGGCGCTACCTGCCGCAGGTCGCGCTGGCCGCGGCCGGCATCACCGCCGCGCTCGTCGGCAGCGTCGTGATCGGCACCGACCTCGACACGCACGCCGGCGGCGCCGCCCGCGGCATCGTTGGCGCCGGCGGCACGATCGTCGTCGACGGGCCCACCGTGTTCCTCTGGGGCCTGGTGCTCGTCTTCGCGCTCGGCGGCGTCGCGCTCTTCGCCGAGCGCCGGCTGGAGGCCGGGGTCTCGGCGTTCGCCGGCCAGGCCGCCGCGCTGCCCGGCACCGAGGCCGAGCGGGAGGCGTCGACCAAGGGCCTCGACCACACCGAGGTCTACCCGCTGCTGATGTTCGCCGTCGGCGGGATGATGCTCTTCCCCGCCGCCGGCGACCTGCTGACCATGTTCGTGGCGCTCGAGGTGCTCTCGCTGCCGCTGTACCTGCTCTGCGGCCTGGCCCGGCGCCGGCGGCTGCTCAGCCAGGAGGCGGCGCTCAAGTACTTCCTGCTCGGCGCGTTCTCCTCCGGCTTCTTCCTCTACGGCATCGCCCTCGTCTATGGGTACGCCGGCTCGATGCAGCTGGAGCGGATCGGCGAGGCGGTGCGCAACAACACCGGCAACGAGCCGCTGCTCCTGATCGGCATGGGCATGCTCGCCGTGGGCCTGCTGTTCAAGGTCGGCGCCGCGCCGTTCCACGCCTGGACGCCGGACGTCTACCAGGGCGCCCCCACCGCGGTCACCGCGTTCATGGCCGCGTGCACCAAGATCGCCGCGTTCGGCGCGCTGCTGCGGCTGTTCTACGTCGGCTTCGGCCCCGACCGGGCCGACTGGCAGCCGATGCTCTGGGTGATCGCCATCCTCACGATGGTCGTCGGCTCGGTGCTCGCGATCGTGCAGACCGACGTGAAGCGGATGCTCGCCTACTCCGCCGTCGCGCACACCGGCTTCCTGCTGACCGGCGTGCTCGGTGTGCAGAGCGCCAGCGAGCTCGCCGACGGCCAGGTCACCTCGCTGCAGGCGGTGCTGTTCTACCTGGCGACGTACGGCTTCGCGACCGTCGGCGGCTTCGCGATCCTCACCCTGGTGCGCGACTCCTCCGGCGAGGCGGCGTCGTTCGCCAAGTGGGCCGGCCTGGGTCGCCGCTCGCCGCTGCTGGCGGGCACGTTCGCGTTCCTGCTGCTGTCGATGGCGGGCATCCCGCTGACCGCCGGGTTCGTCGGCAAGTGGGCGGTGTTCACGGTCGCCCTCGCGGCGGACGCGTGGCTCGTCGTCCTCGTCGCGATCGTGGCGAGCATCGTGTCGGTGTTCTTCTACGTCCGGGTGATCCGGCTGATGTTCTTCACCGACGCCGTCGGCGAGCCCGGGGTGGTCACCACCGCCTCACCGCTCACCACGGTCACGATCGCGCTGTGCACGGTGGGCACCCTGGTGCTCGGAGTCGTCCCGGGGCCGGTTCTCGATCTCGCGGCTCATGCGGGAGACTTCATCAGGTGACCCCTGAGACCGCGTCGTCCCTCGCCCTCCCGGTGGAGGACGACGCGCTGGCCGCCCGCCTGAGCGAGCGGATGGCCGTGGTGGAGAAGGCGCTCTACGAGCACGCCACGAGTCCGCGGGCGCCGTTCGTCACCGAGGCGGCCCAGCACCTGCTGGGTGCCGGGGGGAAGCGGTTCCGGCCGCTGCTCGTGCTGCTGGCCGCGGAGACCGGCGACCGGCCGGACGCCGACGAGGTGATCACCGCGGCCTGCGTCGTGGAGATCACCCACGTCGGCTCGCTCTACCACGACGACGTGATGGACGAGGCCGCCCTGCGCCGCGGCGCGGACTCGGCCAACTCGCGGTGGGACAACCACGTCGCGATCCTCACCGGCGACTTCCTCTTCGCGAAGTCCTCCGAGCTGACCGCGCGCCTCGGACCGGACGCCGTACGCATCCAGGCCGAGACGTTCACCCGCCTCGTCGAGGGGCAGATCCTCGAGACGGTCCCGCCTCCCTCGGACGCGGACCCGCTGCAGCACTACCTCGACGTGGTCGCCGGCAAGACCGGCTCGCTGATCGCCACCTCGGCCCGGTACGGCGCCCGCTTCGGCGGCGCGACCCGCGAGGTCGAGGAGGCGCTGACGGCGTACGGCGAGATCGTCGGCGCCGCCTTCCAGCTCTCCGACGACATCCTCGACATCGCCTCCGACGCCGACGAGTCCGGCAAGACCCCCGGGACCGACCTGCGCGAGGGGGTGCCGACGCTGCCGTCGCTGATGGCCCTGGCCTCCGGCGACCCGGCGGACGCCCGGCTCCACGAGCTGCTGCGCGCGGACCTCACCGACGACCAGCTGCACGCCGAGGCCCTGGACCTGCTGCGCAAGCACCCGGCGATGGACCAGGCCCGCGCCTACGTGGTCGAGCGCGCGAGGCAGGCGAAGCAGCTGCTCTCGGCGGTGCCGGAGGGGTCGGTCCGGACCGCTCTCGAGCAGTTCGCCGACACGGTGGCGACCCGGTCGGCCTGAGCCGCGCTACGCCTGCCCGGTCTCGAGCCGGGTGATCCGGCGGTCGTCGACGGTGATCGCCCACGACGTGCGCATCTGCCCGTAGGTGTCGTTGCGGTAGTCCGCCAGCCACGACCGTCCGTCGTCGGACTGGCTGACCACGTCCATGTGCCCGTTGGAGGCGAAGATCTCCCGGTCCACCCAGTCGGTGAGGTCGCGTTCCCTCCCGTCGTCCGCCATCGTGGCGTCCGGTGCGAGGAGGGCGAAGAACCGGTCCCGGTCGTGGGCGTTGATCGCCTCCACGAGCGCGCGGGTCGTGGGGTCGGTGAGCTCGTCCGGTGTCAGCATCCCTCGTTCGTAACGCAGCGAGCGGCGGAGCTCAAGCGCGGCGTCTCGGTGTGGGCGGTGACCTGGGTCGGGTCGGTGGGCTCGGAAACCGTCCTCTCGCACCGCTCGCCGGTTCAGACGGCCGACGCCTCCACCGCGAGCGCCAGCTGCCGTCGCCGGTACTGGATCAGCTCGAAGGTGAAGATCGACAGCGCCACCCAGACCAGCACGAACCCGACCCAGCGGCCCGCCGGCATCTCCTCGTCGAAGACGACCAGCCCGAGCAGGAACTGCAGCAGGGGAGCGAGGTACTGCAGCAGGCCCAGCGACGTCATCGAGACCCGGGTGGCCGCGAACCCGAAGCAGATGAGCGGGATCGCGGTGACGATGCCGGCGGTGCTGAGCAGCAGCGCGTGCCCGACGCCGTCGGAGACGAAGTGCCCGTCGCCGGAGGCCTGCAGCCAGACCAGGTAGCCGGCGGCGACCGGGGTCAGCACCGCCGTCTCGAACGCGAGGCTCTCGACGGCGCCCGCCCCTGCGGTCTTCTTGGCCAGCCCGTAGGTGCCGAAGGAGAACGCCAGCACCAGGGCGACGTACGGCGGCCGCCCGTAGTCCCAGGTCAGGACGGCGACCGCGGCGGCGCCGACGCCCAGCGCCACCCACTGCAGCGAGCGGAGCCGCTCGCCGAGGATGATCACGCCCATCAGCACGGTCACCAGCGGGTTGATGAAGTAGCCGAGCGAGGTCTCCACGACCCGGCCGCTGTTGACGCCGTAGATGTAGGTGCCCCAGTTGAGGCTGATCACCAGGGCGGCGACCAGGAGCAGCCGCAGCATCCGCGGGTTGCGGAGAATCGCCCACAGCTGCGCCCGTCGCTGCATCACCACCACGAGCAGGCCCATGGTGACCAGCGACCAGACGACCCGGTGGGCCAGGATCTCGACCGCCCCGCCGGGCTCGAGCAGCGGCCAGTAGAGCGGGAACGCGCCCCACAGCAGGTAGGCCGTCGCGCCGACGAACAGACCCCGACGGGCCTCGGCGGCATCCGGCACGGGCTCAGGATAGGTGTCGCTACGATCACGTCACACGCCGGCCGGGTTTGAGAAGACCAGCTCGGGGGCAGGGAAACCCCGTCAACCTCAACGAACGACAGGGAGTGCACACATGCGGATCACCCGCACAATCGCCGCCATCGTGGCCTTCGTGATGGTCGCGCTGACCCCGGTCGCGCTGACCAGCGAGGCGAGTGCCGCCGACGTGCAGCGTGTCAAGAAGGAGAAGCACGCGCTGTTCGCGTCCGGCAAGGAGATCGGCAACACCAACAAGTTCATCGCCTACGGCCGGGTCTCCACCTACAAGAACCGCAAGATCAAGATCCAGCGCAAGAACTGCGGCAAGTGCAAGTGGAAGCTCTACAAGAAGGTCAAGACCGCCAAGAAGAACGGTAAGTTCCGCACCCGGATCACCCCGGGCAAGCGTGGCACCCGCGTCTGCTACAAGGTCGTGGTTCCCGCCACCGCGCGCTTCAAGACCACCAAGCGCGTCATCGGCTGCATCACGACGTACTGAGCGTCAGACGACCGTCCAGGTGTCCCCGGAGCCGACCAGTGCCGCGAGCCGGTCGGCCCGGGACACCTGGTCGTTGCCCGCGGCGGACTCGATCTGGCCGCGGGCCTGGTCGTCGTACGTCGGCCGCTCGACCTGGCGGAAGATCCCGATCGGCGACTGGTTGAGGTAGCCGGAGTCGGTGAGCCGCGAGATCGCGAACGCGGTGGTCGGGTCGGGGTTGTGGGCGTCGTGGACGATGAGCGCGTCCTCCCCGACGTCGGCGACCTCGGCGACCTTGACGCCGCCGGTGGCGGTGTCGCGGATCAGGCCCTTCGAGCCCTCGACACCGAAGCGGATCGGCTGGCCGTGCACGAGCGGGATGATCGCAGTCCCACCATCGGTAGAGTCTTGGTGACGATTGCTCTTCAACGCGTCGAAGGCGCCGTCGTTGAAGATCGGGCAGTTCTGGTAGATCTCCACGAACGACGTGCCGCGGTGGGCGGCGGCCGCGGAGAGCACCGAGGTGAGGTGCTTGCGGTCGGAGTCGATGGTGCGGGCCACGAAGGACCCCTCGGCGCCGAGCGCGAGGGAGACCGGGTTGAACGGGTGGTCCAGGGAGCCCATCGGCGTGGACTTGGTGATCTTGCCGGGCTCGCTGGTCGGTGAGTACTGGCCCTTGGTGAGGCCGTAGATCCGGTTGTTGAACAGCAGGATCGTCATGTTGACGTTGCGGCGCAGCGCGTGGATCAGGTGGTTGCCCCCGATCGAGAGCGCGTCGCCGTCACCGGTGACCACCCACACCGACAGGTCGGGACGGGCGGTGGCGATGCCGGTGGCGATCGACGGGGCCCGGCCGTGGATGGAGTGCATCCCGTAGGTGTCGAGGTAGTAGGGGAACCGGCTGGAGCAGCCGATGCCGGAGACGAAGACGATGTTCTCCCGGCGCAGCCCGAGGTCGGGCAGGAAGCCCTGGACCGCCTTGAGCACCGCGTAGTCGCCGCAGCCGGGGCACCAGCGCACCTCCTGGTCGGAGGTGTACTCCTTCGCGGTCTGCGGCTGGTCGGTGGTCGGGACGCCCTCGACGCCGGAGCGGAGTCCGGGGAAGGGCAGCTCGGTCGTGCTCACGACACGGTCTCCTCAGCGGGTACGGCGGTCAGGTCGACCTCGATGCCCTCGGCCTCCGCGACGAGGCCGCCGATGGCCTCGGCGAGCTCGGCCGCCTTGAGCGGCAGGCCGCGGACGTGGTTGTAGCCGATCGCGTCGACGAGGTACTTGGCGCGCAGCAGCATCCGCAGCTGGCCGAGGTTCATCTCGGGCACCAGCACCTTGTCGTAGCGGGCCAGGATGTCGCCGAGGTCCTTGGGCAGCGGGTTGAGGTGGCGCAGGTGGACCTGCGCGACGTTGTAGCCGGCCTTGCGGACCCGGCGGCAGCCGGCGCCGATCGGGCCGAAGGTCGAGCCCCAGCCGATGACGAGCACCTTGGCCTTGCCCTCTCCTGGGGGGCCGGACGGGTCGTCGACCTCGGTGGGCGGGAGGGTGTCGGCGATCCGGTCGACCTTGGCCTGCCGGGTGCGGACCATCAGGTCGTGGTTGGCCGGGTCGTAGGAGATGTTGCCGTGGCCGTCGGCCTTCTCCAGGCCGCCGATCCGGTGCTCCAGGCCCGGCGTGCCCGGCACCGCCCACGGCCGGGCCAGCGTCTGCTCGTCGCGCTGGTAGGGCCAGAACTCGTCGGCCTCGCCGTTCTCGGAGGACGTCGAGGCGTGGTTGGGCTCGGTGGCGAACCCCGGGTCGATCCTCGGCAGCTCGCTGATCTCCGGGATCCGCCACGGCTCCGAGCCGTTGGCCAGGTAGCCGTCGGAGAGCAGCATCACCGGGGTGCGGTAGGTGATCGCGATCCGGGCGGCCTCGAGCGCGGCGTCGAAGCAGTCGCCGGGGGAGCGCGGGGCGACGATCGGCACCGGCGCCTCGCCGTTGCGGCCGAACATCGCCTGCAGCAGGTCGGCCTGCTCGGTCTTGGTCGGCAGCCCGGTCGAGGGACCGCCGCGCTGGACGTCGATGACCACCAGCGGCAGCTCGGTCATCACCGCCAGCCCGATCGCCTCGGACTTCAGCGCGATGCCCGGGCCCGAGGTCGTGGTCACCCCCAGCGACCCGGAGAACGCCGCGCCGATGGCGGCGCCGATGCCGGCGATCTCGTCCTCGGCCTGGAACGTCGTGACGCCGAACGCCTTGTGCTTGCTCAGCTCGTGGAGGATGTCCGAGGCCGGGGTGATCGGGTAGGAGCCCAGGAAGATCGGCAGGCCCGACTGCACGCCCGCCGCCAGCACGCCGTACGACAACGCCAGGTTGCCGGTGATGTTGCGGTAGGTGCCCGGCGGCATCGGCGCCGGCTTGACCTCGTAGCGGACCACGAACGTCTCGGTGGTCTCCCCGAAGTTCCAGCCGGCCTTGAACGCGGCGATGTTCGCGTCCCGGATCGCCTCGACCTTGGCGAACCGCTTCTCCAGGAACGCCACCGTCGGCTCGGTCGGTCGCCCGTACATCCACGACAGCAGACCCAGCGCGAACATGTTCTTGGCCCGGGCGGCGTCCTTGCGGGACAGCCCGAACTCCTTGACCGCCTCGACCGTCATCCCGGTCAGGTCCACCGGCTGCACCTGGAAGCCCGCCAGCGGGTCGTCGGGTTCACCCAGCAGCTCCAGCGGGTTCACGTCGTACCCCGCCTTGGTCAGGTTGCGCGCGGTGAAGTCGTGGGTGTCCACGATGATCGTCGCGCCCTGCGGCAGGTCCGCGAGGTTCGCCTTCAGCGCCGCCGGGTTCATCGCCACCAGCACGTCGGGCGCGTCCCCGGCGGTCAGGATGTCGTGGTCGGCGAAGTGCACCTGGAACGACGAGACACCCGGCAGCGTGCCCTGGGGCGCCCGGATCTCCGCCGGGAAGTTGGGCAGCGTCACCAGGTCGTTGCCGAAGACCGCCGACTCCTGGGTGAACCGGTCACCGGTCAGCTGCATGCCGTCACCGGAGTCACCCGCGAACCGGATGATCACCCGGTCCAGCTGCTTGACCTGCTTGGACACCTCGTCCACTCACTTCCTCGAGACCGCGGACCCGCATAGCGGCATCCGGTGGTCGTACTTGCGGTGTGCGGCGAATCAGAACCTGTTTCAGTTTCCCGCGACACGCCTTCGCCGATCCCACGATAGTCGGCCATCTGCGCCACAGAAGGCGTTCCACCGTGACGCGAGACACGCCGCCTGATTCGCACATTTCGTCTAAAGTCGATTACTCTGCGTGACATTGGTGGGAAACGCGTCTTTGTGCGCGTTCGACTTAGAGCGAGGGGAACGATGAAGAAGACGATCAAGGCCGCCGCGGTGGGAGTTGTGGGGGTTCTGGCCTTGAGCGCCTGCACCTCCGACGGCGCGAGCGGCAGCGACGGCACCACTCTCTCGGTGGTCGCCTTCTCGGTGATGGAGACCGCCAACGAACCGGTCTTCGAGGAGTTCCAGAAGACCGACGCCGGTGAAGACGTGCAGTTCGCCCCGTCGTACGGCGCCTCCGGCGACCAGAGCCGGGCCGTGGTGGCCGGCGCGGACGCGGACGTCGTCCACTTCTCCCTCGAGCCCGACGTGACCCGTCTGGTCAAGGAGGGGCTGGTCGCAGAGGACTGGAAGGACAACGCCACGAAGGGCATCGGGACCAGCTCGGTCGTGGTGTTCGTGGTGCGCAAGGGCAACCCCGAGAACATCCAGGGCTGGGACGACCTCGTCAAGCCCGGCATCGAGATCGTCACCCCGAACCCCGGCTCGTCCGGCTCGGCGAAGTGGAACATCCTGGCCGCGTGGGGTCACGTGATCGCCAACGGCGGCACGGAGGAGGACGCCAAGAAGTTCGTCGGCCAGCTGCTGAAGAACACCCCGGCGCTGCCCGCCAGCGGCCGTGAGGCCACCTCGGCGTTCGTCGAGGGCGACCAGGACGTGCTGCTTTCCTACGAGAACGAGGCCATCCTGGCCAAGCAGAACGGCGAGGACATCGACTACATCGTCCCGGACGACACGCTGCTGATCGAGAACCCGGTCGCCGTGACCGAGGACGCCGCCGACGAGGCGCAGGACTTCCTCGACTTCATGACCTCGCCCGAGGGCCAGGCGATCTACGCGCGGTTCGGCTTCCGCCCGGTCGCCGGCGTCGACGGCGTCGAGCTGCCGGAGGTCGAGGGCGCGAACGACCCGGCCGACCCGTTCCCGGCCCCGTCGACCCTCTTCACCCTCGACAACGACTTCGGCGGCTGGGCGGCGGCCGACGAGAAGTTCTTCGCCGACGGCGAGGACGGTGAGCCCGTCGGCATCATCCCGACGCTCATCGAGCAGTCGGGCACCCACGCCCAGGAGTGAGCGAGACCCATGGCAACGGCGTCACTTGACGCCCCTGCTCGCCCGGCGCTGCGGCGCCGGGCGAGCTCGGGTTCCACACTGACCGCAGGGTCCGCGCTCGGGCTCGGCGTCGCGGTCACCTGGTTCAGCCTGCTGGTGCTGATCCCGCTGAGCGCGGTCGTCGTGACCGCGAGCGAGCGCGGCTGGTCGGGCTACATCGACACGATCACGGGCGCGCAGACGATGGCCGCGATCAAGCTCACCGTCGGCCAGTCGCTCCTCGTCACCCTGCTCAACGTCGTGATGGGCACGCTCATCGCCTGGGTGCTCGTGCGCGACCGGTTCTGGGGCAAGCGGATCCTGGACGTCGTCATCGACATCCCGTTCGCGCTGCCGACGATCGTGGCCGGCCTCGTGCTGCTGGGCCTGTACGGCGCCAACAGCCCGCTCGGCCTCGACTGGGCCTACACGCCCAAGGCGGTGTTCCTCGCCCTGGCCTTCGTCACGCTCCCGTTCGTGGTGCGCACGGTGCAACCGGTGCTCGAGGAGCTGGAGCACGACGTGGAGGAGGCGGCGGCCTCGCTGGGCGCCAGCCGGTTGACCATCTTCCGCCGGATCATCCTGCCCAGCCTGACCCCCGCCATCACCGCGGGGGCGGCGCTGGCGTTCGCCCGCGCCATCGCGGAGTACGGGTCGCTCGTGCTGCTCAGCGGCAACAAGCCGTTCGACACCGAGGTCGCGTCTGTGCGGATGCTCTCGTTCATCGAGAACGGCAGCACCGCGTCCGCCGCCGCGGTGGCCAGCCTGCTGCTGGCCGTCGCGCTGTTCGTGATCCTGGTGCTCGACGTCGTGCAGAGGCGGGTGTCGCGCCATGCTTGAGGTCCCGACCCCCCTGAGGTGGACGTTGCGCATCGTCGCGGTGCTGTACGTCGTCCTGCTCGTCGCCTGGCCGGTGACGACCATCGTCCAGGAGGCGTTCTCCGACGGCTTCGGCGCGTTCCTCGAGACGTTCCAGGACGAGAAGGTCGTGCACGCGCTGGCGCTCACCGCGCAGGTGGCCGGGCAGGCGGTGCTGATCAACCTCGTCTTCGGCGTGGGCATCTCGCTGCTGCTGGTGCGCTACCGGTTCCCCGGCAAGCGGCTGCTCTCGGCGCTGATCGACCTGCCGATGTCGGTCTCCCCGGTCGTGGTCGGCCTCTCGCTGCTGCTGGTCTACAACGGCCGCGACGGCTGGTTCGGCCCGACCCTCGAGGAGTGGGGGATCAAGATCATCTTCAGCGGCACCGGCATGATCATGGCGACCTGCTTCGTGGCGCTGCCGCTGGTCATCCGCGAGGTCGTCCCGGTGCTCCAGGAGATCGGCGACGAGCAGGAGCAGGCGGCGCGCAGCCTCGGGGCAAACGCCCGCCAGACCTTCCTGCGGATCACCCTGCCCAGCATCAAGTGGGCCGTCGTGTACGGCGTGGTGCTCAGCCTGGCCCGCAGCCTCGGCGAGTTCGGCGCCGTGAAGATCGTCTCGGGCAACGTCACCAACCAGACCCAGACCGCGACCCTGCTCGTCGAGAGCCAGTACCAGGGCTTCCAGCAGTCCTCGGCCTACGCGATCTCGTTCGTGCTCGCGTTCGTGAGCGTCATCTGCATCGTCGGGGTCTCCATCCTCCGTCCCAAGGAGTCAGCAAGATGAGCATCGAAGTCACCGGTGTCTCGAAGAAGTTCGGAGACTTCGTCGCGCTCGACGACGTCACCGTGTCCCTGCCCACCGGTCAGCTGACCGCACTGCTCGGTCCCTCCGGCGGCGGCAAGTCCACGCTGCTGCGGATCATCGCCGGCCTCGACAGCGCCGACAGCGGCTCGGTCTCGATCGAGGGCGTCGACGCGACCAAGCTGCCTCCGCAGAAGCGGAACGTCGGCTTCGTGTTCCAGCACTACGCGGTGTTCAAGCACATGACGGTCGCGAAGAACGTGGCGTTCGGCCTGCAGATCCGCAAGCGGCCCAAGGCCGAGATCGCCGAACGGGTCGACGAGCTGCTCAAGCTCGTGCACCTCCAGCAGTTCGGGCACCGGCTGCCCTCGCAGCTCTCGGGCGGCCAGCGGCAGCGGATGGCGCTGGCCCGGGCGCTCGCGGTGGAGCCGAAGGTGCTGCTGCTCGACGAGCCGTTCGGCGCGCTCGACGCGAAGGTCCGCAAGGAGCTGCGCGACTGGCTGCGCCGGCTGCACGATGAGGTCCACGTGACCACGGTCTTCGTCACCCACGACCAGGAGGAGGCCATGGAGGTCGCCGACGAGATCGTGGTGATCAACGAGGGCCGGGTCGAGCAGATCGGCACCCCCGACCAGCTCTACGACGAGCCCGCCAACGAGTTCGTGATGGGCTTTCTCGGCGAGGTGACCGAACTGGGCGGCGTACGACTGCGGCCGCACGACGTCGAGGTCTCGGCGGAGCCGGGCACCGCGGGCGCCGTGGCGGGCCGGATCACCCGGATGCTCCGGGTCGGCTTCGAGGTCAGGCTCACCGTCGCCGCCGAGGGCGGGAACGAGGTGCACGTGGTGCTCACCCGCACCCACGCCCGCCAGCTCCAGCTCGACGAGGGCGTCCAGGTGTGGCTGTCGCCCGCGGTCGGTGCGACCACGGTGCCCGCCATGGTGGCCGTCTGACCGGAGGATTCTCGGGTCGCCGTACCGTGGAGCCATGGGGCGTGAGACGCGGGTGCTCCTCTGGCTCCTCGGTACGGCGTTCGTGGTGTCCGTGGTGCACTACACCGACAACTACGTCAACTACGACGACTACCCGCAGCCCGATCCCGACTCGCTCCTGGCGCCGTCGGCGGCGCAGGTCGGCGGGGCGTGGTTCGTGTTCACCGCGTTCGGTGCGCTGGGGCTGTGGCTGTGGTTCCGCGGCCGGACCACCGCTGCCAGCCTCGCGCTGACGGCGTACTCCGTCAGCGGGCTGATCGGGATCGGCCACTACACCGTCGACGGTGCCACCGACATGGTGTGGTGGCGCCAGGCCCACGTGGTCGTGGACATCCTCTGCGGTGCCGCGGTCTTCGGCTTCGCGGTGTGGGCGGCGCTGCGGCGGCCGCGCCGGTCAGCCGAGGTCGAGCGCGTTCGGTAGCCCGGCGCGGTAGAGCGCCGCGTCGGTCTGCTTGAGCAGCGTGAGCTCGGGCGGGTCGTAGAGCCGGTACGTCGCGGCCGGCGCCGCGTTGCTCCGGGCCCGGTCGAGGATCGCGTTGACCGCCGTCCGCGCGGACTCGTTGGCGCCCTCCATCGTCGCCAGGTCGATGTCGGTGCGGACGAAGTCGCCGGTCATGAAGAGGTTCGGGATCCGGGTGGTCGCCTGCGGCCGCTTGCGCCAGGAGTCGACGGTGTTGACGAGCAGCGGGGTCGCGTTGGTGTTGCGGCCGCGCCTCGGGTTCCACCTGATCCCCGGGTCGAGGACCCACGAGTGCACGATGCCGTCCGGCAGCCTCGCCGCCGCCGTGTCGTGCTCGCGGATCTGGGCGAGCACCTCGCGGGCGATCTCGCGCGGGCTGCAGCGCTTGGCCTTCTTGCCGTAGCGGATGCCCGGTGCGTCCCAGTTCGAGATGTCCACGGACAGGATGTCGCGGACCTTCCCGTCGCCGTAGTCGCGGCGGATGTCGCGGTCGCGCCAGAACTGTCCCTGGGTGAGCGCGGTCAGCGCCCAGGGCGAGTCGATGAAGGTGATGTGCCCGTGCACGATGTCGACCGGCTCGCGCAGGAAGAACTGGATGCCCACCATCCAGTCGGTGAAGAGCTCGTCGAGCCGGCGCAGCGACGGGTCGAGCCGCCGCACCTCGGGGGTGAGCGTGGCCACGACGCGCTCGACCGGCATCGCGCTCACGAACCAGTCCGCCTCGACCCGGCGCCGCCGACCCGCGCGGTCGACGACCCAGGCGCCCCGCACCCGGCCGCGGTGCACGTCGTACCGCAGCAGGCCGTGGCCGCCGACGAAGCGCACCCCCAGCCTGCGCAGGTACCGCATCCACGGGTTGATCCAGGCCTCGTTGGTCGGGAGGTCGAGCACCCGGTCCAGCGCGCCGTCGTTGCCGCGGCCGAGGAGGTTCATCACGAACGCCTCGCCCATGTTGCCGATGGTGCGGGTGCTGGCGACCGTCTCCTTGGCGGCGACCAGGCTCCGGGTGAGCCCCGCCGCGAGCACCCGCTGGTACTCCTTCGACCGCGACCCCGCGCCGACGAAGTCCCACCAGCTGACCTTCTCCCACTGGCCGAGCCGGCGCTCGTCGCAGCTGGTGAGGAACACCAGCAGCCGCTCGACGAAGTAGGCGAGCTCGTGGGGCGGGACCGTGCGCCCGGTGAGGTTGTCGGTCAGCCAGCGGCGCAGCCCGTCGACGGTGAGCAGCTGGACCGGGTCGGGGCCGATCCCGAACACGAACGCGTCGGCGCGGCCGTCGGCGCGCAGGAACTTGCCGTTGGTGGCGGCAGCCAGGTGGTCGCCGACGGTGCCCCTGCCGAACGGGATGCGCCGCATCGTGTCCGGCACGTGGTGGTAGAAGCCCGGGAAGAAGCGGAATCCGTGTTCGCCGGGCAGGTCCCGGCGGCCGCCCCGGCCGGTGCCGTCGACCGGGATGCTGCGGGCCTTGCCGCCCCAGGCCGACGGCTCGAAGACGGTGACCCGGAAGCCCCGCTCGGCCAGCTCGTGGGCCGCGGTCAGGCCGGCCATGCCGCCGCCGAAGACGGCGACGCGGCGCCCGGGCCGGGCCGCGAACGCCGGCGCGCCGCCGGTGAGGACCGCCGTGGATCCGAGAGCGCCGCCGGCGAGCACGCCGCGGCGCGAGAGGGGAGCACTCACCATCGTGACAGTAGTACTGTCACATCGTCACTGGGAAGGGGTCGCCTCCGCGCGCTCCTTGAGCGCCGCGGCGTGCCGGCGGAAGCCCTCCTCGACCCGCGCCGGCCCGGCGAGGCGGACCAGCGGTCCGGCGAACTCCTCGACGGTCTGGTACCTCGTCGGCCCGCCCGGCCGCTGGGTCAGTCGCTGGTGCCGGGTGCCGCGGACCAGCCCGAGCCGGGCCGGCCAGCCCTCGTACACGTAGGACAGGAGCGCGGACGCCGTACCGTCGTCGGCGGTGGTCGGCGGCTCGATCGCGGTGATCCGCTCCGGCGACCGCGCCGTGCCTCCGCCGGCCCAGCGGACGTGCAGCACGATCGGGTTGCCCACCGCGGGCGGCTGCGGCGTCTCGACGCGCTCGACGAACGGGTTCCACTCGCCGTACCGCTCGGTGTCGAGCATGACCCGCCAGACCACCTCGAGCGGCGCGTCGATGGTCACCGACGCGCCGGGCGTCGCCCTCACCGATAGTTCACGAACTGCAGCGCGACGTCGTAGTCCTGCGCCTTGACCAGCGCGATCACCGCCTGCAGGTCGTCGCGCTTCTTCGACGACACCCGCAGCTCGTCGCCCTGGATCTGGGTCTTCACGCCCTTCGGGCCCTCGTCGCGGATCAGCTTGGAGATCTTCTTGGCGTCCTCGGAGGAGATGCCCTCCTTGAGGGTGATGCCGATCTTGGACTGCTGGCCCGAGGGCCGCGGCTCGGAGGCGTCGAGGATCTTGAGGCTCTGGTTGCGCTTGACCAGCTTCTGCTTGAAGACGTCGAGCACGGCGCTGGCGCGGTCGTCGGCGGACGCGGTGATCTCGATCGCGTGGTCGCCCTTCCACTCGATGGTCGCGCCGGTGCCCTTGAAGTCGAACCGGGTGGCGATCTCCCGGGCCGTCTGCCCCAGCGCGTTGTCGACCTCCTGGCGGTCGATCTTGCTCACGATGTCGAAGGACGAGTCGGCCATGGGTGGTCTCCTGTCGTGACTCGGGTTTTCGGTCCCGGAGGACGGCTGCGCTATTGTTTCGCCTCGTCGCCGACCGGCCAAGCCCGGCCCGATCAGGCTCGTCCGGCGCGGCGATGGCCCGGCAGGTTGCCCGAGCGGCCAAAGGGAGCTGACTGTAAATCAGCCGGCATTGCCTACAGTGGTTCGAATCCACTACCTGCCACAGAGCCCTGCGTCGGAGGCTTCCACTCCGTGCAGGGCTCTGCTGATTTCTGAGTCCCGACGTCTGCGGTCCTGCGGACGGCGGCGGGGTAGTCCCCCGTGTTCCTGCACTGATTCGGGCCACCGGCGTGCAGGAACATGGGGGACTACCCCGGCGGGGGGCGGCAGGGGCGGTCACGGTCGCGGCCGCCCGGGCCAGTGGTTACGGTGAGGGCCATGTCGTTGCGTGCCGTCACCGTCCAGCTGCTCGTGGTCGCGGTGATCGCCACCGGGGCGCTCGTGGCGAGCCCGGCCCCGGCCGCGACCCCCGCCGCGACGAAGTACGCCACCAAGGTCCACCAGCGGGTGAACACCATCCGGGCCAACCACGGCCTGGTCCGGCTGAAGAAGAACAAGTGCCTGCAGCGGCACGCCGCCAAGCAGGCCGCCCGGATGGCCAAGCAGAGGCGGATCTTCCACCAGGACCTCACCAAGATCCAGGAGGCCTGCCGGATGGGCTGGGTCGGCGAGAACGTCGCCACCGGCAACCTCCCGCCGAAGCAGATCGTCCGGATGTGGATGAACTCGTCCGGTCACCGGGCGAACATCCTGCGCAAGCAGTTCCGCCTCACCGGGGTCGCCGCGCGCAAGGCCGGCGGTCGCTGGTGGGTCGCCCAGGTCTTCGGTCGCCGGCTCTGACCCGTACGACGACCGGCTCGACGCACGACCGACTCCCGCTCGACCCGCGAGAGCTCCCGGCTCAACGGGCGAGGTAGCGCTGGCAGAGGGTGGTGACCTCGTCGAGGAAGACCTCGCGGGGGATGTCGGGGGCGTCGAGGACGTAGCGGACGGTGAGCGCCTCGACGGTGAGCACCAGCATCCAGGCCATCGTCGCGTGGTCCTGGGTGCGGACCAGGTCGCGGCGGCCGCCGAGGTAGGCGACGCACAGCTCGCGGACCCGCTGCTCGAGGGCGAGCAGCTCGGCGCGGTGCCGGGTGCGGGGCAGCTCCTCCATGCTGACCCGGAGCAGGGGGACGTCCTTCTCGAGAGCGGAGAGGAGCGCGTCGGCGGTGTCCCGGACCATGCGCGGGCCGGTGTCGCCGAGCCGGTCGCCGAGCGCGGCCGCCACCTCCTCGGCGAGCGCCGCGCCGTACCGCTCGATGACGGTGTCGATGATCGCGTCCTTGTTGGGGAAGTACTGGTAGAGCGAGCCGGGGCTGATGCCGGCCCGGGCCGCGATCCGGTTCGTCGAGAGCGCGTCGTACCCGTCGGTCAGCAGCACCTCGCGGCCGGCCGCGACGATCCGCTCGACCATCTCCCGGGAGCGCCGCTGCCGCGGGGTCCTGCGCATGAACGCGAATTGTATGCGAGCGATCGCTCGCGTCAGAATGACGCCATGACGGTGACGGCGACCCGGCTCCCCACCCGCTTCCGCGAGGCCGAGGCGCGGTCGCGGCGCCTGGGCCGGCCGCTGCGGATCGCCGGGCGGGTCGGTCCGCTTGACGAGGACCTGATGCGCCGGATCGGCGAGAAGATGATGGAGCGCGACGAGCTCGGCGCCCGACTCGCCGACGCGATGCGGTTGCGAGCAGGGGACCCGGGCCGGGTCACGATGAAGGACTTCCGGATCGCGCTCGAGCACGGGCTCGAGGCCGTCGAGGACCCCGCTCCGGCGCTCGTGGAGTTCGTCGAGACGCTGAGCACGCCGCCGGAGTGGGTCGACTGGGACCTGCTCGCCCGCGGCGCCCGCGTCTACCGGCGCTTCGGCCAGAACGCCGCCGACATCCTCGTGGTGCTGTCGCTGATCGGCGGCTACCGGTTCGGCGGCCCCACCGACCTGCTGGTCGCCACCGGCGGCCTGTCCGGCGACGCGACCGTGCTCCGGCTCGCGGAGACCCAGAAGTGGACGGTCTCGCTCTCCGTGCCCGGAGCGCTGCGTCCCGGCGGCGAGGCGTGGCGGCTCACCCTCCACGTGCGCGCGATGCACGCGCTGGTCAACAACCGGTTCACTCCCCAGTGGGACGTCGAGCGCTGGGGGCTGCCGATCAACCAGGCCGACCAGGCCTCGACGCTCGGTCTCTTCGACGCCGTGGTGCTGCTGGGCGTGCGCGCGCTCGGCGTACCCGTCTCCCGGGCCGACTCGCGCGCGGTCATGCACCTGTGGAAGTACGTCGGCTGGCTGATGGGCGTCGACGACGACATGCTCGTCGACTCCGAGCGGGAGCGGCACCGCCTGAACTACCACGTGCTGATGGCCCAGGCCGGCATCTCCGAAGCCGGTCCCCAGCTCACCCGGGCCATCGTCGACGCGCAGCGCGAGCTCCACTGGGGCCGGTTCGCCCGGCTGAAGGGCTGGTGGGCGCGCGAGCGGCTGCTGAGCCTGATGACCGTGCTGCTCGGCCCGCCGAGCATGGCCGAGCTGGGCATGCCGCTGCGGCCGCCGTGGGTGGTGGCCTACCTGATCCCGCTCAACATCTGGCGCTACCAGGTGCTGGGCCGGCTCCCGGGCGGCAAGCAGCGCCTCGAGCGGTGGGGCGTGCGCACCTCCGAGCGGATCCTCGCCCGCCACTACGGCGACCACCCGCGCGAGCTCGGCGCGCTCCAGTGAAGCGGTGACGGTTCGGGAGATCTGTACGACACTCGTGCGGAACCCCTACCGGGAGGTCGAGACATGACCGAGCACCAGACGATGAACACCATCGTCCACGCCGCGTTCCGACGCGACCTGCAGCGCTTCGACCAGGCGCTCGCAGACTTCGCCGGGACCCAGGCCCGCGCCGACCAGCTGTGGACGGCCTGGGAGAACTACGCACACCAGCTGCACCAGCACCACGACGACGAGGAGACGATCTTCTGGCCGGCGCTGCGCGAGCTCGGCGCCGACGAGGCCCTCATGGGTGCCCTCGACGGCGAGCACGACCGGATGATCTCCGGCCTCGAGGCCGCGACCGCGGCGATGAAGGCGCTGCAGCAGAGCCCGACGCCCGACAACGCGAGCACGGCTCGCGAGTCCGTCGCCGCGTTCGCCGCGATCCTCGACGACCACCTCACGCACGAGGAACGCGACCTCGAGCCGTTCGCGGTCGCGAGGTTCCTGGGCACGCCCCAGGCCAAGGCAGCGCAGGCCGCCGTACGGCGTGCGCACAGGGGCAGCGCCGGCACCTTCATCGCGTGGCTCAGCGACGGGGCGGACGCCGATGCGCGCGCCGCGCTGGCGCGGGAGATCCCGCCGCCGGTGCTCTTCGCGATGCGGCGCTTCGGCGGGCGCGACTACAACCGCCGGATCGCCAGCGTCTGGACCTGACCGACGGCGACCGGTGGCCCGAGCCGGTCAGCCGCGGGTCAGCAGGAACACGGGGATGACCCGGTCGGTCCGCTCCTCGTACCTGGCGTAGTTGGGCCAGACCTCGAGCATCTCCTGCCACGCGGCGGACCGCTCGTCGCCCTCGAGCTCGCGCCAGGTCACCTCGACGTCCTCGCCGTCGAACCGGATCTGCGCACGGTCGGTCGCGCGCAGGTTGTGGACCCACAGCGGTGTCGTGGGCCCGCCGAAGTACGAGCCCGCGATCAGCCAGCCGCCGCGGTAGGGCACGCACAGCAGCGGCGTGGTGCGCGGGATCCCGCTCTTCCGCCCCGGCACCGTGAGCGCCAGGTTGGGCAGGCCGGCGATGTCGAGCACCGAGACCCGGCCCTTCGACACCTTCTGGAGCCGGGTGTCGACCCACACGATCTGCGGCAGCAGCCTCGGCATCCACGGGATGGCGCCGATCCGCACGGCGACCGGGGTGAGCAGGCCCATGCCCGTCAATCTAGCCGGGCGGACCGGGCCGGACGGCTCAGGAGGTGGCCGGGCTCGGGTCGGTCACCATGCGTACGGCGAACGCGCCCAGCACCGTCCCCATCGCCCACCGCTGGACCCGCGCCCACACCGGCCGGGTCGCCAGCACCGTTGCCAGTCCGCCGGCGCCGATCACGATGAGGGCGTTGACGGTGACCGCGATCGCGATCTGGATCGACCCGAGGATCAGCGACTGCGCCGCGACCGACCCGCGGTCGGGGTCGACGAACTGCGGGAGCAGCGACACGTACAGCACCGCGATCTTGGGGTTGAGCAGGTTGGTCAGCAGCCCCATCCCGATCAGTCGCCGGGCCGGGTCGTGCGGGAGCTCCCGCACCTGGAAGACCGGCGCCGCACCGGGGCGCAGCACCGACCAGGCCAGGTAGAGGAGGTAGCCGGCACCGACGATCTTCAGCGTCGTGTAGGCGATCGGCACGGCGGCGAACACCGCAGCGATCCCGGCCGCGGCCGCGAGCAGGTAGACGAGGAAGCCGAGGCCGGTGCCGATCAGCGAGACCAGCCCGGCGCGCCGGCCCTGGGTCACCGAGCGTGAGACCAGGTAGAGCATGTTCGGCCCGGGCGTCAGCACCAGCCCGAGCGCCACGAGCGCGATCCCGGCGGCGGCGCCGGGGCTGACGAGGTCCACGGGACGAGGTTAGGTCCCACCGCACTCCGGCCCAACGGCAGAAACGCCACGTTGCGGCGATTCCCTGCCACTCGGGACGGTCAGCCGCGCGCGGGCTCGACCCGCCCGGCCACCTCGCCGAGCGTGATCCGGCCACCGCCGAGGCCCGGCGCCGAGTAGCGCAGCACCACCTCGTCGCCGTCCTCGAGGAACGTCCGCCCGCCCGGCAGCGGCTCCTGACCACCCCAGCTGAGCTCGACGAACGACCCGCGCTGGTCGCGCTCGGGTCCGCTCACGGTGCCGGAGGCGAACAGGTCCCCGGTGCGGATCGAGGCGCCGTTGACGGTGAGGTGCGCGAGCATCTGCGCCGGGCTCCAGTACATGAGCCGGTACGGCGGCCGGCTCACCACCTCGCCGTTGAGCACGACCTCGATGTCGACGTCGAGGCCCCGGGCCCGGTCCGGCGCCAGGTAGTCGAGCGGCCGCGGCTCCTGGCCGGGCAGGTCGACCCAGGCGTTCTCGAGCGCGGCCAGCGGGGTCACCCAGGCCGAGACCGTGGTCATGAACGACTTGCCGAGGAACGGGCCGAGCGGGACGTACTCCCAGGACTGGATGTCGCGGGCGGACCAGTCGTTGACGCCGACCACGCCGAAGACGTGGTCCCGGAAGTCGTCGTGCGGCACCGGCTCGCCGAGCCGGGACGGCGTCCCCACCACGAACCCGAGCTCGGCCTCGATGTCCAGCCGCCGGCTCGGCCCGTAGGTCGGCGCCTCGTCGTCCGGGGCCTTCCGCTGCCCGCACGGCCGGACCACCGGCGTGCCGGACGGCACCACCGTCCCCGCCCGGCCGTGGTAGCCCACCGGAAGGTGCCGCCAGTTGGGCAGCAGCGGCTCCTGGCCGGGCCGGAGGATCCGGCCGAGGTTCGAGGCGTGCTCGAGGGAGGCGTAGAAGTCGACGTAGTCGGCCACCTCGAACGGCTGGTGCAGCACCACCTCGTCGAGCGGGTACGACGGCGCGTCGCCGGACTCCGCCAGCGCGGTGACCATCGCCCGGGCCTCGGCCCACACCTGCGGGCCGAGCGCCATGAACGGGTTGAGCGAGGGGGCGTCGAGCTCGGGCCGGTCGGTGGCCGCGGCCAGGTCGATCACCCGGTCCTCGAACCGCACGCCGACGCGCCGTCGGTCGCCGGCGACGGAGAAGACGCCGTACGGGAGGTGGTCGATGCCGAAGCCGGAGACCTCGCTCATGCGGCCACCAGCCCGAGGTCGCGCAGGTCGGCGAGCGGCTCACCGACCGAGCAGGAACCGAACGACGTGAACCAGCGGCGACCATCGCGCCACTCGGCGGCCGCGAGCGCGGCGCCGTCCCGCTCCTCGAGGGTGGCGACCACGTCGTCGAGGGACGCTCCTTCGAACGCGCGGGCGGTCGCGACGAGGATGTTGAGGAAGCCGTGCTGCTCGAAGCCCTCCGGGCTGGTGTGGCGTACGGCGCGATGGAGCCCGGCCGTGCACTTGAACCGGGTCTCCCGGTCGAGCGCGGCGTCGATCCACCGAGCCAGTGCGTGCGATGCCGGGTGCGCCTCGGGCTCCAGGCCGCCGGTGCGGAACTTCAGCCGCATCCCGGCCGCGGCGACCTCATCGGCGGCCTCGAGCCAGGAGCGCGTGGAGGCGACGTGCGGCAGCTCGACGAAGGTCGGCCACTCCGTCTCCAGCTCGTCAGTCGCCGCGACGATCCGTCGGACGTTGCCGGCGGGGTCGTCGAGGTCGCGAACCGCGATCTCCAGGCCGACGAACTCGATGCCGTGACGCCGGGCGTGCTGGACCGGACCGGCGACCTGGCCCGCGCCACCCGTGACGACCACGGACAGGGGGACGTTCGCGTCGCGCACCTGGGGCAGGTCGGTGTCCCTCACCACGAAGCTCCCGACGAGCTCGGCGCCGTCCTCGTCCGAGCGCCCGACGTACGCCTGCACCGCGTCGGGGAGCGGGGCGTTGCCGGGCGGGAAGATGGCGGCGTCGTCGACGAGTCCGACGAGCGCGGGTTCCAGCGGAGCGACCACGCGGCTACTGTAGCCACGAGGCGGATAGCGAACGGAACCGTCCGATAACCGGATTCTCTGGAGCACAGCGATGGCGCACTACCGACGGGTGGGCGAGGTCCCGCCGAAGCGGCACACCCAGCACCGGGCCCCCGACGGGTCGCTCTACTACGAGGAGCTGATGGGCGAGGAGGGGTTCTCCTCCGACTCCGCGCTGCTCTACCACCGCGGCGTCCCGTCGGCGATCGTCGGCTCGGACGTGTGGGAGCTGCCCGACCAGTCCCGGACCCCCAACCACCCGCTCAAGCCCCGCCACCTCCGGCTGCACGACCTCAAGACCGAGCCGGACCCGGTCACCGGGCGCCGGCTGGTGCTCGGCAACAACGACGTGCGGATCTCGTACGTCGTCACCGGCCTCGACCCCTCGCCGCTCTACCGCAACGCGATCGGTGACGAGTGCGTGTACGTCGAGGCCGGCTCCGGCACCGTCGAGACCGTCTTCGGGGTGCTCGACTACCGCGCCGGCGACTACGTCGTCGTCCCGCGGGCGACCACCCACCGCTGGGTGCCGGCGGAGCAGTCGCAGCTGTACGCGATCGAGGCCAACAGCCACATCGCCCCGCCGAAGCGGTACCTCTCCCGCTACGGGCAGTTCCTCGAGCACGCGCCGTACTGCGAGCGCGACCTGCACGGCCCCGAGGAGGTGCACCTGGTCGACGGCACCGACGTCGAGGTTCTGGTCAAGCACCGGGTCAACGGGCAGGTCGTGGGATCCCGGATCACCTACGCCACGCACCCGTTCGACGTCGTCGGCTGGGACGGCTGCCTCTACCCCTACACGTTCAACGTCGAGGACTACATGCCGATCACCGGCAAGGTGCACCAGCCCCCGCCGGTGCACCAGGTCTTCGAGGGCCACAACTTCGTGGTCTGCAACTTCCTGCCGCGCAAGGTCGACTACCACGAGCTGGCGATCCCGGTGCCCTACTACCACTCCAACGTCGACTCCGACGAGGTGATGTTCTACGTCGGCGGCGACTACGAGGCGCGCAAGGGCTCCGGCATCGGCCTCGGCTCGATCTCCCTGCACCCCGGCGGACACCCGCACGGCCCGCAGCCCAGCGCGATCGAGGCCTCGCTCGGCGTGGAGTACTTCGAGGAGTCCGCGGTGATGGTGGACACCTTCGCCCCGCTCGACCTCGGCGAGGGCGGCCTCGAGGTCGAGGACCCGTCGTACGCATGGACCTGGGCGGGGCGGGGACCGAACGACTCCGACGGAGGGCCGGCGGTCTACTCGAACTCCTGACCGCCACTTGACGAGCGAGTCAGGATGAGCACATGGGTAGGCGAGCGCGGGCACACGAGATCGACGAGGCCGCGGTCGAGATCGGGGAGCCGAAGCGGGCCGCCGCGGGGGCGGAGGCGGTCGCCGTCGCGCTGAAGCGCGCGGTGCAGAGCATGGGCGTCGCCCGGAGTGGCCGGAGCCTGCTCAAGCTCAACCAGGTCGACGGCTTCGACTGCCAGGGGTGCGCCTGGCCGGACCCGCACCCCGACCACCGGCACACCGCCGAGTTCTGCGAGAACGGCGTCAAGGCCGTGGCCGACGAGGCGACCCGCGACCACCTCGACGCGGAGTTCTTCGCGCGGCACCCGGTCGCCGAGCTCGCCGAGCACACCGACTACTGGCTCAACAAGCAGGGGCGGATCACCGAGCCCTACGTGCTGCGCGAGGGGGCCACCCACTACGAGCCGATCGACTGGGACGACGCGTTCGCGCTGATGGCGAAGCACCTCAACGCGATCGACCCGGACCAGGCGATCTTCTACACCTCCGGGAAGGTGTCCAACGAGGCGGCGTACCTCTACCAGCTCTTCGCCCGCGCCTACGGCACCAACAACCTGCCGGACTGCTCGAACATGTGCCACGAGTCCTCGGGCACAGCGCTCAGCGAGACGATCGGCATCGGCAAGGGGTCGGTGACGCTCGAGGACATCTACCGCGCCGAGCTGATCGTGATCCTGGGCCAGAACCCCGGCACCAACCACCCGCGGATGCTCAGCGCCCTGGAGAAGGCGAAGAAGAACGGCGCGAAGATCATCGCGGTCAACCCGCTGCGCGAGACCGGGCTGGTCAAGTTCAAGAACCCGCAGTCCCCGCGCGGCGTCGTCGGTCCCGGCACCGAGCTCGCGGACCTCTACCTGCAGATCCGCACCAACGGCGACCTCGCGCTGATGCAGGCGTTCGGCGCACTGCTCGTGGAGTGGGGTGCCATCGACCGCGAGTTCATCGACACCCACACCACCGGCTTCGAGGAGTACGCCGCCGCGCTCGCCGACCTCGACTGGGACCTGGTGCACGCGGCCACCGGCCTGGACCGGGCCGAGATCGAGCGCGCCGCCCGGATGCTCGCCGACTCGAAGCGCACCGTCACCTGCTGGGCGATGGGCATCACCCAGCACCGCAACGCGGTGGCGACGATCAAGGAGTTCGTCAACGTCGCCCTGCTGCAGGGCAACATCGGCAAGCCGGGCGCGGGGCTGTGCCCGGTGCGCGGGCACTCCAACGTCCAGGGCGACCGGACGATGGGGATCTGGGAGCGGGTGCCCGACCACTTCCTCGACGCGCTGCGCGACGAGTTCGGCTTCGAGCCGCCGCGCGAGCACGGCTACGACAGCGTGGCTGCGATCAAGGCACTGCGTGAGGGGCGCGCCAAGGTGTTCGTGGGCCTCGGCGGCAACTTCGTCTCCGCGGCGCCGGACACCTCGGTCACCGAGGAGGCGCTGCGCAACGCCGAGCTCACCGTGCACGTCTCCACGAAGCTGAACCGGTCGCACGTCGTGCACGGGCGCGAGGCGCTGATCCTGCCGGTGCTCGGCCGCAGCGAGAAGGACCTCACCGGCGGGATCGAGCAGCGGGTCACCGTCGAGGACTCGATGTCCGCCGTGCACTCGTCGAAGGGCCCGCTGAAGCCGGCCTCCGACCGGCTGCGCTCGGAGGTCGACATCATCTGCACGCTCGCCCAGACCGTCCTCGGCGACCGGCACGGCATCCCGTGGGACGACTTCCGCGCCGACTACACGAACATCCGCCGCTCGATCGCCCGGGTGGTGCCCGGCTGCGCGGCGTACGCCGAGAAGGTCGACCAGCCCGGCGGCTTCGTGCTCCCGCACCCGCCGCGCGACACCCGGACCTTCCCGACCGAGGTCGGCAAGGCCGTGTTCACGGTGAGCCCGACCGACGTGCTGCAGGTGCCGGATGGCCGGCTGCTGCTGCAGACGATCCGGTCGCACGACCAGTTCAACACCACGGTCTACGGGCTGAGCGACCGCTACCGCGGCATCGAGGGCGGCCGCCGGGTGGTGTTCGTCCACCCCGACGACATCGCCGAGCTGGGCCTCGCCGAGGGGGACCACGTCGACATCGTGAGCGAGTGGGAGGACGGCTCCGAGCGCCAGGTGCCGATGTTCCGGGTCGTCGCCTACGACCAGCCCCGCGGCTGCGCGGCGGCCTACTACCCCGAGGCCAACCCGCTGGTGCCGCTGGAGCACACCGCGGAGGGCAGCAACACCCCGGCGTACAAGTCCGTCATCGTCCGGCTGGAGCCGGCCGACGGCCACCGCACCGGGCTGGTCTACCCGACCGACGCCAACAAGGTGCTGTCGTCCGGGCGGGGTGACGAGGGCAAGCGGGCGACCGACCCCGCGCAGCTCTCCTAGGCACTGACCCGGGCCGGGCCGAGCACCACCACGGCCGGAGGCTCGACGTCCTGCATCCGACGGTGCTTGATGCCTGAGACCAGCGCGAACCAGGCGACCAGGGCCCACCCTGCCAGCACCGCGACCACCGCGAGGTAGGAGGCGACCTCGCCGCCGGAGACCAGCTGGCTGGCGCCGTTGACGAAGACCGTCAGCGGCAGCACCCCGTTGAGGGCGCGCAGCACTCCTGGCGCCGTCTCGATCGGGACCACGTTGCTGCTCGCCGCGAGCTGGAGGATGAGGAGCAGCACGAACGCGGTCACCCCGACCCGCCCGAACCGCAGCCGCAGCGCGAGCGCGAGCATCGAGAACGACGCACTGCCCAGCAGGACCAGCAGCACCAGCGGCACGAACGCCGCCGTGCTGGGGTGGAAGAGGATGACGGCGAGCAGGACCGCGAGCGCGTTGAGGGCTCCGAGGCCGAGGGCCGGCAGCGTCTGGGCCGCGGCCACGACGCGGGACGCGACCGGCGCCATGGCGGTGCGGGCGATGGCCGAGATGTCGAGGCTGATCGCCGCGACCAGGGCCGCGAGCCAGAGGATCGCCGCCACGATGAGCGCGATCAGCCAGCCGTTGCCGTGCCGGGAGTGCTGCACCTGACTGGTGAGCGTGATGGGCTCGGCGACGACCTTGCTGAGCGTCTCCTTCTCGGACTTCGAGTAGGTCGGGCTCTCGGCCGCCGCCTTCGCCAGGCTGCTGCTCAGCTGCTGGGCGCCGTCGTCGACCTGGCCGGCGCTCGAGGCCAGGTCCGAGCCGCCCGCGGCCAGGGACCGCCCCGCGGACGCGCTGCTGCGGGCGCCCGCCGCGAGCCGGCCGGCGGCGCGGTCGACCCGGGCCGCCCCCCGGGCGAGCGAGGTGGCCCCGTTCTGCAGCGTGCGGGTGCTCGAGGTGAGCCGGCCCGTGGCGGCGTCCAGGGCGGCGGCGGAGCCGGCGAGCCGCTCGTTGCCGCGCGCCAGGGCCACGGCCCCGTCGGCGAGCCGGAGACTGCCGGCGGCCACTCGTCCGGCGACGCCGTGCAGCCGGTCCGCGGCCGTCGCGAGCCGGCCCGAGTTGTCGGCCGTGCTCCGGAGGCGGGCGCAGAACGACGCCGAGCCGCCTGCTGCCGAGCACTGCCGAGCCAGGAGGTTCAACCTGGCGGAGTGCAGGCGGCTGCCACCGGCAAGGACACGGGTGCCGACGTCGACGACGCGGGCACCGCGGGAGACCTCGCGGGCCCCTGCAGCCAGCCCCGTGCTGTCGCGCGCGACGGTCCGGGCACCTGAGGCGAGGCGAGCCTGGCCGTCGTCGAGCCGGCGCAGGCCGCGCCCGAGCTCCGCCAGGCCGTCCTCGACCTCGGTCGCACCGCTGCTGAGCGAGCCGGTGGCGTCGGCGAGGTCGCCGCTTCCCGACGCGAGCTCGTCGAGGCCTTCGGACAGCTCGTCGGCGCCGCGGTCGAGCTGACCCGCACCCGCCGAGAGCTGATGGGTCCCGTCGGCGAGCTGCGCGGCACCACTGGCGGCCTGCTGGTTCCCCTGTGCGAGGGAGTTGAACCCGTCGTACACCTTGCCGAGGTAGGCGACGGTGATCTGGTTGCCCAGCGCCGCCGCCGCCGCGGTCGCGATCGCCTCGCTGAGGTAGGGCACCGTCGTGCTCGCCGCCGCGTTGCTGACCAGCGTGAGCTCGCCCTGGACCGGCGTGTCGGTGCCGGTGGAGAGGACGGCCTGGGAGAAGTCGGAGGGAATGGTCAGCACGGCGTAGAAGGAGCCGTCCTTCAGCCCCGCCTTGGCGTCGTCCTCGTCGCTCAGCTCCCACTTGAGGTTCTTGCTCGGGTCGTCCGGGTGGGTGAGCGCGGCGGTCAGCGAGCGGCCGGCGGCCATCGGCTGCGGGTCGGTGATGATCGTGTCGTTGTTGACGATGGCGACCGGCACCTTGTCGAGGCTCGACTCCCGGCCGGACGCCGACCAGATCAGCAGCGAGGCTGCCACGAGCGGCAGCGCGAGGCCGATCACCGTGATCCGGCGCCAGCGCGTCCACCGCGACTCCTGGGAGTCGGGCTCCTGCTCACTCATGGGTCCTCCTCTGCGGGTCGGTGCCCGGCAGGACGTCGAGGTGCTGCGGCGGGGCCGCGGTCTCGGGGACACCGTTGGTGGTGGGTGCGGTCGCCGGCGCCAGCGCGTCGCGCTCGACGACGATCACGGTGGTGCCGCGGGCCGCGAGCTCGTCGGCCAGCAGGTCCGCGGACCTCCGGTCCTCGTCGTCCAGCCCCTCGTGCCCGGTGAGCACGAAGACGTCGACCCCGTGGGCGAGGCTGAGCGCGGCGTCCACGACCGCGGCGGCGAGGGTCCCCTCGGCCCCGTGCGGCGCCACCGCCGCCGCCAGCTGGTCGACCGTTGCCAGCGCCCGGGTGGCGAGCTCCTCGCGCCCGCGGCCGACGAGGGAGTGCAGCCTCACCCGGTCGCGGACCCGGTCGCCGAGCGATCCCTCGCCCCGGTCGGGGCCGGCCAGCTCGAGCAGCATCGTGCGCCGGACCACCAGCTCGCGCTGCTCGGGCACCAGCAGGCCGTCGACCGCCAGCTCGCCGGCCGCGGCGGGCCGTCGGACGGCGAGCACCCGGCCCAGGGCGACCGGGTCGTCGCCCTCGGCCACGCGCACCCGGGTCACTGCTCCGGCCTCGGCGGTGACCTCGACGGGCCGGCTGCCGGGGGTGGCCACGAGCCCCTGCGCCCGGAGCGTCGTGTGGGGGCGTGCCGCGCGGAACTCGTCGAAGGCCACCTTGCGGTGCAGGGCCGCGCCCTCGACGTCCACGACGGGCAGCGCCCGCTCGAGGAAGCCGGGCAACCACCACGCGCGCCGGTCGAGCAGGCGGAGCACCGCCGGCACCAGCGTCATCCGCACGACGAACGCGTCCACGAAGACGCCGATCGCCAGACCGGTGGCGATCTGCTTGATCGTGCTCGTGCCCGCGGGGACGAACGCGACGAAGACGCTGGTCATGATCAGTGCGGCCGCGGTGACCACGCGGGACGAGGCGCGGAAGCCGTCCACGATGGCCTCGCGCGGGTCGCCGGAGAGCACCCAGTGCTCGCTCATCGCCGAGACCAGGAACATCTCGTAGTCCATGGCCAGGCCGAACAGCACGCCCATCAGGAAGATCGGCAGGAAGCTGACGATCGGGCCCTCGGAGAGCCCCGGCACGATGCCGTCGGCCCAGCCCCACTGGAAGAGGGCGACCACGGCGCCCAGGGCGGCCCCGACCGACAGCAGGTAGCCCAGGGTCGCCTTGACCGGGACCGCGATGGAGCGGAACACGATCGTCAGCAGGATCACCGACAGCCCGATCACGATCGCGCCGAACGGCAGCAGCGCCTCACCCAGCCGGTCGGAGGCATCGATGTTCACGGCGGTCTGACCGGTCACGAGCATCGTGCTGACGCCGTACTTCTTCTCGAGCTCCGGTGCCTGCTCGCGCAGCTCGCTCACCAGGTCGGACGTCGCGGTGTCGGTCTGGCCGCCCGGAGGGATCACCTGCACCAGGCCGGTGTCGGCGCTCTGGTTGGGCGTCTCCTGCGGCACCGCCACCACACCGGGAATCCTCCGGATCGCGTCGGCGAGGTCCTTGACGGTCCCCTTCGGGTCGCTGCTCGTGATGATGTCGGCGGTCACGATCAGCGGCGCGTTGTAGCCCTCGCCGAAGGTCCGGGTGATCTCGTCGTAGGTCTGCCGCTCCGAGGTGTCGGTGGGCGCGGAGCTGTTGTCCGGCAGGGCCAGGCGCACGTCGAGAGCGGGCACGGCCGCCAGCCCGAGCAGCACCACCACGGCGAGGACGGTCAGCACCGGCTGGCGGATGACCGTGTGCACCCACACGGACGCGAACCCCCGGCGCGGCTCGGCCCTCGACGTCGCCTTCCGCTTCCGGAACCACCGGCGGCGCGGCTTCCTCGGCCGGGGGCGGAGCCGCTCGCCGAGCAGCAGGGCGATGGCCGGCAGCAGGGTGAGGGCCGCCGTCACCGCCACCACGACCGCGAACGCCGCGCCGACACCCATGACGGTGAGCACCGGGATCCCCGCCACGGTGAGCCCGGTCAGCGCGATGGTCACGGTCGCGCCGGCGAAGACGACGGCGCTCCCGGCGGTCGCGAGCGCGCGACTCATCGACTCGACGACCTCGACGCCCTCGCCCAGCTGGGCTCGGTGGCGGGAGAGGATGAACAGCGAGTAGTCGATGCCGACCGCCAGGCCCAGCATCTCGGCGAGGGTCGGCGCCGTGCTGGACACCGTGAAGACGTGGGTGGCGACGGTGATCGTGGTGATCGTGATGCCGACGCCGACGAGTGAGGTCAGGATCGGCATGCCTGCCGCGATCAGCGCCCCGAAGGTGAGGGCCAGGATCAGGAAGGAGACCAGCAGCCCCAGCAGCTCGGGCACCTTGCTCGGGTCGGCGGTGACCTTGTAGGCGTCCCCACCGACCCACGTGCGGACCGGTGAGCCGGCCGTCGGGGTCCCCGCCTCCTGCACCTCGTCCAGCGTGGTGTCCGAGGGCACGTCGTCGGCGAACGCGATGCCGCCCAGGGCGGCCGTGCCGTCCTTGTTCACCGACGGCGGGTCGGCCTTCAGCGGGTCGCTCAGCTCGACCCCGTCGACCTTGCTGACGGCCTTCACCAGTGCAGAGACCGCGTCGGCGTTCTCCTTGTCGGTGATCTTGCCCCTCGTGGCCTCGAAGAGGATCTGCCCGTTGGCGCCGGTCAGCCCGAAGCGCTGGGCCAGCAGGTCCTGGCCGGTCTGCGAGTCGGTCCCGGGGATGGAGAACGAGTCGTCGAACCGGTCACCCAGCGTGGTCGCGGCGCCGACGAGCCCGAACAGGACGACGGTCCACAGGCCGACGACCATCCCCCGGTGTCGAGCCACGGCCCGGCCCAGGCGATAGAGAAGCATGGACATCCGGACACCCTCCCGAGTCCTCCCTGCACCAGAACCCGAGAGCGGTCGCCGCATCGTGGCACAACCGGGCGGCTTCGTGGCCCGCCCTTCCCCGCCCCTCCACAACTTCGGGTATGCGCGTCCCGCTCAGGAGGCGGGCCGACCTGGCTGGGCGGGTCGACCTGGTGGGCGGGCCGAGTTGTCAGCCACGGATGATCGGGTACCTGCCAGTCATGGTGATACCGGCTCTGCTCTTGGTCATGATCGTCGCTGCGTTCGTGATCGCCTGCCGGCCGATACCGCCGGCGACGCCGCGGCACCGGGGCAGCCCGGGTCGGCGCGCAGGTGACGCCCTGCCGACCCCCGTGCGGTCACCGCGAGGGCGGTGACCCGGCAGGTCCCGCGACGGGTGGGCGGCAGCGCCGTCCGGACCGGGGAAGCACTACCGTCGGGACATGGCCGAGCTCCGTGACCCGCACGCCGACGGACCCACGCCCGGCCCGTTCTCCGGGCTGCTCGGGTTCCGGTACATCGGCGTCGACGAGCACGAGGCCGTGGTCGAGGCCGACCCCGGCCCCGAGCACTGCAACGGCGGCGGCATCGTGCACGGCGGCTTCCTCGCCTCCCTCCTCGACACCACCACCGGCTGGGCCGTGCACGCCCGCGTGCCCGACGGGACCGCCGCGCCGCACGTGCACCTGAGCGTGCAGTACGTCCGGGCCGCGGTGCCCGGGGTGACCCTCGTCTGCCGGGGTCGTTGCATCGGGGCGGGGCGGCGGGTCGGGTCGACCGAGGCCGAGATCACCCAGGGCGGCGTGGTCGTGGCCCGCGCCGTGGGCACCCACGCGGTGCTCGCGCCGACGCCGGAGGAGGGCGCATCGGCATGAGCAACCTGGACCGGAAGCCACCGGAGATCACCTGTGCGGCCGGTGCCGCGTCCGGCGTCGAGGTCATGGTGCCGCGCGAGGTCCCGCTCGGCGGGCTGCGGGCGATGACGGTCCGTCGTACCCTCCCTCAGCGGCAGCGCTCCCTGATCGGGGCCTGGTGCTTCGTCGACCACTACGGCCCGGACCGGGTCGCCGACACCGGCGGCATGAACGTCGCCCCGCACCCGCACACCGGGCTGCAGACGGTGAGCTGGCTCTTCGAGGGCGAGATCGAGCACCGCGACAGCGCCGGCAACCACGCGATGGTCCGGCCCGGCCAGGTCAACCTGATGACCGCCGGCCGCGGCATCAGCCACTCCGAGGTGTCGACGCCGGAGGCCACGACCCTGCACGGCGCCCAGCTGTGGGTGGCGCTGCCCGACGCGGACCGGCACACCGATCCCGGGTTCGTCCACCACGAGCCGCCGCTGCTCGAGGGTGACGGCTGGACCGCGCGGGTGCTCCTCGGCTCGCTGCTCGGCGACACCTCACCGGTGCCGACGTACACGCCGCTGCTCGGCGCCGAGCTCCGCCTCGGCCCCGACACCGGTGTCTCTCTCGAGGTCGACCCCGACTTCGAGCACGGGGTGCTGGTCGACGCGGGCCCGCTGACCGTGGGCGGGGTCGAGGCGAAGCCCGCGGACCTCGCCTACGTGCCGCCGGGCGGCGACCGCCTCGAGCTCCGTTCGTACGACGAGGAGGTGCGGCTGCTGCTCCTGGGCGGGCCGCCGTTCGGCGAGCCGATCGTCATGTGGTGGAACTTCGTCGGGCGCAGCCACGAGGAGATCGTCGCCTTCCGCGAGGAGTGGCAGGCGCAGATCACCGCCGAGGACGGCACCGAGGTCGACCCCGACCGGGCCGGCGGGCTGCGCGAGGGCGACGGCGAGGCGCCGCGCGTGGTCGCCGACACCCAGGACTCCCGCGACGGCAGGTTCGGCATCGTCGTCGGCGACCACCTGCCGCCGGTGCCGGCCCCCGCGCTGCCCAACGCCCGGCTCCGCGAGCGCCGCTGACCGCCCCGGCAGCCGCTCGTCGGCGGCCGTCAGAAAGTCGTCACATCGGGCCATTGCCGGGCGATCCCGGGCTCGCGACAGTGTGGAGATGGACGACGAGCACGACTTCTCCGGGCTGCGCGCCACCTACGTCAACTGCACGCTCAAGAAGAGCCCCGAGCCGAGCCACACCCAGGGACTGGTCGACGTGAGCGCGGCGATCATGCGCAAGCACGGTGTCGAGGTGACCACGCTGCGGCTGGTCGACCACCCGGTGGCGACCGGCGTCCACCCCGACATGCGCGAGCACGGATGGGCCGAGGACGCCTGGCCGGAGATCTACCCCGGCATCCTCGACAGCGACATCCTCGTGGTCGCCGGGCCGATCTGGCTGGGCGACAACTCCAGCATCACCAAGCAGCTGATCGAGCGGCTGTACTCGCTGTCGGGGGAGCTCAACGAGAAGGGCCAGTACCTCTACTACGGCCGGGTCGCGGGCTGCCTGATCACCGGCAACGAGGACGGCATCAAGCACTGCGCGATGAACGTCCTCTACAGCCTGCAGCACATCGGCTACACGATCCCGCCCAACGCCGACGCGGGCTGGATCGGCGAGGCCGGGCCCGGGCCGTCGTACCTCGACCCCGGCAGCGGCGGCCCCGAGAACGACTTCACCAACCGCAACACGACGTTCATGACCTGGAACCTCCTGCACCTGGCGAGGATGCTCAAGGACGCCGGCGGGGTGCCCGGGTACGGCAACGTGAGGTCGGCCTGGGACGCCGGCACCCGCTTCGACTTCGAGAACCCCGAGTACCGGAGCTAGCCGTCCGCCGGTGCCGGTGGCGCTGTCCGTGCCGTCGGGCAGGATGCCGGGCATGGGACCGGTGACCGGTGACGACGGCGTCCCGCGCTGCCCCTGGGCGGGCACCGCGCCGAGCGTGATGCGCGACTACCACGACGAGGAGTGGGGCCGCAGGGTCGACGGCGAGGCGGCCTACCTGGAGCGGCTGACGCTGGAGGCGTTCCAGTCCGGGCTCTCCTGGTCGACGATCCTCCACAAGCGTGAGGCGTTCCGCGAGGTCTTCGCCGGCTTCGACACCGACACCGTGGCGGCGTACGACGAGCGCGACGTCGAGCGGCTGATGGCCGACCCGCGGATCGTCCGCAACCGCCGCAAGGTCGAGGCGGCGATCACCAACGCCCGGGCGACGGTCGCGCTGCGCGACAGCGGAGGACTGGTCGCGCTCGTCGACTCCTTCGCGCCCGACCCGCCGCCCGCGCCCACGGACACCGCGGAGCTGGCCACCACCTCGCCGGAGTCCGTCGCGCTGTCCACGACGCTGAAGAAGCACGGCTTCGTGTTCGTCGGACCGACGACGATGTTCGCGCTGATGGAGGCGATCGGCATCTTCGACCCCCATCTGGTCGGCTGTCACGCCCGCGGCGCCGCCCGGCTAACTTGACCCCATGAACCGCGTGCACGCCTTCACCGACGACGCGCTCGGTGACCACGACGCCGTCGGCCTGGTGGAGGCCCTGCAGCGCGGGGAGGTCACGCCGGCCGAGCTCGTCGAGGCCGCGATCGCCCGCACCGAGCAGGTCGACGCCGAGCTCAACGCCGTCGCCTACGCCGCCTACGACCAGGCCCGGGCCCAGGCCAGGGACCCGCGCGGCGGCTACTTCAGCGGCGTACCGACGTTCGTCAAGGACAACGTCGACGTGGCCGGCATGCCGACCCTCCACGGCACCGACGCCTGGGTCGGGCGGCCGTGCCGGGAGGACGGCGACTTCGCCCGGATGTACCGGATGACCGGGCTGGTCACCCTCGGCAAGACCCGGCTCTCCGAGTACGGCTTCCCGCCGACCGTGGAGCACCCGCGGCTCGGCCCGGTGCGCAACCCGTGGTCGCCCGAGCACACCGCGGGCGGCTCGTCGGCGGGGTCGGCGGTGCTCGTCGCCACCGGCGCGGTCCCGTTCGCGCACGCGATGGACGGCGGCGGCTCGATCCGGATCCCGGCGTCGGTCAACGGGCTGGTCGGGCTCAAGCCGACCCGCGACCGGGTCCCGCAGGACAAGGCGATCCGCGACCAGCCGGTGCGCATCTGCGCCGACGGGGTGCTCACCCGGACCGTCCGCGACACCGCGGCGTTCATCCGCGAGTCCGAGAAGATCTACCGCAACCTGGCGCTGCCCCCGGTCGGCGACATCACCCGCCCGGGCCGCAAGCGGCTCCGGGTCTCGGTGGTCACCTCCGCGATGGGGCAGGAGGCCTCGCCCGAGGTCGTGGAGCTCACCCACCGGGTCGCGTCGGTGCTCGAGGAGCTCGGGCACACCGTCGTCGAGGACGACGTGCCGCCCCTGGACCCGCGGTTCAAGGACGACTTCCTCACCTACTGGGCGACGCTGTCGCTCTTCCTGCTCCGCAACGGCCGGCGGCTGCACGGCCGCACCTGGGACCGGTCCAAGCACGACGCGTTCACGCTGGGGCTGGAGCGGCACGCGGCCCGCAGGCTGCACCGGCTGCCGGGGGCGATCGCCCGGCTGCGCCGGTCGCGGCACCTGTCGGCGGAGTACTTCCGGCGGTACGACGTCGTGCTCGCGCCGACCCTGGCGAAGGAGACCCCGCGGATCGGTCACCTCGACCCCACCCAGCCGTTCGAGGAGATGCTCGCGCGGATCCTGGACTGGATGCTGTTCACGCCGCTGCAGAACGCGACCGGCGACCCGGCGATCTCCCTCCCGCTCGCGACCACCAGCGGCGGGCTGCCGCTCGGCATGCAGTTCGCGGCCGGGGCGGGCCGGGAGGCCACGCTGCTCGAGCTCGCCTACGAGGTCGAGGAGGCGATCCCGTTCGCCTCGATCACGGCCGCGCCCGCGCGACGGGCCCGGTCGTGATGGCAGGGGCGCGCTACACCCACGGTCACGCGGAGGCCGTGCTCCGCTCGCACCGCTGGCGCACCGCCGAGAACTCCTGCGGCTACCTGCTGCCGCACCTGTCCCCGGGCCAGGCCCTGCTCGACGTGGGCGCCGGTCCGGGCACGATCACCGCCGACCTCGCGCAGCGGGTCGCCCCTGGTCGGGTCACCGCTCTCGAGGCGACCGAGGAGGCGCTCGGGCTGAGCCGCGCCGAGCTCGGGAGGCGCGGCATCGAGGCGGACTTCCTGGTCGGCGACGTGCACGCGCTCGACGTACCCGACGACTCCTTCGACGTGGTCCACGCCCACCAGGTGCTGCAGCACGTCGCCGACCCGGTCCGGGCGCTGCGCGAGATGCGCAGGGTGTGCCGGCCGGGTGGTGTGGTCGCCGTGCGCGACAGCGACTACTCGGCGTTCACCTGGTACCCCGAGGTGCCCGAGATCGACCGCTGGCTGGAGCTCTACCAGGCCGCCGCCCGGGCCAACGGCGGCGAGCCGGACGCCGGCCGCCGACTGCTGTCGTGGGCCCGGGCCGCGGGCTTCCACGACGTCACCCCGTCCGCCAGCACCTGGTGCTTCGCCACGCCCGACGACCGCGCCTTCTGGGGCGGCATGTGGGCGGACCGGATCCTCACCTCGACCCTGGCCGAGCAGCTGGTCGGCGACGGGCTCGCCGACCGCGACGAGCTGCACCGGATCTCCGAGGCCTGGACCGCGTGGTCGGAGCACCCCGACGCCTGGTTCGCGGTCCTGCACGGCGAGATCCTGGCCCACCCCTGACCCGCGACGGAGCGGTCAGCGGAAGGCCCTGGGCGGGCCGATCAGCGGGGTCCGCAGCGGCCCCGCCGCCCCGACGGCCACCACGACCGAGTTGCCGAACGGGTTGCGGAACGGGTCGGCGCCCAGCTTCCAGTTGCTGGTGATCCAGATGTTGCCCGACGGGTCGATCTCGGCTCCGGTGATCCGCTCCAGAGCGTCGCTGCGGTACCCGGTGTCGGGGCTGATCGGGTCGCCCACCCGGAGCCTTCCGGGGCACGCACGCACCGTCGTACCGCAGAACCGGCTGATCGCCGTGGGCACGTCCGTGGGCTGGCTCCCGTCGGGCAGCACGGGGCTGTCGCCGAAGTTGAACGCCCACACCGTGTTGTCCCCGTCGACCGCGACCCCCCAGGGGAGCGTCAGTCCGCCGCCGGTGAACGGCGACCCGGGGTGCGGAGTCCGGCTCCTGCCCCGGTAGAGAGTCAGCGAGGGGTTCTCCGCGGTGCCCAGCTGGAACCTGGTGGGGCAGGGTGAGTCGAGCCAGTCCGAGTTCGTGACCCAGATGTTCCCCTCGAGGTCGGCCGCGTCGGCGACCGGGTGGCTCAGCACGGTGCGGCCGCGGTGGGTGCTCGGCAGCGTGTCGAGGAGCCTCCCCGAGGGAGAGAGCACGGAGACCGAGCCCCGGTTGTTCACGACCCAGATGTTGCCGTCGGCGTCCGGCGCGAGCCCGAACGGCTTCATCTGCGGGTCACGAGGACGCGGGGTCGGGCCGAGCGGGATGTTGACCGCCTCGCCCGGGTCCCCGCCCGGGTACATGGTCACCGTGTCGTTGCCGCAGTTGGCGACCCAGATGTTGCCCTCGCGGTCCGAGATCGTCCCCTGGGGCCAGGAGATGTTCCCGGCCCGGTGACCCCGCGGGCCGGAGACGGGCCTGCCGTCCGGGCGGAACTCGGAGACGCTGTCGTGCCTGGCCCTCTGGAACCGGTCCAGCAGGCACGGCGGGTCCTGGAAGCCGAAGTTGCCCACCCACACGTGCCCGTCCGGGTCCAGGGTGATGCCGTAGCCGGCTCCGCTGAGGCCGCCACCGAAGTAGGGGGTGCCCTGCGCCGGCCGGCCCGAGGGCAGGAACTTGACCAGCCGTCGTCCGGCACAGGCGATCGCTCCCTCCGGCTGGGGTACGGCGTTG
>Ga0164243_10000482_pt1 | contig 74706 bp, 54 predicted proteins | sample OricompcompostOP_FD_108781 | JGI IMG/M metagenome (GOLD analysis project Ga0164243, IMG submission 108781) | Organic Plus compost microbial communities from Emeryville, California, USA - Original compost - Organic plus compost (OP) | ecosystem: Engineered > Solid waste > Mixed feedstock >... | reverse complement strand
TCTTTTAACTAAATTCCAGCTATGATAAACGCAACAACCAAAAGAACCACACTAAAAAAACTCTTCCTCGCGGCCTTGCTGCTCGCCATTTCCACCGGCATCACTGCCCGGCAAGCCCTTCCCGGCTGGGCGTTAGGGCCTTTTATCCGCCCGGGCGGCGTAAACCCGGTATTGTCTCCTGACCCCAAAACCATCTTCCTGGACCCGATGACCGGCAAATGTGTGGCATGGCAGGCCAGCGATGTATTCAATCCTGCAGCCGTTAAAAAAGATAGCAGCATTTATGTGCTGTACCGGGCAGAAGACAGGTCGGGTAAAGGCATTGGCAGGCGTACCTCCCGCCTGGGCATAGCGGAAAGTAAAGATGGGCTTGGCATGAAACGCCGGCCAACTCCGGTTTTGTACCCGGACAGGGACAGCCAGCAGAAATTTGAATGGCCGGGTGGCTGCGAAGATCCCCGTATTGCCGTAACGGAAGATGGCACCTATGTGATGCTGTACACCCAGTGGAATAGAAAAGTGCCGCGCCTTGCGGTTGCCACCTCAAAGGATCTGATCCACTGGACCAAGCATGGCCCTGCCTTTTATAAGGCTTACGGCGGCAGGTTCAGGGACCTCGCCAGCAAGTCGGCCTCTATTGTTACCCAACTGGTGAACGGCCGGCAGGTGATCGTAAAGGTGCAGGGAAAATATATGATGTACTGGGGCGAAAGGTTCATGAACATTGCTACTTCTGAAGACCTGGTGAACTGGGAGCCCATGCTGGATGAGACAGGCGGGCTGAAAGCCGTGATATCGCCCCGGGATCATCATTTTGATAGTGACCTCACGGAATGTGGTCCACCAGCCATTATAACGGATAAAGGCATTCTGGTGCTGTATAATGGAAAGAATAAAGCCGGTGAAGGAAGGGACGAGCGCTATACCGCCAATACCTATGCGGCCGGCCAGGTGCTGTTTGACCTGGCTGATCCCACCAGGGTCCTGGCACGGCTGGACACGCCCTTTTTTGTGCCTACAGCGCCGTTTGAAAAAAGCGGTCAGTATCCTGCCGGAACAGTGTTTGTTGAGGGATTGGTGTATCACAGGAACAAATGGTTCCTGTACTATGGCTGTGCCGATAGCCGGGTTGCCGTGGCAGTTTATGATCCGGTTGACTGATACCGGGTCTGTAACCTTCTTTTGCCGGCAATACATTTTGACTAATCGATTATTGAGATTATTTTAACGGCGTTACAAATAGAATATGGCACACATCCTTTCAGGCAACATCATGGATAACAAGGCAGCCCGCCTGCTCCTTTGGCTGTTACTGTCGTTCGCGGTCCTTTGTGTTACAGCTTCCGGATACCAACGGCTTTTCCAACATGAAGCTCCGGGCAGGAATGCCCTGCCCGTAACCGGCAGCGGGGATAGCAGCAAGCGTAAAGAAAACCCGGTGATCCCGGGCGACCTTGCCGATCCCTCTGTTATCCGGAACGGCAATGTTTATTACGCCACGGGTACATCCTCGGAATGGGCGCCTCATTTTCCGCTGTTTCAATCCACCGATCTGTTGCACTGGCAGCCAATCGGCTATGTGTTTGCCCAAACGCCCTCCTGGGCTTCGGCTTCATTTTGGGCACCGGAGCTTTTTTACTGGAAAGGCACCTATTACGTGTATTACGTAGCCCGGAAAAAGAGTGATGGTATTTCCTGTATCGGTGTAGCCACTTCCAAAGATCCGGCTAAAGGTTTTACGGATAGAGGCATTTTACTGGAGTTTGGAAAGGAAGCCATTGATCCGTTTGTGATAGCAGAAGATGGCCAGCTGTATATGACCTGGAAAGCTTATGGCCTGGATCAGCGGCCTATAGAGCTACTGGCCTGCCGGCTTTCGGATGACGGGCTAAAGGTGGACAGCGCGCACTTTACCCTGCTGCGTGATGACGGGAAAAAGGGGCTGGAAGGGCAATGCCTCGTAAAAAGGAACGGGTACTACTACCTGTTCTATTCCGTAGGTAACTGCTGCGGGCGCGGTTGCAGCTACGAGGTGGAGGTAGCGCGGTCAGCGTCGCTGCTGGGGCCTTATACCCGGTTTTCAAATAACCCGGTATTAGCTGAAACCGCAGACTGGAAATGCACCGGTCACGGTACCATTGTGACTTCCGGCGATGAGAAGGATTTTTACCTTTATCATGCTTATAACAAAACGGATAACGTATATACAGGCCGGCAGGGCATGCTGGGAGCAGTGAGCTGGGATGCCCGAACAGGCTGGCCCCGCATCCAGCCCCTGGGAGAAAAGGCAGCTATAATAAAGCACTTCCGGGACGATTTTTCAAAAACTGCTTTGTCCTACGCCTGGCAATGGGATTTTCGCCATAGCGAACCGCATGTAAAGATCGGGAAAGGTAATTTATCGCTATCCGGCAAGTCCAATGGCAATAATCTCACAGGTACTGCACTGACCGTTCGCCCGCTGGCCGGCAATTATGAAATGACAACGGAGGTGGTCAACCGCAATGCTTCGCTGAAAGGCCTGGTGCTCTATGGCGATGCCGGCCAGTCCGTGGGGATCGGCATCAGGAAAGATACAGTACAGGTATGGGAAGTAAAGAATGGGCAAAGATCCGTTCTAAGTGAATCGGCAGCCAGGCCCGGCAGCCCCCTGCAGTTAAAAATGAAAATTGAAAAGGGCTACCAGTGCCGGTTCTACTGGAGCGAAAACGGAAACACGTGGAAGGAACTGGCAACTGGTGCGGATTACTATAATGGCGGGTTCCTGCCGCCCTGGGACCGCAGCCCGCGGCCGGGCCTGATGCATCAGGGCGCCGTAGCGGCACCTGCTGATTTCAGCTTTTTCGAGATCATATACAGATAACCAATACGGAATATTTTTTCGGTTATTGCCTGGCAGCCCTGGTACTGCTGCAGCCAAGATCGTTCCTGGTCTTTTGGGTTTTTCTCGCATACATAGCAGTATAAATTTACATGGTTTCCAGGGGAGGCGCTATACCGAAGAAATTTTCGGTATAGCGCCTGTTCCTTATTGTTTTATAATCCCCACAGCCTCCTTGTCCTTATACTGTTCTGCCAGCTTTGCCAGCTGCTGCTTCAGGCTGTCTGCCACCTGCGCATAGGCGGCTTCCCCGTACACGTTATGCATTTCATGAGGATCTTTTGCAAGATCGTACAGCTCCCAGGCATCTGCAGGGCCATAAAAACGCACCAGCGTATATTTTTCCGTCCGTATGCCGAAGTGGGGGTATACGTGATGCGGCTGCGGAAATTCGTAGTAGTGATAATAAGCTGCCTTGCGCCAGCCGGCGGTATCCCCTTTTACCAGCGGCAGGAAGGACCGGCCCTGCATGTCTTCCGGCACCGGTATGCCGGCTATATCCAGCATGGTGGTCGCCCAGTCAATGTTCACCATCAGCTGGTCAATAGTGGTGCCGGGTTGTATCACGCCGGGGTAGCGTATCAGGAAGGGTGTTTTCAGGGATTCCTCATAGATGAAGCGCTTGTCGAACCAGCCATGCTCGCCCAGGTAAAAGCCCTGGTCGGAGGTGTACACCACGATGGTGTTTTTTGCCAGCCCGCTCTTGTCCAGGTAGTCCAGCAGGGTGCCAATGTTGCGGTCCAGGGAGCGGGCCACGGCCAGGTAATCTTTCAGGTACCGCTGGTATTTCCAGCGTACGAGCGCTGCTCCTTTCAGCTGCTTTTCGTCAAATTCCCGGCTCACCCTGCCTTCGTAATAGTCCCGGAAGGCTTGCAGCTGTTCCGGGGTAAAACGGTTGTATACAGGCCCTTTACTGTAATCCAGGTGCACTTTCAGGTCTTCCTTCAGGCGCATGGTCCTGTCAATGGTCATGTCCTGGTTTTTGGCCGCTACCCGCCCCCTGTAATCGTCATTGAAGCCGGGTGGCAGGGGAAAGTCAATGCTGTCATAAGCGCCCAGGTCCTGCAGGTCCGGCAGCCATTCCCGGTGGGTGGCCTTGTGCCCTACCACCAGGAAAAAAGGTTGCGTGGTGTCGCGCTGCTGCAGCCAGTTAATGGAAGACTGTGTGATCAGGTCCGTTACATAGCCCGTATCGCGGCGGGTGACCCCGCCTTTTTCAATAAAGTCTGGATTATAGTAGTGCCCCTGCCCGGGCAGTATGCGGAAATAATCAAACCCTGCCGGCAGGCTGTTGAGGTGCCATTTCCCGACCCAGGCGGTCTGGTAATCGTGCTGTTGCAGGAGGCGGGGGAGCAGCAGCTGCGAGGTGTCAAACCGGGTAGTATCATTTAGCCTGAAGCCGTTCATATGGCTGTACTTGCCCGTAATGAAGGTTGCCCGGCTGGGCCCGCAGATGGAGTTGCCCACCAGCGCGTTCCTGAAGAGGGCGCCCCCGCGGGCAATACGGTCAATATTCGGCGTTTGTACCAGCCGGCTGCCATAGGCGCTGATGGCCTGGTAAGCATGGTCGTCCGAAAGGATAAAAATAATATTCGGGCGCTCAGGCGCTGCTGCTGCCTGCTTTTGCTGCTGCGCGCAGGCGCAGGATAGCAGTAAAAGCAGAACAGGTAATAGCTTGACAGGATGATGGTGCATAGCTCGGTTATTTTATCGTGGATATTTGTAATGCAGGGATGGCTCCTGCATATGAAGATATAAAATAACCGAGGAAAGCAACAGGGGTATCCTGTTTGGGTGGCCATTACACTACTGCCTGTTACCTGGATAAGGCAGCAAATTCCTCCTCGCTTAATTCAATATCCGCTGCTTTCATATTCTCTGCCAGGTGGTTCAACGAGCTGGTGCCGGGTATCAGCAGGATGTTGGGAGAGCGTCGCAGCAGCCAGGCCAGCGCGATCTGTGCCACGGTGGCCTGGTGTGCTTTGGCAATATCGCTGATCCTGCCAGCCAGGGCCTGCGGGCCGGATGCCAGCGGGAACCAGGGTATGAAAGCCATGCCCCGCTTTGCGGTATAGTCCACCACATCTTCCCACTGCCGGTCGCCCAGGTTGTACAGGTTCTGCACGGATACAACAGGCACTGTTTTTTCCGCTTCTTCTATCTGCGCTATCGTCACTTCAGACAGGCCTACATACCGGATCTTGCCGGCTGCTACCGCATCTGCTACGGGCCCCAGTGATTCCGCTACCGGCACATCAGGATCAATGCGGTGCAGCTGCCACAGGTCTATGGTATCGGTTTTCAGTCTTTTGAGGCTGCCTTCAATATTTTCCCGGATAAAATCCGGGTGCCCGTTGGGTACCCACTGGTTGGGACCGGGGCGGTTAAAGCCGCCTTTGGTGGCAATGACCAGCCCCTCCTGGTAAGGATGCAACGCATCCGCTATCAGGGATTCATTGAGCCGGGGACCGTAAGCCTCTGCCGTATCAATAAAATTTACGCCGGCTGCCACGGCTGCCTGCAATACCTTTTTGGCGTTTTCGCGGTCGGCTACCTCGCCAAACACGCCGTTGCCAGTCAGCTGCATGGCACCATAACCCAGACGGTTAATGGTAAGGCCGCCGCCTAACCGGTAGGTGAGCTTTTGTGCTGTAGTTGTTGACATTATCTGCAATTTTTTTGAATGAACAGTGTCAGGATACAAATGCCGTTGCCATTGTCAATGGTTTCATGCGCTCAAATTCCGCCAGGGTGCTGTTATACTTTTGCGTGGCCCGCTGGTAGGCATCCTCTCCCAAGAGCAGGCGCAGGGGTGGCGCTGCATCGCAGGCCACTGTAAAGACCGCCTGGGCGGCCAGGTCCGGGTTGCCCGGTTGCCGTCCGTTCCATACCTCCCTGTTCCGCCTGATCATGCCGGCTGTGCTGTCGTAATCCCCGATCTCTTTCTGTGCAACAGACAGGGAGCTGTCTAAAAAACTGGTGCGGAAATAACCCGGTTCCACAATCGTTACTTTAATGCCCAGCTCCTTCAGCTCGGCAAACAGGGCCTCGGAAAATCCTTCTACCGCAAATTTCGTGGCATTATAGATGCCGAAGCCGGGCGTAGCGGTCAGCCCGGCAATGGAAGACAGGCTGAAAATGTGGCCGGACCTGGCTTTGCGCATATAGGGCAGCACATGCCGTACCATGCGCAGGGAGGCAAATACATTAATGTCGAACACCTTTGCGATCTCCTCCTGTGAAGCTTCCTCCACAGCTCCCAGGAAGCCGTAGCCGGCATTGTTCACCAGCACATCTATCCGGCTGTACCGCTCGTATATACTGGCTATGGTCGCTGCTACCGCTGTTTCACTGGTAAGGTCCAGTCCTGTTACTTCCAGCAGCGGATGATGCAGCCCGGTGTTTTGATGGAATGCTCCGGGGTGCCGGGTGGTGGCGATCACCTGCTGGTCTTTTGATAGCAGGTACTTTACCATGGCCAGCCCCAGCCCCCGGGAAGCGCCGGTGATGATCCATATCTTCTGTTGTTCCATGGTTGATAATTTTGTAAGGTAAAGGTGGCGTAAATTCTGCCGCGGTTGTTGTCAAAAACAAACTTATTCTTATGAATTTCAAATAAGCCGCGCGGGAAAGCGAACAGCAGCCGTTGGTCCTTTACACAGGCAGGAGATGACCCAGCGGCCTCACAGCTGTTGTACCTGCTTCCAGATGTCCTCATTTACGAGCACCCCTTCTTTTTCGCTGCGGAGGCGCTTTTTGAGCGTATTCTCGCCGGGATAGGCAATATGCCCGCCGGGGCTGGCGGGAGTGCTGCTCCGGGTGTAATGCAGTATTTCGGTGATCAGGGCCGTATGCATATCGGGCCGGTGCAGGCAGATGAAACACTGGGATACGCCATACTCCCCTTTGTCGGCGGTTATCCTGGCGGTAGAACGGCCGCCGCTCAGCGCCGTAAGCACCACGTCCAGCACCAGGGCCAGGCCGGAGCCTTTCCAGAAGCCGATAGGCAATGCCCGCTTGGTCTGGCGGATGACGGCAGGGTCGTTGCTAAGCTGTCCCCGGGCATCATACCCGCCGGCTACCGGCAGCAGCTCCTGCTTTAATTCATGCTCCTGCATTTTGCCGTAGGAGAACTGGGACATGGCCATATCCAGCACAATGTGTCCTTTTTCATAAGGCACGGCTATTACCAGGGGATTATTGCCCAGTACCGGATTGGTTCCGCCCCAGGCGGGCATGCCTGCAATGGCATTGGTAAAGCAGATGCCAATGCATCCTGCATCTGCTGCCTGCCAGCCATAGGTGCCGCCCCGCATCCAGTGGTTGGTGTTTTGCATGGCCACGCAGCCTATGCCGTTGGTCTTTGCCAGCGCTATGGCGCGGCTCATGGCCAGGGTGGCATTATACATGCCGGGCCCCAGGTGGCCGTTCCAGGTTTCCAGTATGCCGTTCCTTTCCAGCAGCGCCGGCTCTGCCGCGGGGTTCACCAGCCCATCTTTTACATACTGTACAAACACGGGAAAGCGGTTCAGCCCGTGGGAATGCACCCCGTCGCGGCTGTTGCCGGCAAATATGCCGGCGCATAAGACCGCCTTCTCTTCGGGGAAATTAAGCTGTAGCAATACTCTTTTAAACTCCTGTTGCAGCTGTTCAAATGGTATCCGTATCATGGTGGGCAAATTACATTGTACCATTTAAGCTACTACTTTTTTCTAGCTTTGCAGGGTTTTGAAACAAACGGATATCATGCAGGGAAAACAGCTGAGTAGATCGGATACACTTTTTATGGCGGCCTGCTCCGGCCTGGTGGTGGCAAATATCTATTACTGCCAGCCTTTGCTGGTGCTGATCGCCAATGATTTTAACATACCGGAGAGCCGGGCGGGGCGCATTGCCTGGCTTACACAGACCGGGTATGCGTGCGGCCTGCTGCTGGTGGTGCCGCTGGGCGATATCATGGAGCGGCGCAGGCAGATACTGCTTTGCATGGCGGCCACTGCCCTGTCGCTGGTGCTGTCTGCATGGGCGCCCACCTTCCTGGTATTGCAGGTGGCGGCTTTCCTGGTAGGGGCCAGCTCCATATCCGCGCAGCTCATACTGCCGCTGGCGGCCCACCTGGCGCCGGATAACAGGCGGGGTAGTGTGATCGGCACCATTATGGGCGGTATCATTGCCGGCATTCTGGCGTCCCGCTCTGTGAGCGGCAGCCTGGGCGCTGTTTTCGGGTGGCGGGAGATATACTACATAGCGGCCGGTATTGCCGTGGTGCAGCTGGTGCTGATGCGCTGGCGGTTCCCGCAAAGCTATCCTTCCTTCAAGGGCAGCTACGGGCAGCTGATGGCCTCTATCCTGTATTACATACGCACACAGCCTGCGCTGCGGCAGGCATCGTTCCGCAACTTCATGTCCTTTGCAGCGCTCAGCTCCTTCTGGGTAACCATGGTGCTGTTCCTGTCCGCCCCGCCCTTTGGCTATGAAAGCGCTACCATTGGCCTGTTTGGCCTGGCCGGCGCTGCCAGCGCCCTGGCCTCGCCCCTGGTAGGCAGGCGCAGCGACGGGCAGGGCACTCGCATGAATATATGGATAGGGCTGATAATGGAGCTGCTCAGCTTTGCTGCATTCTATTTTACCGGCAGCAGCCTCTTCCTGCTGATACTGGGCATTATCCTGGTAGATGTGGGGCACCAGACCATCCAGATCTCCAACCAGACCATCATCTACTCCATTTTACCGGAGGCCCGCAACCGCTTCAATACTGTGTTCATGACCAGCACCTTCATTGGCGGGGCCTGCGGCTCCGCTATCGGCATCGGGCTGTGGAATATTGGCCACTGGCCTTTGTTCTGCGCCGGTACGGCGCTGATGGTGCTGATCAACGTGATCGTTACCGGCGCCGTATCCGCAAGGTCCGCCTACAGGGCCGGAAGCCAGGCCTCCTGAAGCTGCCTGCCGCCGCTGCATAACGCCCCTGCATACACGTACTGCTGGCAATCTTTTCCATTTTAGCGATCTCATCATTTTTTTTGGCCGGCGCATAACAATTCAGGCCAACCGAGCGTTTAAGAGGGCAAATATCCATATCTATGAAAACCAGCAAGACCTTACTGTTAGCAGTACTTATGTTCCTGTGCCTGCTCTCCTGTTCCAGATCGGAAAAAGTGACTCCCGTAAAACCAGCTCCAGCAGACCTGAAGACATCCCCGGCCGTGATCGACTACCGGGAGGAGATGCGCAATTTCGTGATTGAGATCAGCGAATATGCCAAAGCGCAAAACCCGCAATTTGCCATTATCCCGCAAAACGGCATAGAGCTGATCACTACCAGCGGGGAAAGCAACGGCACCCTGGCCCAGGCCTATATACACGCCATAGACGCCGTAGGGCAGGAGGACCTCTTCTTTGGCTATACGGATGACAATGTGCCTACGCCTACAGCGGACAATATTTACCTGCGCGCCTTTCTGGACAGGATCAAGGCGGATAAAAAGGTGCTGGTAACAGACTACTGCTCCGGGCAAACGAACATGGACAGATCCTACGCCTCCAATAACAGCAACGGCTATATTTCCTTTGCCGCCAACCACCGGGAGCTGGATAATATCCCGTCCTACCCGGCGCAGCCCTATGGTGTGAACAGCAATGATATTACCTCCATCGCACAGGCCAGGAATTTCCTGTATCTTATTAATCCGCAGAACTATTCCACGAAGGCCCAGTTTATCAACGCGGTTAAGGCCACCAATTATGACGCCATTATTATGGACCTGTTCCTGGACACGAACGATCCATTTACCGCAGCAGAGATCGATCAGCTGAAGGTGAAGGCCAATGGCGGCCGCCGTATGGTGATCTGCTACCTGTCTATCGGGGAGGCAGAGACCTACCGCTATTACTGGCAACGCAACTGGACAGTTGGCTACCCGTCCTTTATCCATGCAGAAGACCCCTACTGGTCGGGCAATTATTATGTGGAGTACTGGAATACAGACTGGAAACATATCATTTCCGGCACTGATACCTCCTACCTGAAAAAGGTCCTGGACAGCCATTTTGATGGCGCTTACCTGGACATCATTGAAGCCTTCGATTATTTTGAGAACATTTGAGAAAAGGGCGAGCGCGGCTCACCTGTTTTAGCTGCATAGCAGCCAGCCAGGCAGTACTTTCCTGTTACGATTGCTATGCCATCCATGCGCCGGGCGTGGCTCCTTCCGGGGCCACGCCTGCTTTTTACCGGCTACGTATCATGCCGGCAGGCGCAGGCCACCCTCAGCACACATTCGGGATGGTTTGCGAGAAATCGCAGAGCTTTTCCAGCAGCCCGCACAGCTCCTCGCCTTTTTCTGTAAGCGTGTATACCACTTTGGGCGGCACCTCCGGGAAATGCTGGCGGTTGATGAGCCGGTTCTTTTCCAGCAGCTTCAAACGGTCTGCCAGGATGTGGTCTGTAATGGGCGCCAGCTCCTCCCTGATACCGGAAAAGCGGTTGTTCCCTTCTTCTATGCAAAAAAGGATCTCCGTGATCCAGCGCCGGCTCAGCAGCACCATCAGCTCATTGAGCGAGCATTTGTTTTCCAGGAAAGCCTGGTTCCGGTAATTGGTGGAGGTCACCTTCCTTCCAGCCATTGCTATCTATTTTAGTAGTTACTAATTAAATAATGAGTTATTGCACAGGTGCCCCGCAAGTATTTGCTTTGCGGTATGATGTGAACGGAAACCTTGCTTCGCGGGCACATTTCACGTCATCACATAAATCCGTCCTGTAAATTCAGCGCAGTAAAGTAGGGGATCAGGTTAGAATGGCAAACGGGAATTATTTGAACGCTGCATGAAATTACATGGACGGATTTTATAGCTATTCCCTATATTTACGCATGCACCATTTTATTACCCGTAAAAGCAGCATCCGTTCTATCTTAACCGGGTGGGTACTACTATGCGCCGCTACCGTTTGGGCGCAGGACACAAAGCCCCTGCGCTACACCTGTTACCGCAGCAGCCAGCCGCTGGCCATTGACGGGAAGCCGGATGAAGCAGCCTGGCACCAGGCGCCCTGGACCAGCGATTTTGTGGATATTGAAGGAAGCAGGCGGCCTCTGCCGCCCCTGCGCACCCGCGTAAAAATGCTCTGGGACGATCAACACCTTTACATTGCCGCCGAGCTGGAAGAGCCGCATATATGGGGCCGGCTGCTGCAGCATGACACCATCATTTTCCATGACAACGACTTCGAGGTGTTCATTGATCCCGACGGGGATACGCGCGAGTATTTTGAAATAGAGATAAACGCCCGCAATACCATTTTCGACCTGTTCATGCCCAAACCCTACAGCGAGGGCGGCCACGCCCTGATGACCTGGGACACCCGCGGCTTGCGCACAGCCGTGCATATTAACGGCACCCTGAATCAGCCGGATGATAAAGACCAGTCCTGGACAGTGGAAATGGCCATTCCCTTTACCGCACTTCACCTGCTGGGCGTGCCTGTTGTACCGGAAAACGGCACCGTATGGCGTATCAATTTCTCCCGCGTGGAGTGGGATACCGATATCAGGAACGGCCAATATGTTAAAAAGACCAACCCGGCCACCGGCAAGCCTTTGCCGGAACATAACTGGGTGTGGTCGCCCCAGGGCGTTATCAATATGCACGTGCCGGCAAAATGGGGATACCTGCAATTTTCCACACAGGCCGCCGCTAACAAATAAATCTTACTGAGATGGATAAACGTAATTTTCTGAAATCGCTGGGGGTAGGCAGCGTGGCGCTGCTGCAACCCTCCCTTGCTTCAAAAGCAGCCAGTGCAGCAGCCAGGGCGCATACACCGCAAAAGCGCGCCGCGCACCGCGTATGGATCAATCCCGGCGCCAATGATACCGCGGCGGAGCTGCGGCAGCGCTATGCCGATTACAAAAAGGCCGGCATTGGTGTGATCTATTTTGAAGAGGACAGTGAAAGGCATTTCCGGGCAGCCAAACAGCAGGGCATTGAAGCACACCGCTGGATATGGACCATGAACCGCGGCGAAAAGGAGCTGCTGACCGCCCACCCGGAATGGTACTCGAAGAACCGGAAAGGGGAATCCTGCGCTACCCACCCGCCCTATGTGTCCTATTACCGCTGGCTGTGCCCCAGCAAGCCGGAAGTGCTCAACTACCTGAAAGAGCAGGTGAACAATATCCTTAACAAGGATTACGTGGACGGCATTCACCTGGATTATATTCGCTACTGTGATGTGATACTGCCGGTGAACCTGTGGAGCAAATACGGTATAGACCAGTCCAGGGAGCTGCCGGAATATGATTTCTGCTACTGTGAGACCTGCCGCAGCGCTTACAAGGCGGAAAAAGGGGAAGATCCCCTGGAGATGGCGCACCCGGACCAGCGCCCCTCCTGGCGCAAGTTCCGTTATGACCGGATCACGCACGTTGTAAACTCCCTGGCCGATGTAGCGAAGCAGCATAAAAAACCCATTACCGCCGCTGTATTTCCCACGCCGGAAATAGCCAGGCGCATAGTACGGCAGGACTGGAGCAACTGGCACCTGGATGCAGTGAACCCCATGATCTATCACGGTTTTTACAAGGAAGACGTAAGCTGGATAGGCGATGCCGTAGCGGAGGGCGTACAGGCCCTTGACGGCCGCTTTCCCCTGTATGCAGGGCTATTCCTGCCAGACTTCAAGGGCAATATGGCCGACCTTAAAAAAGGGATCGAGCTGGCGCTGCAGAACGGGGCCGCAGGAGTGTCGCTGTTCGGCAAGCTGACGTCCGGGGTGCTGAAAGTGCTGTCTGCCGGCTAGGGCTGCTTTAGCAGGGGGAATAGCTTATGCAGGAGCTTTTTATGGCCGGTAATGATCCTGGCGGTCCCTTTCTGGGGGCCCAGCAGCAGCAGGTGCTGCTGCCGGGTGGAAACGCCCCCCTGGTGCAGCCGGGCTGTGACCGCCAGGACCTCCCCCTTTTCTGACAGCACTATTTCATCCAGCTGGCCGGTAAGCTGGCCGTATTCTGCGCTGGGATAATTATCCAGGTCAATGATCACCTGCTGCCCCACCTTTATCTTGTTCAGGTCAGGGTGGGTAATGGCCAGCGTTACCCGGTGCTGCTGGCTGTCCGGTACAATGACCAGCAGCCGGCTACCGCTTTCGAGGAATGCGTGCTTTCTCAATTCCCTGGTCAGCACCAGCCGGCCGGCAACCGGCGCACAGGTGGTATCCGGTTGCGCATGGGGGCTGTCTGCACGCTGTGTAATAAAAAGCGGCCTGTTTACCGGCACCCTGTCATTATTGTTCACCAGCAGCTGCCGGAAACGGGCGTCGGCCTTCACCGCAAGGATGGTGACCGCTTTCCCGGGAGTTACCGTGCAGGAGGCGGATACGGTATCCGGGTAGGCAACAAACCCGGACAGCACCACCAGCACGGCCACTACTCCCAGCAGCACCAGGTTGCCCCAGCGTAGTATCCACAGCGGGTTGGCGCCTATCACTTCCTGTACCTCGCTGGTGGTCAGGCTATTGTTTTCGGGAACATGATTCACTGGCATGATTACACGATTATATTGTTTACTCTCCTAGTTCCAGCTGGTTCCTGATCAGGTTAAAATACAGGCCCCGCTTGTCTATCAGGCATTCATGGCTGCCTGTTTCCGCTATCTTCCCTTTTTCCAGCACTATGATCTGGTCCGCATTCCTGACCGTACTGAGCCGGTGTGCGATGATCACCACTGTCCTGCCTTCAAAGAAAGCGTTGAGGTGCTCCATGATCACCTTCTCATTATTGGCGTCCAGGGCGCTGGTGGCCTCGTCAAAGAACAGGAAATCCGGGTCCTTGTGCACGGCCCGGGCTATCAGTATCCGCTGTTTCTGTCCTGTGCTGAGGCCCATGCCATTGGCGCCTATCTTGGTATTGTATTGCAGCGGCAGCTGTTGTATATGGTCATGAATGTTGGCAATACGGGCTGCCCGTGTTACCCTGCGCCTGTTGAGCACTTCCTCGCCTACGGCAATATTATTGGAGATGGTGTCCGAAAAGATATACCCTTCCTGCATCACGGTGCCGCAGTGGTTGCGCCAGGCGCTGTGCGCAATGTTCTTCAGCGGAACATTGCCAACGGTGATCTCTCCTGCCGCCGGTTCATAGAATTTGAGCATCAGCTTCAGCAGGGTGGATTTGCCGCTGCCGCTGGCGCCTACAATGGCTGTTACCTTGTTGCGGGGGATGGTCAGGGAGATGTCTTTGAGCACATAGGGCGACAGCTGTCCGCCATCATATTTGAAAGACAGGTTCCTGATCACCAGGTCGCCCTCTTCCGGTACGGCCGTTACCTCTTCCCGGCCTGCAGGGCTTTCGTCCGGCTTGGCATGTATCTCGTTGATCCTGGCTATACTGAGCTTGGCGTCCTGGAAGCTCTGGAGAAATTCCAGCAGCTGTACAATGGGCGCGTTCAACTGCCCGGTAATGTAGGAGATCGAAAGCATGATGCCCAGGCTGATATGGCCGTCCAGCACCAGCCTGGCAGCCATAAAAGCGATGAAGATGTTCTTCAGCTCGTTGATAAGGCTGGAGCCGGTGGTTTGCAGCTGCTCCAGCGTCATGCCGCTCAGGTTGATCCTGAACAGCTTTACCTGCAGGGTTTCCCACTGCCAGCGCTTTTTCCTTTCGGCGTTGTGCAGCTTGATCTCCTGCATGCCATAGATCATCTCCAGGTTCTTTTCCTGGTTGATGATCAGCTGGTTAAAGCGCTTGTAATCCAGCACGGCCCTTTTCTTCATGAAATAGGATATCCACAGGAAGTAAAGCAGGCTGCCTACCAGGAATATATAGCATATATGGAGATTGTACACGGCCAGCACTATCCCGAACACCAGCAGGTTGATAAGCGAGAAAAGCACATTCAGGGTGCCGGTGGTCAGGAACTTCTCTACCCGCTGGTGATCCGCAATCCGCTGCAAGATATCGCCGGTCATCTTGATGTCGAAGAACCCGAGGGGAAGGTTCATCAGCTTGATATAGAAATCGGTAAGCAGGCTGATATTGATACGGGCGCTTAAATGCGTGAGGATAAATCCCCTTAGTACATCTACGGTGGACCGGCCGAAGAAAATGGCGAGCTGCGCCAGCAGCATAACGTATATAAACGACAGGTTGCGCTGCCGGATGCCGATGTCCACAATGTTCTGGGTAAGGAAGGGGAATGCCAGCTGCAGGATGCTGCCCACTGCCAGCCCTGCAAATACCTGTGCCAGCAGCTGCCTGTACCGGAACAGGTAGCCGGTGAGGAGCCGCAGGCCTCTTTTGCTGCTGTAGACGGTGTCCTCCTCGGTTTGCTGGAACAGGGGCGTGGGGCTGATGTTCATGATAATACCATGCCGGCCGTCCTGCGACCATCCTTTCATGAATTCCGGGATGGAATAGGTAATAAGCCCGTAGGCAGGATCGGATACATATACCTTGTTGCGCCGTATCCTGTAGATAACGATGAAATGGTGCTGGTGCCAGTAGCCAATGCAGGGGAACAGGTCTTCGGTCTGCAGATCTGAAAAGGACACTTTGGCGCCCAGGGTCCTGAAGCCCAGTTTTTCGGCCGCCTCGCTGATGCCCAGCAGGCTGCTGCCGGAGCGGGTGGTATGGCACAGTGACCGCAGGTGCTCCAGCGAAAAGCTTTTCCCGTAGTACCTGGCAATGATCCTCAGGCAGGTAGGGCCGCAGTCCATTTCGTCATACTGCCGGTAATTCGGGAATCTCTTCATGGCTGTAGGAGAGGTTTAAAGGTGGATGTTGCTTTAGCCGGCAATACAGGGAATGATAGTGCCTGTAAAGCATATCATATACTACCAGCTCATGGAACCGCGGTTTGGAGGGGAACAGCCGGTTCAGCAGCATATGTATATAGCTCATCAGCAGGTTATCCAGGGGCACCTGCAGCGTGTTATCCGCCTGCATTTCCAGTATATGGGCCGCCAGGGGCTGCACGCGGCTGCTTTTATCCCTTATCAGCCGGATAAGGGGCAGCAGCAGGTTGCCGGCGTCCTGCTGCCTGTCAAGTATGCCGGCGATATCTGCCTTGTGCGTATTATATTTTTTGCCCAGCTGCAGCTTCAGGGTTTTGTTTACGCGGAACTCCGTCGCAAACATGCTTTTCAGGGCCTCCATCAGTGCGGTCTTCCGCTCCAGCGGGTAGCTGAAATTGTCCAGCAGCTCGTCCACTGCGCGGATGCTCCACAACCAGCGGATGCTTTCACGGCCGTCGCCCTCGGTGAGCTGCAGCAGGCCCAGCAGGGCGTCGCTGTCCAGGCAGAAGCAGCTTTCCGCCAGCTCTATAGAGCTGGCCCCGTAGCGCTCTATCTCCCGTTCATAGGTATCCAGCTGGCTTTTGTATATGATGCCCGTTTCCGTGAAGCGTTTTACGAAAGCGTTCACCAGCGCTATTACCGCGCCTGCCTGGCTGCTGTGTGTCAGGCAGAAGCGCACCCGCAGGTGGAACCCGGGATCATTATACCGGATGAAGAACCATTTTTTAATATGCCCTTCTTTCCGCAGCTGCGCTACCAGCGGCGCTATGGCTTCTTCCAGTATCTTGTCGGCCGCCTTGACGCCGCAGTAGAATTTAAAGTACAGCCATTCCGTACCTGCGGAGAAGCTGCGGGCGCTGTGCTCCACGGTATGGCGGGCAGGGGCCATGCCGGCATGCACCGGTACTTTTTTTACCAGCGAGGCTACCAGCTGGGTAACGTATCCGCTATCGGCCGCCGGTGTATTAGCCGGGGGCGTATACAGGAATTCCCGCATTATGATGAAAGACCGGTTGCGGATGGTCTTTATCCAGCATTGCACGCTCAGCAGGTTATCCAGGTCCACCAGCAGCTCGTTGTCCCCGTCTGCCAGCATGATGTACCGGGGGAAGTTCCATTTTTTACGCAAGGCGGCTACCTCTTCCTCCCATGCCGGCAGGCGGATGCCGGTGATCTCCTTTATTTCCGCTGCTGAAAAGTGCCAGGTGGCGGGGAACAGTATGATGCGCTGGTGGGTAACCCGCGGCAGGAACCTGAAGCGGTAGCCCACATCGCTCCAGGAAAAGGTGAAGGCCGAACGCAGGTGCTGGCTTTGCAGCTCGCACAGGAACTGGTATACCGGCAGGGTCTTGTAAGAATAGTTGTGCGCGTTGCTGAGCAGGGGAATGATCCGTTTGTTCAGCCGTTTTGAATAGAGCACAATGGCATCATTCACCACAGATACATACAGGTCCTGCAGGGATACCTGGTGCGCGCTGTCTACCGAGGACGCGGCCAGGTAGGGTATTTCGTAATCCGTGAAACGCGGGTGCAGCAGGATATTGCCCAACCGGCTTTCGGGGAGGTGCACTATCTCTGCAAACACCACGTCGCTGTTCATCTGCTGTTCGTATTGCGCTACCTCCACTGCCATTTCCTCGATGCGCTTGTCTGCATGTGCAAACCGGCCGTACATCCTGGTGGCGGTGGTGCCGGCCAGGCTTTCTATTAAGACGGTGTTGCTGGAGGCGTCCACTATTTTGAATATCAGCGGGATGGATGCGGGCAGATCATCCCAGGAAACGGGCAGGTGGCTGATCTCCTCCTCCTTTATCTCTATGCTGTAATCGCCGTTGCCATGCGCTTCCAGCAACCTGGAGAACAGCCATTTTCCTACTTTATCCATTTTCAGGGAAATGCTGCTTCCCTCCTCGTCCGGGGGCAGCTCCAGGTCGTCCAGCAAGGGGGAAAGGTCCTGGCTGCCGTTCTCCAGGTAGCCAATGCCATGATCGGTGTCCAGCACTTCCAGCAGTGGCATCTGCCGTTGCTCATACCGCTCCTGGAACCGCCTGCAGAAAGACCTGAGATTGTCATTACGCTGGTAGGGGTTCAAGGCATTCAATATGGTAAAGGCTTTTAACAGGTCTGCCTGCAGCCGGCTGTCAATCCCGGCCTGCTCGGTTTTGCGGATCAGGTCTGTCTGGAATATCTTGCCTTCTTCAAAGGGCACCTCCAGCTGCCGGATAAGGGCTATGATCTCCTTGTAGCGGTCTATCTTATTGCACCCCGACCTGTCCAGCCGCTGTATATGATCCTGGATGCGCTGCAACAGGGTGATTACTGAAGTGATTCCGGGATGGGGATCATCCTGGTTAATGCGGTGCAGGCAACGCAGCACCTGTCCGGTCACCTCTTCCCCGGTAATAGCGGGCTCCAGCTCGCTGACCAGCAGCTGCGCCGCAATCAGCTCTTCCACAAATGCCACGGCATCTGCTTCCTGTATGTCCTCCTCCACCAGCTGCGCGGCTATGTGCCGAATGGTAGCGCCCTGCCCGGCCGCAGCCAGGGCTTTGTGCACATAATCAGAACCGGCCACTGCGCTGATCTGGTGCAGTCGGTGGCCGTTGATATACCGGTACTCAATATACCGTACCTCATCATCTATTTGGTAAATGCTGTTATTGGGAAAGAAACGCAGCCGCTCCTTTACAGCAGGCCTGCCGGCCAGGTGCTGCGCCAGCGCGCAGAGGTAGTGCATATCCAGCCGGGTATGGCGCTGCACGTCGTCTGCCGCCAATACAATACGGTGATCCCCGTTGTGCCATTCCGCTACGGAGCAGTTGGAGAACAGGCCAAAAGGGGTACAGCGGGTGCTCATCCTGGAATAGTACTTTGCCAGGGACAGGATGATCTTCCGGACCTCCTTTTTGTCTGTAAGCTCCCCGGCTTTCCAGCGGATACATTCATTGTACAGTACGGGGGATGCGAGGTAAATGCTTTCCATAAAAGCATCGTCATCCAGGAGGGAACGTATGTCCGCATCGTTGCAGGCGCCGGGGAAAGGCAGCCGTGGCGTGCGCAGTATCAGCCGGGGGTGGAAGAAATAAGGAATATCCATAGCATCGTTTTTTTACAGGTTTATAATAGCAGCAGGTGGCACCAGGGCAGGTCTTCCGTTGATATGCTGCCAAGCAGGGCCAGTGCCACGCCGGGCAGTCCTTCCAGCAGGTTATGCTCCTTTCCGGTATACAGCCCGTTCCTGGTATCGGCTTCCAGCAGGGCCACTGTTCTATTGATCCAGTAGCGGTGGGCTTCCTGGTATTTGTCCAGGCCACTGTGCCGGTACAGGCTGCGGTACAGTACGGCCAGCCCTGCTGCTCCGTGGCAGAAGTGGCTGTCTGTGCACAAGGTGGCTTCCGCTGTTCTTCTTATAATGGAGCTGCTGCCTATCAGGTCTGCCATTTGCTTCAGCTCCTCATCTTCCAGTACAAAGGCGGCCTTGTAAAAAAGCAGCACTTCATTCAGGTCGCCATAGCACCAGGCCAGGCGGTTGGCGTAGATGCCGCCGCCGTCTTCCCCTATGCTCAGGGGGAAGCATGAAAAGCGGTTGGCCAGGAAATCCACGGGTTGCAGGTGCGCTTTAATGAACCGGATGCCTTCCTTTAGCAGGAAGCCTGTTTTGTCCTGCAGTATGCCGGCCTGGTACAGCTCTGAGAGCACAATAAGAAAGCCGCACTGCCCGTGCGAGAGGCTGAAGTTGACCCGCTCCGCTTCCTTTTTATCCACTACATAATTCCTGAACCACACGCCCTGCGTGGTAGTTACGCAGGTGTCGCATAAGGCATTCACCATATTTTCCAGGTATCCTTTGAGGGTGGTATCCGGCAGGCGGTCCGCAAAGTATCTTATGATGCCAAAAGCACCGTGCAGGTAGTCCGGGTGCTGCGCTTCAATATGGCGCAGGGCGCTGCTGTACAGGTAGGTGTCCAGCTCTGCCAGCTCTTCACGTATATCCATGTCCAGCCAGCCTCCTTTATGCAGCAGGCTTACCACGCCTGCCAGTCCGGCCACGCCGCTGCCCAGGGAAGCCCCAGCCAGCCCGGGAGCGTTGCTGTTCATATTGTCAAATACTTTTTCCAGCAGGCGGTATGCGGTTTGCAGGTACGCATCCTGGTGGCAGACCATCCACAGCGAGTGATAATAAAGCACCATGCCCAGCCTGCCATTCAGCAGGCTGTCATTACCCGGCTCATGATCCTGTATTATTTCGTGTATCCTGTGCACAAGGGCTGCTACGCTTTCCGGTTCCTGTACCATTGATAAATGCTTTTAACAAACATAGGGCAGCGGTGCAGGGGCTGAAAATTTTATACACAGATGATGGCTTTATAAGGACGGATTGGCCATTGGGCGATATTGAAAGCAATACGTCCAGAAGCATTATCCGTACCGGGCAAACGCCTATCCATACATCTTTTTTCCGGCAGGAACATTTGCGCCCTACTTTTACGCAGCATCAGCAATTCGTTTTTTTAGTATCTTTTTAACCTTAACCTTTTGTTGACTTTTACCTTCAAACTAATGTTCTATGAGAAAGAGTTCTATTACCGCCCCGGTAAAAAAATTGTCGTTAACCAAAACCGTTATTGCCCGTCTTAATGGAAAGCATCTTCAGCAAATAGTAGGCGGCATTGGCACTGATACCATTGCCCGGCCGGCAGGAGACCCGGATTCCTATGGCTGTATCCCTACCACACCGCCTTTTGGCGTTACCATCAGGCCAAAATAAAAACAGCTGGTCTTATCATCCATACCAAATAAAACGGCGCTGTAACCCTTTACAGCGCTTTTTGCACATTATTCACTGCTTACCTAAACCGCTCCGTTACATGCATACCAGGCTATTCCGGCTTACGCTGCTGATGTTATCTACATGCGGCCTTTTGCTTACCAGCCGCCCGCTGCCAGCCCAGAACTGCCATTGCCGGGATAACCTCTCGTACCTGGCCGCTAAAGTGGCGCTGAACTATCCCGGCTACACGGATAAAGTGACTGCCCGGAATGCCGGCGCTTTCCGGGCCTTTACAGACAGCTTGCTGCAACAGGCGGACACTACCCCGCCGGAGCAGTGCTTTCTTTTACTCCGCAGCTGGCTGCGCTTCTTCAAGGACCAGCACCTGGACATTGCTTTTAGCGGCGCAGGAAAGGACAGCAGCTTTATAAGATCCCTGCATGCAAAAGAACAACGGCTGGCGCTGGATACCAGCTCCCTGAAGCGGCACTGGCAGCAGGCGGGAGGGGCGGGCCCGGAAGGAATATGGCAGATGGAGGGCGGCCATTACACCGTGGCGGTGGTGAAAGCAGCAAACGCTTCCAGGTTCCTGGGGGTGCTGCTGAAAGCAGACGGCGTGTACTGGTTGCCCGGAGAAGTGAAATTTGAGCTGACGCCGCTGGGAGGCGAGAAGTACCGGGCCCTTTACAAAGACGGGTATCATTACCCGGACACCTTCACTATCCGCATCCGCAACGGGGCGTTCACGCTGATGCGCGTAAAATGGGAAAAGCAATACCCTGCTGCCGGCACGCCTGTTGCCAGTAATGCAGCGGGAGCCGGCCGGGATTTTCATTTCAGGGCGCTGAACAGGGAAACCAGTCTGCTGCGCCTGCCCAGCTTTGATATTGGCGCCAAAAAGACCATTGACAGCATGATAGCGCGGCATTTTAACGATATTACCCGCAGGCCCTACCTGATCATTGATGTAAGGAACAATATCGGGGGCTTTAACCTGTCGTTTGAAAAGCTGCTGCCCATCCTGTATACAGGCCCCGTTACATCCGACGGCGGCCGGATACTGGCCACGGCAGACAATATTGCCTTATATGAGGGCATGCTCCGCAACAAGCACATACCGGATGCAGACAAAGCACAGATCCGTACGCTGATACGGCAGCTGAAAGCGCATAAGGGCGGATACTATACCACGGAGAACGAGGTGTTTGAAGCTGCCGCCGTTTACCCCTACCCGGAAAAAATAGCGATCATCACAAACGAGCAATGCGCCAGCGCTACGGAACTGTTCATACAAAAGGCGCAGCAAAGCCGCAAGGTGACGGTTTTCGGGAGAAGCACCGCCGGGGTCATTGACTATACCAGCATTATAGGGCCCCGGCAGCTGCCCTGCCCGCACTACATCTATTACTGCCCCACCACCAAAAGCAAACGGCTGCCACAGCGCCCGCTGGACAACATCGGCATTGCGCCGGACGTATACATACCGGATGCCGCAGCGGACTGGGTAGCCTTTGTGCAGCAATACCTGACAAAACGATTGTAAATTTATCACCTATACCAAGTGCCATGCCGCCTATCCGGAAAAAAACATTGTACATCTTTTTCACCCACCTGGTTTTGTGGCTGCTGTATGTAGGCATATCCCTGCTTGTATACTTTTTTTCTGCCGCCAAATCGGTCATCATCGTGTATGAAACGATCATCACCTTTGCTATTGGCGCCACCGTTTTCTACACCAATTCCGAATGGGTGCTGCCCCGCTTCTTTGAAAAGAAAAGGTACGTGCTGTTTACCGTGGCCATTACCGGCCTCTTTGTGTATAACCTGCTGGTGCGCTACCTGTTTGCCTTCAGGATAGACCCGTACCTGCTGGGCCGCCCCTCGTCGCTGGATGCCATGCCGTTCCTCAACTTTTTTGTGCAGGCAGCCTGGTGGTGGTTCCAGGCGGTCATTCTATCATTCGGCTACTGGTTCTCCAAAGTGTCCATCAAAAGGGAAAGGGAGATCCGGCTGACCAGGGAAGAGATCGTAAAGAAGCAAACGGAGCAGATGAACCTGATGCAGGAAAAGCTGGAGCTGGAGAACGCTTTCCTGCGGGCGCAGATAAATCCGCATTTCCTGTTCAATACGCTTGGCTATTTCTATAACAAGGTGGAGAACACCCACCCTGATGTGGCGGCGGGCATTGTGGCGCTGACCAACATCATGCGCTCTTCCATCAAAAAGAATGATGTGGACGGCCTGGTGCCGCTGGAAGAGGAAATAGAGAACATTGAGCACCTCATCAGCATTTACAGGCTGCGGTTCAATAACCGCATCCACATACGCTTTGAGCGGTCCGGCGAGGCCGCGCCATTACGCATATTGCCGCATATACTGATCACGCTGGTGGAGAATGCCTTCAAGCACGGGGAGCTGCACGATGCCCACCATCCGCTGCAAATGCAGCTGGGCATTACGGGCCATACCGTGAAATTCCGTGTTCACAACAAGAAGCGGATCGGGCCCCGGGAAATATCCAACGGGATAGGGCTGGATTATGTGCAGCGCCACCTGGAAAGCGTTTACAGGGACCGCCACGAGATCAGCATAGATAACAGCGGGGACTTCTACTCCCTGTTCCTGGCCATTGATACATCCGAGCAAAACAGTTAACCATTCCGTTAAATATTATGCCATATGATAAGTTGTTATATAATCGATGATGAGCAACATTCCGTGGACATCCTGGAAAAATACGTTACACAAACTCCTTTCCTGAAGCTGGTAGGCAGCACCACGCAGGCGCTGGAAGCCCTAAGGACCATTACCAATGAAAAAGTGGACCTGGTTTTCCTGGACATTCACATGCCCAGCATATCGGGGATAGACCTGCTGAAGATATTCACCAATGACACCAAGATCATACTCACCACTGCCTACAGCGAATATGCGCTGGACGGGTTTGAGCATGATGTAATAGATTACCTGCTAAAGCCCATTACCTACCAGCGCTTCCTGAAAGCGGCCCAGAAAGCGCTGAACCTGTTCCAGTCGTCCTACTCAAAGAAAACGGAAGCCGTGGAGAAAAAGCATGCGGACAAACATTATTTCTTTGTAAAGACCGAGCACAAAGGCAAGCAGATAAAGATCAACTTTGAGGACATAGACTACGTGGAAGGATTGAAGAACTATGTGGCCTTTCACTGCGGCAAAGACAAGATACTGGCCTTAATGACCATGAAGGAGCTGGAGAGCAGGCTGCCGGCCGACCAGTTTACCAGGGTGCATAACTCGTTTATCATTGCGCTGGACAGGATCATTTCCGTGGAGGGCAACCAGGTGATCCTGAGAAAGAAAGACCAGCAGACCATTCCCCTTCCGATCGGCATCACGTTCAAAAGCGGTTTCTTTGAATTAATAAGGCTAAACAAATAACTTGTTTAGCCTTACTGCGGTGTCCCTTTAGGGGAGAAGCATTACTTTTGTAACGGGTTCATGATTGTACCTGCATGCTGATTGGTATATATCATGTTGAAGTCCTGGCAGCTGCCAGGACTTTTTATTGCGCTTTCTCTTCCTTTACAGTTACTGTAGGCGGAATACAAAGCGGGCTGTAGGTATTGCCAGTAGTGATAATGGCGGTAAACGTGGCCTTGTTAAGCCGGGTAACGGTTTTTTTACCGAATGCCAGTTTCTGCTTGCCCTGTTGGGGCTGACGCTTGTTCATACACGTACATTTTAATGGTGAAAGAATAAGGGGCGATGCTGCTAGCCACACAGCTCAAAACGTTCGCTGAGCAGGCGCATGGCGCGGAGCTTGTCCTCCACGGCATTTGCAAGGTTCAGGAAAATGAACTCATCTATACCGCTGTGCTCGCGCATACCGGCTATCATATCATGGAAAGCCTCCGGAGTGCCTGCCAGGTTGCATTGAATGAAGGATGCGTTGTAGTAGGGCGACTGCCGGTAGATGCGTTCCGCTCCTGCCTGCGTGGTATCGCACACGCCGGAAAAGGCGATATTCACATTGGGCGGCCTGCCGTATTGCGCCAGGAAAGCCGCCCTGTATGCCGGCAGCTGCTTTGTAAAGCAGGCAATGTCCGGCGTGCCGTGAAAGATGGAGCGGGAAAAGCCGAGGCCCAGCGAGAGCGCCTGCGGCAGCCTCCTGTCCGAGCTGCCCAGCGACCATATTTCGGGAATGCCGCCCCGGTATGGCGGGAGGGGTAGCCCGTCCTGCGCCGTGCCTTCCTCGTTCCGGAGCAGGGTTACCAGCTCCTCTATCCTGGCGTCGAAGTCTGCTGCCGGCGCGCGGCCTTCCAGCATGAGCGTTTTTACTTTCTCTATGCCGGGCCAGCCGGCCGCCAGGCCCAGATCTACCCTTTCCGCGAAGAGGTTGTTCGCCAGCTTGAAGCTGAGGGCTACGCGGTAAGGGGTATGCACATTCAGCAGAATGCCGGCACACCCCACGCGTATCCTTTCCGTGTAGCCGAGTACCAGCGGTATCAGCACCTCCGGATTGCACCAGAGGTGGTTGAAAACGTAATGCTCCCCCAGCCACAGCCTTGAAAAACCCAGCTTTTCGGCCCCGGTGGCCACTTCAATGAAATCGCTGAAACTTTCATACCCGTTGCCAAAGTCCAGCAGGCCGATCTTCAGTCTGTTCATAGCAGTTGGTTGAAGCATTACGTTCAGGAGTTATTACCATTTGATCACGATGCTGATCAGGATCGGGGGAGTTTCGTCGCCGGAGCCGCCGGCTACTACCCTGTTCAGTTTTTCGTTGGTCAGCTTTACAATGGTCTTTTTGCCGGAAAGCTCCAGCGTGCTCTTTTTGTTATTTGATTTCATGGCAATGATGTTTTTAAATTGTTAGCGGTTTAAAGGAAAGGCCCGGCGCCAGGCCGGGCCTGCCGATTATTTCTGTTGTGTTCTAATGATGATAGAAACATTGATCTCGCAGGAGCAGGTGCCGCTGGCGCCACCATGTATGATGGCCAGCTGGTTGTCGTCCAGCTTTGCGATGGTTTTTTTGCTCACAGACAGCTTGGGAGCCTTCATTGCTGATTGTTGTTGCTGATTGGGTTTCATGATTGTTTAATTGAAAAAATAACAATATACTCCTACTCTTTTCTGAAGGTTTTCGGATACCCCTTGTTAACAGGCCTGTAATATTTTCAGAATTTAAAAATGACTTTACCGAATCTTTCCGGGTCCTGGAAGGAGCGTTGCATGAACCCGACGGGGTCCTGCTCCCATACTTTATCTACCGTTACCCTGCACCGGCCGGCCGCGTGCTCGTTCAGCGCTTTTTCCAGGCTGGCGGTAGTGCCCAGGCAGTTGCCCATCACCGTGATGTTGTTTATGATCAGCGGCAGCAGCAGGTTGGTGGCCTGCAGGGCAGCGTTTTCCGTTATATTGTCATTGGAAAGCCCGCAGGTAATATACCGGCCGTTCATGGCAATAACGCCGATCACGTTTGCCAGGTGATAATTGGAGAACGGATCAATGACATAATTGAATTTGCCATGGCGCCCGATGAATGCGTTGATGGCCGCATGCCGGCTGAAGTCCTCCTCCTGCGCAATGAACAGCTCTTTCAAACCCATTTCCAGCAGCTGCTCCCGGAAGCGCCCGGAGCGGGCAACGCCGTACAGCTCCACCTCCATATGCTTCAGCACGTTCAGGGCAAAAAGGGCGGTATTGGCGCTTAACCCCAGCAGCAGCACCTTGCTGCCCGGCTCTATTGCCAGCCGCTCTATCATGCTGTACACGGTTTGCGCCCCAATGGTGAAGCCGGCGGCTTCCTCAAAGGACAGGCTGCCCGGTATGCGCGCCAGCTTTGATTCGTGGAACAGCTCCAGTTCGCAGGAAGCATTGTTGGTAGGCAGCCCGGGGTTGATGCCGGGTGCCGTCGCCAGCGGGTAGCTGGCATCGGGTATCACACCGTCGCCTATATTAAAACGCCGCACTGCCCGCCCTTTGGCTACCACTGTGCCGGAAAACTCCGAGCCAATGGGATAGTACAGTATCTGGTCTCCTGTGGCGGCATTAATGTTAGCAGCCGCTGCCAGCATGGCCCCTATGTCCCGGTAGTTGGATGAAAAGGCTTTTTTCCTTACCAGCACATGATCCGGGTATTGCTCCTCATCCCATTGCAGGTCCGCTGTTTCTATCAGCGCATAGGTAATATCGGTATCGTACAGCCGGATCGTTCCGTAGGGCACCTGGCGCCCGAAATATTCCAGCAGATCATTATTGCAGATAACCAGTTGTTTCATGCATGAGCGGTTGATCGGTCAGTTATTATTGTTTATCCGGCCCTTTTCCTGTTCTATGCCTGTACGCCGCTTTTCCCGGGGCTTCACGTGGCTGTTGCCCAGCCTGTAGGTAAAGGTCAGCATGGCAAACCGGCTGTCATAGCGGTAGCGTTGGCGTACATTTGTGTGCTGGTAACGGAAGTGGCTGGTGTACCGGTAGCTGCGGAAAACATCGTTCACACCCAGCTTCAGGCTACCTCTTTTTCCCAGTATCTCCCTTTGCAGGCCGGCGTTCAGGTACCAGATGGCGCCCGTGGCATTCAGGCCGGAAGAAGCGCGGGAGGTGTAAATGCCGCTCAGCTCTATATTGAACAGGCCGGGCAAGGTAAATGTGTGCGTGCTGTTCAGGGACAGGCCCGGCCGGGACGGGTGCAGGGCGGCATCATTATAGTTAAACCGGATATAAAATCCCTGCACGGCTGTGGCGGTGCTCCACCACCGGGTAAATGCCTTGCTGTAGGAAAGCCGTATGGCTGCCAGGTCGTAGTAGCTGAGGTTCTCGTAGGTGGTAACGAGCACCTGCTCCTCCTCCCGGAAGATGCCGGTAATGATATTACGGGTACGGGTAAAGGAAAGCGTGGTATACAGCTGGTGCCGGAAGCCATGCGTCAGCTCCAGGGAACTGGTGGTTTGCGGGTTCAGGCCGGGATTGCCCTGTATATAGCTGTACTTGTTCTGGAACAGCAGGAAGGGGTTCACGTATTCATAGTCGGGCCGGTCTATGCTTCTCCTGTAGGCAAGCGCCAGCTGGTGCTGGCCGGATACCTGGTATTGCAGGGATACATGGGGGAACAGCTGCGTGTAATACCTGCTGAACTGCTGCTGCAGGGTGAGCGAATGGCCTTTTACCTGCGTGCGCTCCACGCGCAGCCCGCCCTGCAGCCCCGCTTTGCCGAACCGGCCGCTATAGCTTACATATCCGGCATTTATATTTTCCCGGTATATGAAATGATTGGTCTTGCCGGCATCTGTAACCCATCCTTCCGGCATTTGTGCTTCCCACTTGATATCATTGTCTGTAGTAACGAAAACCGTTTTCAGGCCGGCCTCCAGCGTGCCGGCGCCCAGGGGATGCGAGTAATCAGCCGAGGCGGACCGGATGATGATCTGCTGGGGAGAATTGTCCCGCAATACATAAGGCGGTCTGTAAGCTTCCCCGTGGCCCGTGTAATGGTCCGTGGTGAACAGGTCATGCCATTGCTGGTGATAGGTATAATAGTCCCCGTTCAGGGTCAGTTCCCTGCCGGCAGTATCAAACCGGTGCCGGTAAAACAGGTTCGCCATATAGCTTTCAAACCGGGCTTTCCCCTGCACGGCGGTATGGAGGAAGGAGTCAATGCCGCTGCTGCCGCCCTTTGTAAAACCGGTGGTGCTGTTGTATCTCCGGCCCCTGGACAGTACATCTCCCCTGAGCAGTATGCCCAGGCTGTTCTTTTCATCCGGGTCATAATTTACGCCGGTATGAAAGGCATGGATGTCCCGTCTCCTGATATCAGCGGCATCTTCCGCTACATGATAGGGCTTGTTGCCGTTGGCCTGCAGCAGGCGATCCGTAAGGGTAAGGTAATATTGCTGGTTGTGCTGGTAATTGCATCCTCCGTAAATGTTCAGCTTTCCCTGCCGGTAGTTCATATCGCCGCCAGCGGTATACCGGCCGTACCTGCCGCTGCCCGCGCCTGCCAGCAGGGTGGCGTTCAGCCCGTACTGCGTGTTCTTTCTAATGGTAATATCAATCACTGCGGCGGCCTGCGCATCGTATTTAACGGAGGGATTGTCCGTTAGCGTTATCTTGTCAATGGTGCTGCCCATCGTGGCTGCCAGCAGCGTTTTCAGGGCTTCGCCTTCCAGGTAGGATGGCCTGCCGTTCAGGTATATCATTACCTGCTTGCCATTCAGGCTGATGCTGCCGTTGTCATCCACCTTTACGCCGGGCGCTCTTCGCAGTATTTCCTCCAGCGTATTACCGGCTGCCAGCGGGCTTTCCTTTACATGGATGGTGGCGCTGCCCGGCGATTGCTCAATGAATGGTTTACGGGAGCTGATCTCCACGCCTGCCAGCCCGAGCTGCACCGGCGACATGGCTACAGGAGGCAGCCGCAGGGGGCCATTGGTAATGGCAAAGGGCTTTGTTGTATGGTCCTTATACCCCAGGTACTTTATGGTTATGGCATAGCGGCCGGGCTCCAGGTTGCCAAACAGGTAGCTGCCTGACCTATCGGTCTGCTGCTGTGCAAACAAGGCACTGTCCTTAAGCAGGATGGCCGTGGCATAGGGCAGGGCCGCGCCATGCAGCGAATCTGTTACCTTCCCGGAAACATACAGGCCGGTTTGCTGTGCGTGCAGGCTTACAGCAAAAAGTAGCGCAACTATGACCGGGCTTATTGTTTTCATACCAGGATCGTTTTAACGGTACAAACCTATTTTAAGCCGGTGATTGCGGGAAAATTGTTACATAGATTGATGTTTGCTAGGTACGGATTTAATAATGGCGGGCGCCTGCATTTAATAATAAGCGGGGTAAAAAAATTGCGGACCACAGGTAATGATCCATTACGCGTGGTCCGCAATTACAGGAGGTATTACTCTATCGTGGAAGTGGGACGGTTTTCGGGCAGCTTCCCGAAATCATGGTTAGGCTGGCTGCCCATTGTAATGGTAAGCGTACCGCCCTTCAGGATATCCTCATGCCGGATATAGCTTTTCGTATAGGGCTTTCCGTTGAGCGTGATGTGCTGGATATATTTATTCCCGGCGCTGTTGTTAACGGTTTGTACGGTAAACTGCCTGCCGTCCTGCAACTGCAGGCTGGCCTTGTCAAACAGCGGGCTGCCGAATACGTACAGTCCCTTGGCCGGGTTTACCGGGTAAAAGCCGATGGAGGACAGCACATACCAGGAAGACATGGCGCCTACGTCCTCGTTACCGGTCAGGCCCTCCGGCTGGTCTGTGTAAAATTCCTTCATGACCTGCCTTACCTTTTCCGCTGTTTTCCATTGCTTGCCGGCATAGGCGTACATATAGGCAACGTGGTGGCTGGGCTCATTGCCATGCGCATACATGCCTATCAGGCCGGATATGTCGGAAGAGGCCTGCTCGCCCATGTCGCCTTTGGCTATAAAGAGGCTGTCCAGCTTCCGGGTAAACGGTTCTTCGCCGCCCATCAGCCCGATCAGTCCTTCCACATCCTGTGGTACCAGCCAGGTGTACTGCCAGCCGTTGCCTTCCGTGAAATCGCCTTTTTCGTGGATGGACTGGAAGGGATCATAAGGTATTTTCCAGCTGCCATCGCTCATGCGGGGGCGCACAAACCGGATAGTGCTGTCAAAATAATGCCTGTAGTATTCCGCGCGTTTGGCGTAATAGTTATAGTCCTCTGTTTTGCCCATTTTTTTGGCCATGGCGGCAATGCACCAGTCGTCAATGGCATATTCCAGGGCTTTGGAAACGGATTCATATTCCTTGTCTGCCGGTATATAGCCCCGCTCCTTGATGTATTGCATGCCGAGGTCGTCGCGGGTGGAGGAGGCTTTCATGGCCTCCAGCGCAGCGGCAGCATCAAAGCCCTTATATCCTTTCAGGTACGCGTCTGCAATAACGGGAACTGCGTGGTAGCCCACCATACAGTTGGTCTCATTGCCCATGAGCGGCCATATGGGCAGCTTGCCCTGCTGCCGGTAAATGGCCAGCATGGAATTCACAAAGCTGTTTACCCGGTCCGGGTGGATGAGGGTGCTGAGCGGCATGGCGGAGCGGTAAGTATCCCAGAGGGAGAAAACGGAGTAGTTGTCAAACCCCGGGTTGCTGTATACTTTTTTATCTGTGCCGCGGTAGCTGCCATCGTGGTCATTGAACAGGGACGGGCCTATCATGGTATGGTACAAAGCGGTGTAGAACACGCGCCTGGCCGCTTCGTCCCTGGTTTGCACCTGAATCTTGGACAGCTGCCTGGTCCACTTGGCATTGGCGCTGTTCACCACGGCGGCAAAATCCCACCCGGGGATCTCTGCCTGGATGTTGGCCAGCGCATTTTCGCTGCTCACCGGCGATATGCCTACTTTCAGCATTACCTGGCCGGGTGCTTTGTCAAAGGAGATCACGCCTTTGGCGAACTTTGCTTTCAGCGCGGTGCCGGGCTTCTTCTCGTCACCGTCGTATACGGCAAATTGCTTCAGCGGTACATTGCTGCGGATAGCGAACCACAGGCGCTGGTCTACCGCCCAGCCCTTGGAAAAGCGGTAGCCTTCCAGGGTGTACTCATCCTTCTGCCGGATAAAGGTTTCTGTAGGCGCATCCCAGCCAATGCCTTCTTTCAGGTCTATAATGATATGCGCGGGCTTACCTTGCGGGAACGTGTATTTATGGAAGCCTACCCGCTCGGAAGCGGTCAGCTCCACCTGTATGTCATGGTCCTCCAGCTGTACGGCATAGTAGCCGGGGCGGGCGGTTTCATGCGCATGGGAGTAATGCGATCCATAGCCGGAGGCAGGATCTTCCTGGGTGCCCCTGCTGGTTTTCACATCACCGGTGTACGGCATGATCAGCACGTCTCCCAGGTCGCCAATGCCGGTGCCGCTCAGGTGGGTCTGGGAAAACCCGATCACCACGCTGTCGGAATAATGATAACCGGAGCACCAGTCCCAGCCCTTCACAATATTGGTAGGCCCCACCTGTACGGCGCCAAAAGGCACACTGGCGCCAACAAATACGTGGCCGTGGCCACCGGAGCCGATATAAGGATCTACATAAGCCAGCGGCTTGCTTTCAGGAAGCGGTTGTGTTTTTGCATGTCCCTGTACTTTTACTTTTTTCGGTCTTTCTACCTGCGCCGTGACGGATGCGCTTGTCAGCACCAGCCCCGAAAGGGCCAGCAAGTACCCATATTTTAACCCCAAATTCATTTGTTAATACTTACTTTAAATGGTCAGACGGAACCACCGCAAGCGGATCAGTTCCATAAAAACTGCTTTAAAATGCCAAGATACGCGCTATGTATTACTTTTCCCGCAGTTTTTCCGTGAGTGGCTTAATATGGCGCAGATTGCTTTTCTCGTTCACAAGTGCTACATTTCGCTATAAACCCTTTGCATGATCAACCAACTGGGTACGCTGCGCGTGCTTTCCATTGATGCCTTCCGCGGCATTACCATCCTGGTAATGATATTTGTGAATGAGCTGGCCGGTGTAAGCGGCATACCGCTGTGGGCCAAACACATGCCCGCCGATGCAGATGCCATGACCTTTGTGGACCTGGTATTCCCGGCTTTCCTTTTTATTGTGGGCATGTCCATTCCCTTTGCCATTAACCGGCGCCTTGCCAAAGGCGACAGCTTTATACAGCTGCAGCAGCACATTTTGTGGCGCTCCCTGGGGTTGCTGGTGCTGGGCTTTTTTATGGTGAATGCAGCAGGCGGCTATAACGAGGCAGCCATGGGCATGTCCATCCATGCATGGTTGCTGCTGTTCTTCATCTGCGTGCTGCTGGTGTGGAACGTGTATACGCTTTCGCAGCGGCGGCTGGTGTATGTGCTGAAGGGCATTGGCATAGCGGGGCTGATCATACTGGCCCTTGTGTACCGCGCAGGGGATGGCGCACAACGCATGCAGCCGCACTGGTGGGGCATACTGGGGCTGATAGGCTGGGCCTACCTGTACAGCTGCATCATTTACCAGCTTTTCAGGGGTAACCTGTATGGGTTGCTGGCCATGATAGCAGTGTGCATCCTCTTTTACATAGCAGGCCGGCAACCCGCTGTGCAGCAGTCCGCCTGGGGCTGGATGAGCGGGCAAAGCGGCAATGCCGCGCATGTATCCATCGTGCTGAGCGGGGTGGTGCTGTCGCTGCTGTACTTTGACCAGGCCCGCGGCAGCAGCACAAGGCAGCGTTACTGGCAGGCGGCCGGCTTTACGCTGGTATTGCTGGTGGCGGGGTATTTCCTGCGGCCCTACTTCAAAATATCCAAGATATATGCTACGCCTACCTGGTGCCTGTACAGCGCCGCTATTTGCTGCATGCTGTTCTCCTTCCTGTACTGGCTGACCGACCGGCAGCGCATCAGCGGCTGGACGGCGTTTTTCCGCCCGGCAGCGGCTAATCCCCTGCTTACCTATATTATTCCCTACGTGATCTATTCCCTGCTGCACCTGCTGGATATACAGTTGCCCGGCGTGTTGCAGGAAGGCATTACCGGTGCGCTGTGGTGTGCTTTTTATGCCATTGTGGTGATGGGATTGGTGAAAGGGCTGAATAAAGCAGGAGTCAGGCTGCAATTGTAGCAGACCTGGCAGGTTTCAGGAACCTGCCAGGTCTGGAAAAGATGCGGTTCAGAAATACCCCGGATTCTGATCGTACAGCCCCGGTTTTATCTGCATTTCCGATTGCGGAATGGGATAAATGTATTGGTTGGCATCTATGGTTTTCTGGTAGTTCTGTTGCAGCCAGGGATTCATTACTTCCAGGCAGCGGCCGGTGCGCACCAGGTCGTTCCAGTACTGCCCTTCCCAGGCCAGCTCATGCCGTCTTTCCCTTTCCAGCACCAGGCGAAAGGCTGCCTGCGAAGCGGGCGCCACCGGCATCAACCCGGCCCTGGCGCGGATGCGGTTTACAATGGCAACTGCTTCTGCAGTAGGGCCTGCTGTTTCGTTCAGCGCTTCTGCATACAGCAGCATTACATCTTCGGGACGCAGCAGCGGAAAGTTGATAGGCCAGTCCGTACGGCTGAGCAGGGAGGAGGCTGCGCTGGAGTCCAGGTATTTTTTGAAGTAGTTCCTTTGCACCATGTTGCCCGCGCGGTTCCGGTACACGGTGTCCAGTATTACAAATTTCCGGTTGTCGCCCGGCTCAAAGCTGTTGATCAGGTCATCGGAAGGGAATCCCTGCATGTAGTAGTTGCCGTAGGGCATAATGGCCAGGTCCATGTCCAGCGGCACTACCTCGCCCGGTATAACATTGCCCAGACCCTTGCCGCCCGACATATACTGTACTTCAAAAAGGTGGTATTTATTATCATTCACGGTTTTGAATATCTCTGCATAGATGGGCGCAAATGTCCAGCCGGCGCCTTCTGCGTCCAGCACCTGCTTTAGTACGGGGAGGGCCTTCGTATAGCCGTCTGCTTTCTTTAGCGGGTGGCCGGCCATGTATACATATGCCTTGCCCAGCAGGCCCAGAGCCGCCCACCTGGTAGCCCGGCCCACATCTGCCCCGGTATAGGATGCCGGCAGCAGGGCGGCAGCTTCCGCCAGCTCCGAGGTGATGAAGCGGTAAACGGAATCCAGGCTGGAGCGCCCGTAGGTGAGCGCTTCTTCCGAAGTGATGGTACGGTCTATCAGCGGCACGCGGCCGAATACCTTTACCAGCTCAAAGTAGGCAAGGGCGCGCAGGAACTTGCACTCGCCCTTCATCCGGTCCTTTCTGGCGGCGTCGGTAAAAGGCACCTGGTCAATCCGGTCCAGCACCTGGTTGGCCCGTTCTATCAGCTCGTAATCGTCCGTCCACGCAGCCTGCACGGTGCCCAGTGCAGCAGTCACTTCAAAGGCGGAGATACTGAAATAATCCCGCGCAGCATCCTGCCGGTCCACAAAATAGTTGCTGGAGCGGGCTTCGGAAAGATAGATGTTATGGACCTCCGGAAAGCCCAGCAGCTTGTTATACACGCCGCTCACCGCCTGGGCGATATCGTTCTCCGTTTTATAAAAGCCGCTTTCAGACTGGTTGGAGATGGGGACGGTGTCCAGGAAATCGCTGTTGCAGGCAGTGCTGACCAGGGATGCCAGCAACATAACAATAATGTATATACGATTATGCGGTTTCATGTTGATCACGTTTTTATAAGCCGATGTTGATACCAATGCTGTAGGTGCGCGCAGCAGGATAGCTGGACCAGTCGGCCAGGTAGTCGTACTGGAACGCTTCCGGGGAAAAGCCGCCATCATAGTTGGTATGCATCCACAAATTGTCTATGCTCAGGTAGATCCTGGCCTGCTCAATGCCCCGGATAAAGCTGCCGGGAAAGGTATAGCCCAGGGTCAGGTTCTTGATCTTGTAGAAAGCCCCGTCGTACAGCCAGCGGGTATCATATACGCTGGCGGTGGTGGCGTCAATGCGGGGTGTGTGGCCATCACCCGGCTGGGCTGCGGAGCGGAAGCGGTTTACCCACACCGCTTTGGCGTTATAGTTGCCCAGGCCTGTGGTGGGCCGGTCTATGTTCCTGCCAAACATGCTGAATATCTGGTTGCCCCATTGCCCCTGCAGCAGGAGGGAAAGATCAAAGCCTTTGTAGTAAAGGCGATTGGTCATGCCCCAGGTGTAGTTAGGGTCCGGGTGGCCCACTTCGGTAATATCCTGTGCGTCTATCACGCCATCGTTGTTCACATCACGGTACACGGGGTCACCCAGCAGCGTGTTGGCCCGCCTGGGCAGTTTGTTCAGCTGGTCCTGCGTGGTGTACACACCTATGGCATCGTACAGCATGTAGGTGTACAGGGGCCGGTCCACGGCAATCTTCACCGTGCTTTCCCAGCCGGTGTAAATGGGCGTGTTGTCATTATTGAGCTGTACCACCCGGTTCCTGTTATAGGAAAAGTTCAGGGAGGTTTCCCAGGTAACGGGGCCACTGGTAATGTTGCGGGAGTGGATGTTGATCTCGTAGCCCCAGTTCTTAACAGATCCTACATTGGCATTGGCCCTGGTATAGCCGGTGGTTCTGGCCACCGGCACGCTGAGCAGGAGATCTTTGGTGAGCTTGTGATAATAATCAAAAGAAAGGGATATTCTTTCGTTGGCTATCACGGCATCCAGGCCAATATCGCTGGAGGTGGTCTTTTCCCAGCGCAGGTTGTTGTTGGTGATGCTGGTAACGGAGAAGCCGGTGGAGGCAGCGGGCGTTTCCCCGAACACGTAGTTGGTGGAGGTGACCAGGCCGATGGCCGGGTAGTCGCCGCCGATACGGTCATTACCGGCAATGCCCCAGCTGTAGCGGATCTTGAGGTCGTTGAACACCTGTTTGATCCCCTGCAGGAAGGGCTCTTCGCTGAGGCGCCAGGCCACGGAAGCAGCAGGGAAAAACCCCCATTTGGAGTCGGCCCCGAAGCGGGAGGAGCCATCCTGCCGGAAGCTGGCAGACAGCAGGTACCTGCTGCGGTAGTTATAGTTGATACGCCCGAAAACAGAGGCCAGCGTGCGTTTGGATTCCGTGGTGCCCGATGCGGTGGGGGTAGAGGAGTTCTGGTCAAACGTATAGAGGTTGTCGTTGGCAAACTGGCGATTGGTCTGCGTGGTATTGGCGGCGTTATTGTCCTCCATGGAAGCGCCCAGCACAGCATTGATCTCGTGTTCCTTTAGCGCAAGGTCGTAGCTTAGCAGGGACTGGAACAGGTAATACTGGTTGCGGGCCGTTCTGCGGGTGGCGGTGCTTTGCGAGCCTTCCACCGCTCTTCTGCGGGCAGAGGTTACGGAGGTAGGCTGGTAGTACCGGTTATCGCTGCTGCTGCTGTTCCATGCGCCTGTTACGCTGAGGCGCAGCCCTTTGATGAGCTGCGCATGCAGGTATACCTGCGATAGCAGCTTTACCAGCTCCGTCCTGTTCATGGTCTCTTCCATTACGGTAACGGGGCTTACCTGGTCGGCCACCCAGCGGTAATGCGGGGTGCCCAGGGAACCGGAGCGGCTGCCCACCCCTTTTTCCTGCACCGGGGCTGTGCCGGCCACAGAAGGGCCTATGCCGCCCCGCCCGTCGATGCCGGCCCCTTTGGTCCAGGAAATGGAAGGGGATACCTGCAGCCCTACCCGCAGCTGCTCGTTCAGCTTTACCTCCAGATTGGACCGGAAAGTGTAGCGCTCATAGCCGGTGTTCACCGCCAGCCCGTCCTGCTTGAGGTATTCGCCGGACAGCAGGTAGCTGACATGCTCACTGCCGCCACTGGCGGAAAGATTGTACTTCTGCATATAGGCGGGCCTGAAAAAGGCTTCCTGCCAGTTCACATAATCCAGGCTGTCCGTACCATAGGCCCAGTAGGGATCGTACATGTAAGTGGTATTGGCCAGGGCGTGCGTATTGGCGGTAGCGCCGCCCAGCTCCGCTGCCCGGAAATCCATATTGTCCGCCGCAGTATAGTTCCGGCCCAGGGAGCGGCCCCTGGCTACCCAGGCGGAGTCTATGATGTCTTTTTTGAACTGTATCCATTCTTCGGCGCTCATCATGGGCACAAAGCGCTCCGGCTCCTGGCGGGCCATGTTCATGGAGAAGGTGATACGGGGCTTGCCGGGCCGGCCTTTTTTAGTGGTAACGATCACTACGCCATTGGAGCCCCTGGCGCCGTAAATAGCAGCGGAGGAAGCATCTTTCAATACATCTACGGACTGTATGGTGTTAGGGTCAATATCACCCAGGTCCTCTACCGGTACGCCATCTACAATATACAGCGGATCGTTGCTGCCGGAAATGGAGGCGGCGCCCCTTACCCTTATCTGCAGGGCAGCGCCGGGGGTGCCGGTAACGGACTGCACCTGCACGCCCGGCATCTGCGCAGCCATAGCCTGGTCTATACGGGTAATGGGCCGGTCCTTTATCTGGCTTTCACCGATGGAAGCCACCGCTCCTACCAGGTTTTTCTTTTTTACGCTGCCATAGCCTATCACCACCACCTCGTTCAGCCCCTGGTTGCTTTTGGCCAGCTGTATCAACATGGGCGAGACGCTGGCTTTTAGCTCCCTGGTCTCGTAACCGATATAGGTGACCACCAGGATGGCATTTTCGGGGACGGTAAAGGCAAACTGCCCGTTCTCATTGGTGGTAACGCCATGGCGGCCGTTCTTCACGCGGATGCTTACGCCCGGCAGCGGCAGCTGGTTCTCTGCATCCAGCACCTGTCCCTGCACGGGTATATCTGCTGCTGCGGCACGGGCCGGCAGCAGCGGGGGCAATAGCAAACTGTAACATAGCAAAAGCAGTAAACGTTTTTTCATAACAGTGGTTTGTATCAGTCAGTAAAAAGGGGACAGCTGTTCAAGATAGCCCGGCTGCCTGCCCGTTGCAATGGAGAATCATACAATTCCCTGTAAATATGTTCAGCCTGCTTGCCGCCGTGCGGGTACAGTATTTGTTGCACCATTCCTGACAATATTTAAAAATGACCTGCCATGCTTAAACTGTTCTGCGCATGCACTGTACTGCTGCTGGCTATTGCCTGTTCGGAAGATCCTGATAACACCTACGATCCGCACTACCGGTACTATGAGGTAGGCAAGCGCGATACCGTGGAAGAGTGGCGGGATACGGCCTTTGTAGTGGCCGTGGCGGTAACGGACACCCCCCTGGTGCAGGCCATCCAGGCAGAGCTGGCGCTACCCGTGGCGGAGCGTAAGATCGTGAACGGAGCGCTGGCCCCCGGCAGCGGGGGATATAACAAGAACGGGCCGCATGCCTTTAAATGGCATTTCAAGGAAGACGACTGGGAGCTGACGGACGTTAGCGCCGAGATATTTGACGGGCGCCCTTACACGGACGTAGACCTGCATTATGACTACTGGATAGACACTGTAAAAAGGCTGGCCCCCTGGGACAGCTATATTAAACGAGAGATCACACCCTAAAGCATCAGCACTTTTGTACTATGACAAAACCATATCCTGATCCGGCACGGAGGGTCCTGTTCCTCCCGTTGGCGCTGTGCCTGCTGGCCATTGGCTGCCTGCCCGGCGCCCGCGACAAGAAAACCGATATCACCCCCAGGAACACGGAGGTGAACAAAAGCAACGCCTACAACAACCTTTTCCTGGACAGCACCGCTATGGAAAAGTTCATTGCGCAGCAGCAACTGGATGATACCCTTGCCAGCCGCATGCGCAGCTTTTACAATGCACGCAATTTTGAGTACGCCTGGTTTGACAGCCAGGGACTGGCAGAACAGGCGCTGGGCTTCCGCAGCCTGTACAGTTATGAGCCCGATACCAGCACTGGCAGCAGGCAGTTGGAAAACCGGCTGGATGAGCTGGCTACGGAAGAGGATACCACCATTAAGGCAGACAATGCCGGTATTGTAAAAACAGAGCTGCAGCTTACGCAGCGCTTCCTGCAATATGCCCGGCATCACTTCGGGGATATGCGGAAGGCCCAGCTGGAACGGTTTGTACCGGTGCAGAAGCAGTCCGTGCTGGAGCTGGCAGAGGCAGCGCTGGATAATGGCAGTGATGTAGCATTTGACATGGAGGAAGGTATTTACGGCTCCCTGGAGGGACCGCTACAGCGATACCTGGACATTGCCAGGAATGGCGGATGGCCCGAGCTGCCGGCAGACGGGAAGCAATACAAGAAGGGACAGCAGGCGCCGGCCATCGCGCTTTTCAAGCAGCGGCTGCACATTACCGGCGAGCTGCCGGAAACAGACAGCACGCCCGTGTTCAATGCAGCCCTGGAAACCGCGGTAAAGACCTTCCAGGCCAGCCATGGCTATAGCCCTACCGGCGTTATTACAGATACCCTGGTCCGGGAAATGAATGTTACGGCCCTGTCCAGGGTGCAGCAGCTGCTGATCAATATGGAGCGTATGCGCTGGCTGCCCCCGCAGGAGCAACGGCTGATCATTGTGAACATACCTGAGTTCATGCTGCATGTATGGGAGGGAAAGCAAAAAGCGTTCGAGATGCCGGTAGTGGTGGGCAGGGAGGGGCACAGCACCACCATGTTCTCCGGCCGCCTGAACCAGGTAGTGTTCAACCCCTACTGGCATTTGCCCCGCAGCATTGTGCGCAATGAGGTGCTGCCGGCCCTGGAAAAGAACGCGAATTACCTGGAGGAGCATGATATGGAGATCACCGGGGAGCGCAACGGGCTGCCCGTAATACGGCAGCGCCCCGGCCAGCAGAACGCCCTGGGCCGGGTAAAGTTCCTGTTTCCCAACAGCTTTAACATTTACCTGCACGATACCCCGGTAAAAAGCCTTTTCAGCAAGGATAAAAGAGCGTATAGCCACGGTTGCATCCGGGTAAGCGATCCGGCCAGGCTGGCCCGCTACCTGCTGCAGGACATGCCGCGCTGGAGCCCCGAAAAGGTGGACAGCGCCCTTACGCGGGGGGACAAGGAAAAGTATATAAAGCTGAAAACGCCCGTACCGGTATTGATCTCCTATTTCACCGCCTGGGTGGACGAGCAGGGACAGCTGCAGTTCCGCGAGGATATTTACGGCCATGACGAGCAGCTGGCAAAGAAGCTGTTCACGGATGCGCAGCCGGTGCTGTAGCGCCGTTACATGACCGGCGTGCTGAGTGCAAATTCCGTTTTTGCCTGCCTGAGCATTTTGGAGCGGGCAATATAGTTCTTGTTAGGGCTGTACAGGAACAGGCAGGTGCCGTTCTTGATCGTTTCAATCACTTTACGGTGCACATCCACCGGGAGGGCCGGGCATCCCAGGCTGCGGCCTATATAGCCCTGGCTGCTGATGAGGTCCTCATTCACATAGTCGGCCCCGTGCATTACAATGGCACGTTCCATGGCATTGTCATTAATGCCTTTTTCCGTGCCCTGCAGGCGAAGGGACAGGCCATGCCCGCCTATATAGGTACGGTCTGTAACATAAAAGCCGAGGCTGCTTTTATAACTGTTAGGCTTATTGGAAAAGCTGGTGGCTTGCACCTTGCCGGAATTCCTGCCATGAGATACCAGGGTGTTGAACAGCACCTTGCCGTTCCTGATATCTATTACAAACAGGCGCTTGCGGGTAGAAGGCAGGCTGTAGTCAATAATGGCGATCACGCTGTCATTACGCAACCGGCCGCCGGACAGCAGGCGCTGAAAGCCCTGCATGCCATAGGCAAAGGCTTCTTCGGACAATCCCAGGTTGCCAAGCTGCAGGCTGTCGTACAGCGCGGCGCCGGTGTTGGCATGATTGTTAGCAGTAACTGCGTTTACTGCTTTGACCTTTGCTGTTCTATGCCCCGTGGTAGACACATTAATGGCAAACAAGAGGGTAAAAAGTGTAAGGGAAACAATCCATAATCTTCTTCTCTGGTCAGGTTTAGGTACACGCATCTTCACTGTTCTCCTTTATTGATATGGGATAGAATAACCGGTGCTATTCTCTCAGGTTATGGTTATTGAATGTTGCAAAGGTCGGGAAAAAACGGGGATAAAAGAAGCGCTTCCCGTGAAAAAAAGCATAAAAAAGACAGCGGAACCGGCCACCAAGGCTCATGTTTTGCTGTGCCGGCTGCGCTGAAGGCAACCCCTGTGGCGGATATGGTAATATAACAAAACAGGCTGCCTGGAAAGGCCGCCTGGTACGTTCAGTTTTTATTGTAACCTTTAACCCATGAGGGAAAAGTTTGGTAATTATAACAAGCAAAAAAAGGTGCCGCCGGCTACCGGCGGCGTTAATATTGTTATATATTTTAATATTTATCGTGAATAGCTTAGTAGCGATTGTCCAGCTTGCCAATGAGTACGCGCGTGCTGGTGGTGGCGTCGGTTGTAACAGTTGTGCTCTGCCAGGGCAGCGGTATCCTGTCGTTATTGTTAATGATCATATCCATATTAATGTCCTCCAGCCAGAAATTGCCCGGAGCGCCGTAACTGTTAAAAGCCGCATTCTGTACATCCTCTTCGGTCTGGTACAGGGTGTCTGCCTTATAACCTACATATGCGCCGTCTACCAGCAGGGCGCCAGGCATGTTGCTGGTGGTGTCTGTACGGGCGGCTATGTAATATACCCCGGCCTCCAGGCCGGTAAAGGTGGCTTTGCCGCTGGCATCTGTAGTATCGGTATAGGCGGGGTCATCGCTGTTAAAGTCGTCCTGTGTTTTAAACAGCTCCACGGTAACGCCCGCAGCCAGGGTGCCCAATGGGTGCGCGGCGTCCCAGGTCAGGGAGTTATACACTTCCACTTCCAGTATGGTCCTGGGTTCCTCCTGTTCCTCGCCCTGGTCGGGAGGCGTCGGGTTGTTATCGTCATCTTTACTACAGGCAAATAAGGCTGCCGCGGCAAGGGCAGTGAATAGCAGTTTTTTCATAGGTAATAGGTATGGGTTTGATCCCGTAAATATAACATAATAATTATTATTAATTCATATCCTGCGTTTTAATGCCCCTGCAAGATATGGCTGAGCACGGCTGCCCGCCCGTCTATCGCTTCCGTGATCTGTAATCCTAAAATATTGGCTACTAATGGATACACATGGATGTTGGCAAAGGTGCCCAGGGTATAACGGGTTTTAAAGGCAGGGCCCCAGGCCATGAACACGGCCCGCATCAGCGGGTTCCTATTATCATAGCCGTGATGCCCGGGCGCTATGCGGCGGCCGTTGCGTCCAAAAGCATAGCCATCATCTGCCAGCAGGATGATATCGCCAATACGGTTGTAGCGGTCTTCCTGTCCGTAGTGCCATCTTTTGGGCGTTTTCCGTTTCAGGTACACCCGGTAATGGCGGGCTTCCTTTTTCAAGGTGCGGTACAGCTCCCGAACGCGGGCGGGGTCATTGTTGTAGATCATGATCTTTTCGTTGGCAGCCGCTACTTTACAATCGTCCAGCCTGATATGGTCCGGTAAGGTAATGGGGTGCGCGGTATCGGCCTGCATCATGCCATGGTCTGCCACCACAATGAAGTTTACCGGCAGCTGCAGGCGGGCCACTTCCTCCACCAGGCGGCCAATGGCGGCGTCTACAAACTGCACGGCCTTGCGGGTGCTGTCTGCATCCGGGCCCCAGGCATGTCCCGCATGGTCTACCTCCGGGAAGTAGAAGGTAATGAGGTGCGGGCGCTTGTCTGCCGGCAGGCGCAGCCAGCTGACCACCTGCTGTATGCGTTGCTCGATACCTGTTTTTTCGTTGTACCGGAAATAATACGTAGGCCGGGTGTCCCGGACAGGGGCCTCGGAGCCTACCCAGAAATAGCTGGCGCTCACCATCTGCTGCTTTTCCGCCAGCACCCACAGCGGCGTGCCGTGGTACCAGCTGCCGTTCTCCACTGCCTTGCGGTTGCCTACGCGGTACTGCCTGCTGCGGTCGGCATTATAAAAAATATTATCCACCAGCCCGTGATGGGAAGGGTACATGCCGGTAACCAGCGTATAGTGGTTAGGGAAGGTAAGCGTGGGAAAGCTGGGCTGCATGGCCCGGGCCCTTACGCCGGCGGCTGACAGCCTTAAGAGGTTTTGCGCGTTGAACTTTTCCGGGTAGTCATACCGGAAACCATCTATGGAGATCATGATCACATAGGGTTTTTGCTGTTGCACGGCGCTGTTGCTGCGGCCGGGAACAATATACTGGGCGGTATCCTGTGAGAATGCGGTAAAGGACAGGCAAAAGCAGAAGCTGAGCAGCAGGTAGCGTTGTATCATACTCCGGTATTAAAAGCGATAAAATTAGGGCATCATTTACTATTTTACATGTTACCTTTTAATTATGTCAATCATTCCACAACATGAAGCTATTAAAGCCCACCTGGCGCTGGTTTGGACCGGACGACCCGGTTACCCTGCAGGATATCAAGCAAACGGATGCCACGGGCATTGTAACGGCGCTGCACCACATTCCCCACGGCGAAGTATGGCCGGTAGCAGAGATTGCCGCCCGGCAGCAGCTGATAGCGGCCGCCGGCCTCTCCTGGGAAGTGGTGGAAAGCGTAACGGTGCACGAGTCCATTAAAACACAAACGGGAGATTACCGGGAGTACATTGCCAAATACCAGCAGACACTGGAAAACCTGGCGGCCTGTGGTATCCGGATCGTTACCTACAATTTTATGCCTGTGCTGGACTGGGTGCGCACCAACATCAGCTACCGCCTGCCCAACGGGGCAGAAGCGCTGTATTTTGACCGGGCCGACCTGGCGCTGTTCGATATCTACCTGCTGGAAAGAGCAGGCGCGGAAAAAGACCATGCGCCCGCAGCCGTAGCGGAAGCGGCCCTGCGCTGGCAGCAGTACAGTGCCACACAAAAGCAGGCCATTGCGGATACCATCCTGCTGGGCATTCCCAGCGAAAAAAAACTGGACATTCCCGGTATAAAGGCCCGGCTGGAGCACTACCGGCATATTACCCGGGATGACCTGCGGCAGCACCTGCGGTATTTTTTACAGCAGGTGGCGCCTGTGGCGGAAAAGCTGGGCATAAAGCTGGCCATTCACCCGGACGATCCCCCCTTTGACGTGCTGGGCCTGCCGCGTATTGTGAGCAGCTACGAGGATATTGCGTTCATACTGCAGGCAGTGGACAGCCCGGCCAATGGCATCTGCTACTGCACCGGCTCCCTTGGTGCGGGCCGCAGCAATGACCTGCCGGCTATTTTACGCATGATCGGCCACCGGGTGCATTTTGTGCACCTGCGCAATGTGCAGCATGAGGAGAACGGCAACTTTTATGAGGCGGACCATTTGCAGGGGAATGTGGATATGTATGCTATTATGAAACTCTTACTAGAGCTGCAGCAGGGGCTTCCGCAGCCTGTTCCGTTCCGGCCGGATCACGGGCACCGGATGCTGGACGACCTGCACAAGCAATGTAACCCGGGCTATACGGCCATTGGCAGGATGAAAGGACTGGCGGCGCTGCAGGGACTGGCCCTGGGTATTGCAGGGGGAAGGTAATAAAAAAGGCCACCGGCCTGGAAAAGCAGGTGGTGCATATTCCCTGAATGATGCTCTATTCAAGGTAGTACCATTAAAAAGAGAGAACACATTACCCGTTTGCAACCTGCGGCTGTCAATATGCACAGGTGTAATTGTAATATAATTTGATTACAAATATACCATTTAATACCATATAAAGTGCGTATAATAATATTTTTTTATTACAATGTTTGTGTGCGCCACTCCTGCCAGTAGGTTAGCAGGGGGCCGTCTGCCCCGTATACCGGGTCTATGGCAGGCAGGGGCAGTAGTTGGATACGGGCGTCGGCATCCGGCCTTTCAGCAGGATCGCCGCGCATAATATCATACTGCTCCTGCCCCGGCGGGTAAGCGCCCACACAGCTGAAATCCGTGCTGCTGTCCAGCCTGCAGTGGGCCACGCCGGCAGGAATGATCAGCACATCGCCCTTCTTCATTTGCAGCACTACGCCATGCGGCCCGCCCAGCTGTACATTTACATGCCCTTCTGCAATGCCCATCACCTCATGGGAAGTGCTGTGGTAATGCGGAAAGTCGTATATCCCGTTCTCCCAGGCGCCGCCCCAGTTATTGCTGATGAACAATGCCTCAATGCCAGGCGCTGCCGCAAAGTTGTCCGGCACCTGCAGGCAGTCTTCATAGAACAGTACGGGTAAATGTTCATTATTGGGAAAGGTGCCGTCATCTTTCAGGGAGTAGGGCTGTATCTCGCTGGATAACAAAACAAGCTGTGCCATACGCTAGTGTTTTAGAAATAAATGCCTCAACTCCCGTACCATAAAAAACGGTTAAATTTGAAGGAAGCAAATAACTGGTTGTGGAAAACTTCGTGTTAAAATTTGAATACAAGGGCAAGCCGCACATCCTGGAAGTGCAGCCCTGGGCGCAGCAGTACAAAGCGGTGTATAAGGTAACGGTGGAAAAACACGAGATCACCTTTGAGCCGGATGAGGAAGGCGACCTGCGCGCCGTATCGGATGTGCATACCGTGCCGGGGCATATAGATGCAGGGTTGCTGGAGGAGATAGCGCAGCGTATAGCTGCGCATGTAAATGAACAAGGTTAGCCTTACTCCTGCTTCGCCTCTGCTATCAGGGAGCTTTCATCCCAGCTTACGGTGTCATTGTTCCAGGGCTTTACGTTATCACGGTTGATCAGCCGGGCGATTTCCTCGATCCGTTCCCTGAAAGTGTTCAGGTAGGTCTTCTTGTCATCACGAAGGGCCGACAGCTCTTTGAGCGCTTTTTCATCATGCTGCCGGAAGGTGCTGGCCGCCCGCTGCGCATGGTAGGCGCGGTAGCCCAGTATGCGCAGCGCATCGGCCCCCATGCGCAGGGAAGTGTCCAGCGATTCCCGGTATATGTGCAGCACGCCCAGCTCCATTAAGTCAAATACATCCGGAATGCTTTCCGCCTTTACCAGCATTTGCAGGTTGGGAAAATGCTTGCGCACCACCTTTACGATCTCCGTTGTCTGGTCAATGGAATCCGCTGCTATGATGATCACTTTGGCGTCTGCAGCGCCGGCCGCCAGCAGCAGATCATAGCGGGAGGCGTCTCCATAGTAGGCCTGTATGCCCAGGTTGTGCAGCAGGTCTATGCGGTCGGAGTCCAGGTCCAGTATGGTGGTGCGCACGCCGTTGGCCAGCAGGAAGCGGCCCGTAATATTGCCGGCTCTTCCGAATCCCGCCAGTATTACCGGGTTTTTTGCTGTTATGGGGTCGGCCTCGCGGGCAGCGCTTTTCGTGATAGTGAACCGGGGCTGCAGCAGCTTTTCATAAATCATGATCACCAGCGGGGTAAAAGCCATGCTCAGCGCCACTGCTGCCGTCATCATGCCGGTAATGTCTGCCGGCAGTATACCGCTCTGGCGGGTAAAGGCAAGCAGCACAAAAGCAAATTCCCCCACCTGCGACAGCCCGAAGCCGAACAGCAGGTTCTGGTCAGCGCTTAAGCGGAACAGCCGGCCCAGCGCCAGCAGCACCAGGCATTTTACGGTCATCAGGGCCATTACCAGGCCCAGCATCCGCCAGGGCTGGGACAGTATCAGCTCAAAATCAATGGACGCGCCTACGGCAATGAAGAAAAGCCCTAGCAGCAATCCCTTGAACGGTTCTATATCGCTTTCCAGCTCATGCTTGTACTCGCTGTTGGCCAGCACTACGCCACCCAGGAAAGCGCCCAGGGCAGGGCTCAGGCCCACCAGCGTCATGAGCACGGAAATGCCTACTACCAGCAGCAGCGCAAAGGTGGTGAACAGCTCCCTTACCCGGGTACGGGCCACCACCCGCATCAGCGGCCTTACCAGGTAGCGCCCTGCCAGGATGATGAGGATCACGGCTCCCATCACCATCAGCGTTTGCGCCCAGCCCGGCAGGCTGTTGCGCAGGCCGTGCTCCTCCATAGCGGCAGCGCCGGGCGGCGCCAGCAAAGGGAAAACAGCCAGTATGGGTATCACGGCAATGTCCTGGAACAGCAGCACGGAAAAGGCGCTCTGGCCGGCTGCAGATGGTATCAGCCCCTTTTCCTTCAGGCTTTGCAGCACAATAGCGGTAGAGGACAGCGACAGCGTCATGCCCAGGGCCAGCGCGGCCCGCAGGGGCTGCCCCAGCCAGTACATCAGCAAGGTGATCACTGCGGTGGTGATCAGCACCTGCAGGCCGCCCATGCCGATAATGGGCGCACGCAGCTTCCACAGCAGGGCCGGCTCCAGCTCAATGCCTATCAGGAACAGCATCATCACCACGCCAAATTCCGCAAAATGCAGGATGTCCTGCCCCTCTGCGCCAATGAACCCCATAACGTCCGGTCCTATGAAAATACCGGCCAGCAGGTAGCCCAGCACAGCACCCAGTCCCAGTTTTTTGGCCACCGGCACGCATACCACTGCAGCGGCCAGGTAGATCATCGCAGTAAAGAAAAAGGAATGCTCATTCATAAAGTGCGGCTTTACATCATCAGTTCATTCAAATATACAGCTTCCGCCAGCGCAGCGGGCGTATAACGGTCGTCGCGCAGGCCTTCCAGCATTTGCCGGTATTGTTGGCAGCAGTAAGGCATATCGGACCTTTCCATGCGGTGCGTGCCATGTATCACAAAGGGAGGAAGATAGTTCATGTTGCACAGGCGCGCCGTTTGCTCAAAAGGCAGCAGGAACTCCCGGATGGTGTAGCCGTGATGCCCGCCCCGTACATACGCGCTTTTCATGCCGCCGGTGCTGATCACGTTGCCCAGCTGCTTGCCTTGCAGGGCCGTGCCGGTATGCCCGTAGGCCCAGCCGTGCTCCAGCACCAGGTCCTGCCACTGCTTGATGATGGCCGGCGCGCTGTACCAGTAAAAAGGGTGTTGCAGTAAAATAATGTCATGCTGCTGCAGCAGCGCCTGCTCCCGGTCAGGGTCCACGTTCAGGTCGGGGTATGCTTCATAAAGGTCGTGCAGGGTAACGCCCTGCAGGTCCCGGATGCTGTGTAACAGTCCTGCATGTATCCTGGATCTTTCCAGCGCGGGGTGCGCAAAAAGGATCAATATCCTGGCCATGCGATAAGTTACTGATTAATTTTTTCTTTTCCCGTTCTCAAATACCACGGTCTTTTCCAGGAGGCCCTTGCAGTCGTAGAATTTCCAGGTGCCGTCCTGCACATAATCCACAATGGGATGCTCTGTATAGATGCCAAAGCCTTCTTCCTGCAGGCTGCCGTCTGTCCGGTAGAATTTCAGGTAGCACCTGGTTTGCCCGTTACCGATATCCACGGGGCTGATCATCTCGAAATACACCTTGTCAAACAACAGCTGCTGGGTTACAGAGTCGTTGATCACTTTTGATATTAATGATCTTGGTTCACCTGTAGGGCCGTTCAGGTTCCAGGGCTCCGGGCAGGGCGCTGCTGCTGTGCTGCCTTCGCCAGCCGGCGTTTGGCTTGTTCCATTGCCGGCCTGGTTACAGGACAGGATACCCATTGTAATTACAGGCAGTAGATAATGTTTCAGTTTCATAGGTAAGCGATTTAAAATAGGGTATTGTATTACTCGCTATCAGAATACTCCTGCAGCAACTGCCGGTAGCGGTTCAGGATACCAGACTTGGATACGAAGCCTATCAGCCGGTTGTGCTGCACCACGGGCAGGTTCCATACATGCGCCTCATCCAGCTTGCGGATCACGTAGGCTGCGCTGTCGCCGGGATGGATCAGCGCCGGCGGGGCTTTCATCAGCTCTTTTACAGTTACCGTATCATACAGGGCAGGGTTGAACATAATGGGCCGTATATCCTCCAGCGTGATCACGCCCTCCAGGAAGCGCTGCTGGTTGACCACCGCTACCATATTGCGCTTGCCCTGCTTTACCAGCTCTACCAGCTGGCGCAGGGAAGCATGGATGTCTATCTGCTGCACATCATTTTCTATCAGCTCTTCGATCCTGAGCATGGACAGGATATTCCGGTCGTGCTCACGGGTAAATATCTTGCCTGCTTCCGCCAGCTCCTTCAGGTCGGGGGAGATGGGAGAGAACCATTTGCTTATCAGGAAGGAAGTGGTGGATACGATCATCAGGGGGATAAAAAGGTCGTACCCGTAGCTGGACTCCGCGATCAGGAAAATGGCGGTAAGCGGTGCATACAGCACGCCGGCCATTACGCCGGCCATGCCTACGATCACGAGGTTCACCACCGGCACATCGTCCATGCCCAGCTGTACGCACAACACGGCAAAGAAGTAGCCCAGGAAGCCCCCTGCAAACAGGGAGGGGGCAAAGTTGCCTCCGTTGCCGCCGCCGTGAATGGTGAAGGAGGTGGCAAATACTTTCAGCAGGCACACAAAGCCGGCAAATATCAGCAGTATCCAGTTCTGCAGCGGCAGGTAACGTAAAAAGCTGTGCTGTATGATGTTGCCTGCATCCCCGTCTACCAGCTGCTTTATGGACTGGTAGCCTTCCCCGAATAATGGCGGCATCACCACGCAAAGCACGGATACCACGGCGCCGCCCAGCATGGCCTTTTGCAGCTTGCTCCAGTTCAGCCGCTTGAAAAAATGCTCCACCCGCTGGGAAAACACTACAAAATAGCGGGCATACAGCCCGCATAGCACCGCCAGTATGAGGTAATAAGGAACATTATGATAGTTAAAAGGCTGCCTGGACTGGAAATGGAACAGCACTTCCTCCTGCAGGATGATCTTGGACAACAAGCTGCCGCAAACCGCTGCCAGGATGAGGGGTATGAAGTCGGAGAACACCACGCCGGTAAGCAGTATCTCAAAGGCGAACATGGTGCCGGCAATAGGCGCATTAAAAGCAGCGGCAATGCCGGCTGTGGCCCCTGCGGCCAGCAGCAGCGTTCTTTCCTTATATCCCAGGTGATAGGTGCGGGCATAGTTGGAGCCCAGGGCCGCGCCAGTAACGGCAATGGGGCTTTCCAGCCCTGCAGAGCCGCCCAGCCCTACGGTAATGGCGCTTTGCAATACCTGGGAGTACATTTTTACAGGGGCTACCAGGCTGCTGTTCTGTGCTATCTCGTATAATATGGCCGGAATGCCCTTGCGCGATTCCCCTTTGAAGAACCAGATCACCACCAGCGTGGTGACCACAATGCCCAGGAAGGGGAAGAGGATGTAAAAGATCACCTGGGTGCTGAAGTGCACTTTGTAGGTAATAATGTAGTGGATATAATGCACCAGCATTTTCAGCACCACGCCGGCCAGCCCGGCAGCAATGCCTACCAGGATACCGGAAAGTATAAGGAATTGATTTCTGTTCAGTTTACTGTGCAGCCAGTGAATGACAATTTCATAACTCCGCGCCCTTTTGAGGCTATAGCGTTCAAAGTCCTGCTTGAACCGAAAAAAGCTGTGATATTTCCGGATACGGCTAAATTCGCTCATGGTGCAAATGTAGGTCAAAACAGGGCCTGCTGCAAGCGCTGCAGCCCATAACGTCATAACTCGATCAAAGCGTACACTTTATCATTCAGGTAAGGGCCGCCCGGATGCCGTGCCGTGTAGTCCAGGTTGATCCAGTAGGCCCCTTTCATCTCGTGGTAATAGATCTCGCGCACGGGCGGCTTGGGGAAGAGGGTAACAATGGCCTGCTTCAACGCTTCAAAATCTTCCCGGGTGCCGCAGTACAGCTCGGGGTAGGCATGGCCTTTTATGAGCACAATACGGCAGCGTGCGCCAATGGATTGCAGGCAGGACGCCATCAGTATGGAATGATCATCGCAGTCGCCGCCCAGGCCGTTGAGGATGGTTTCCCGGGCCGTGGCAAAGTACTCATCCCGCCGTGAGTCCTGCACATATTTAAAATGGGTGTTGATATAACGGAAGAGGGACAGGTAGCGTGTTACCTTGCCATATTTGGGGAAATACTCGTCAAAGTTCTCCAGCGAGTGCTGCACCGAGAAATTGCGCACCACGGAGTCCTGGAAGTTGATCTTTTCGCGGATGCCCCTTACCGTTTTATCCCGGTAGGATTCCACGCGCCTGGGGTAAAGGCTCAGGATGTCCAGCTGCTTGTTGTCTTTGGCGCCCCAGTTGCCCTGCACCATGCCTTTGTAGTCGTTCAGCACATTGCTGAAGGTATAGCTGTCCGTGAAATAGTTGAAGGCCAGAATGCCGCATACCAGTACAAAGGCAGGAATAATGAGCGGTTTGAATATCCACAGCAGCAGGCGGGTGAACAGGAATGCGATGATGATGGATACCATCATATCCAGGTGCCAGCCACCGGCTACTATCTGTGGTACATAACGGTTCAGGTAAGGCGCTAACGGTATGACCGTGAGCAGGCTCAGCAGGTTGAGCAGGAACTGCTGAAAACTGGTGTATTTGCTTTCGTCAATAGCCATTCAGGGTGAATGTAAAATATAAAATTACAAATGTAAAATGTAAAAGTTGACAAGCAGGTTTAATATGATAGCATTGTCTTCACCTGTCAGCCAACTTTCACATTTTACATTTCGTGCATTACATTTTACATTTTTACCAGATCCTGGCTGCCTGTTTAAAGGAGGTGCTGCGCTGTATCAGCTCCATCTGTTGCCTGGCCTGGAATAGCTGTTTTTCCATATCCAGCTGCCGGTAAATTTTGTGCAGCAGCGAGAAATTCATAAGGCCCAGTAATTTCAGGTCCTGTTTCTGGGCCATTTCCATGGCGGTTTCTGCGGCGCGGATGGCTTTGTTGTATTCCTTTGCCTCGTAGTATATGTTGGCCATGATTATTTTCTGCAGGGTTTCCAGGTGCCGCACGCCATACTGGTCGCAGGCATTTTTGCGGAGCACTTCATCCACGTGGCGGCCTATTTTTTCCGCGGTGGAATGGTTGCCCTGGCGCAGCTGTGCATATGCCTGCCAGCAGAGCAGCGCCTGCCGGAAGCTTTCGGACTTGCGGTACTGCAAGGAGGGATAGTTCTCAAACAGCCGCTTGCTGAAGTTGAACAGGTGCGTATGGTCGTCCAGCAGCAGGAAAGCCTGTCCCATGCTGCGGTACACGATCTCCTGCTGTACGGAGAATTGTTGCTGCCGGCCGGCGCCGCTCCAGTAGCGGGTATAATGGTAGATCTTTTCCTTGATGCCTTCGTTCACGATACCAAATTTGAGGTATTCGTAGATGAACAGGTAGATTTCATATGGAGTGATCCACAGCCCTTCATCCATGGGCTCCTTGCTGCAGATCTTCTTGATGTTGTTCAGTTCCAGCTCGCATTGTTCGGCATCCAGCTGCATCAGCGAGAGCTGGAACAGGATGCTGCGTATCTTGAGCCGGTCGTCTGCGGTATCTGCCAGCCCTAACAGGGCCTGCAACACTTTCCGCTTGCTGAAGTGCATAAAGTCCTCGCTGATAAATTCACTGAGCGGGTGCTTTTTGAAATAGCCGGGCGGAAAGAGGGTCTTCAGTCCTGCCTGCCGGTCGCCTTCATGCTGGTAGTGCAGCACCAGGTATTCCAGCAGGAAAGACTTTTCCGAGTTGGAAAGCGGCAGGCAGCACAATTTATGGATGCCTTCCGGCTGGCCGTGGGTAATGGCATAGCGCAGCAGCCATTTGAGCACGCCGGCGCGGTAAGAGGACGGGGGCAGGTGGTGCAGCACCTGCTGCAGCATCCCTTCTTCAATTACCTGTCCGCCTTCCCGGATATAATGCATGGCAGTAAAATATTCCAGCAGGCAGTTGTGGGCAAAGCGCACCTTTACATGGAACATGATCTCCTGGCTAAGGTTCTCTTCCACCAGTATGTTATCCGCCAGCAGTTCCCGATAGGCAGGAAAAAGGTCGGGGTTTTGGTTCAGCAGCAGCAGCTTGTCTGTATACTGGCCGCCGCGCCCGTAATCCAGGAGGGAAAGCAGTTGCTCAATGATCCTGATCTTGAAGGTATTGCTTTGTGAGCTGAACACCCGCTGCTGTATGAATTTGGAAACGATCTCGAACAGGCTCAGGTGCTCGTCTGTAAAGGCCTGTTGGGATTCCGCATTGAGCTGGCAGAAGAGCTGCAGGTAATAAGGGTAGCGCAGCTTTTGCAGGAAATGCTCACTGAATGCGCGCACCGTGGCAGGATCAAACTGGTGGTTGTACAGGATGGACTTTACCTCCTGTTCGGTAAGCAGGGGCAGGTTGATATTGCTTTCCTCGTCCATTTCCGCGCCCAGGTACCAGTAGCGGCGGAAAGCCGGGTATTGTACGGAATGCTGGAATATTTCGGCCCAGGTGCTGCTGCGGATGGACAGGATCACCTTTACCCAGGGGAACAGGTCGTTGGAATACACGAAATCTTCCAGCTTGGTATACATCAGCCGTAGCTTGTCGCCTGCCACGGCTATTTCGTCAAAGCCGTCTATGATCAGCACCAGGCGCCCGCCCTTTTTGTCGAAGTGATGGGCAAAGTATTCCCGGAAGTTCTCGCCGCTGCCCAGGTTCAGCTGGTTGTCCAGCCAGGAGGTTAGGGAAAAGCCTTTCAGCAGGAGGCTGCCGGCCGCATGGGCGTGTATGAACCAGCAGATGTCCTGCTTGTAACGGGCCTCCTTGCCAAACCAGCAATGTTCTGCCAGGTGCACCAGCGTAACGGACTTGCCCCAGCCGGAGGGCGCAATAAGCGCGGTGGCCGCATAGTCGCTTTCCAGGAACCTTTCTATATGTGCGGTGCAGTATTGCCTGGGCACCGTATGGGCAAAGGGAATACCGGAGCGGTTCTTCAGGGTGAGTATAGTGTAGTGGGATACTGCATCGGCCTTGTTCTTCAGGTCTACCCACTTGCTGTTATCTGCCGTCACCTGGCCGCCCAACTGTTTGTAATGATGCGCCTGAAAATCTTCCCAATCCTTATAGTTGCAATATTGGGACAGGGTATTGAGCGTATAGCGTGAAAAGCTGTGCTGTGCCACGGCAAACCCGAACACTCTTTTGAGCGTTGTTTCGCTGACCAGTTTTGTAGTGGCTTCCAGGATGGATTGGGAGAGGTGTTTGCAGTCTCCCGGCAACATTACATCCACGCCAAATCTCCGCAGTACTTCCTGCTGTAGTGTTATGATAAAATCATAGGATAGATCTATCATAGGGGGCAATAATGGATTTTAGGTTATGGACACTCAGGTTTCAAACAATAATTACGTAGCGACGGCGTATTTAGATTTACCGGACCTGGAAATGGAAGGTTCATTATAATAGATTGTAGATTATTACATATTATAAATATTTCAAATTATTAAATGACTGAATGGCATTTTTTGAATGAATAACATATTTAACTGAATGATTGGCAGATCATATCTTTATCTGATCTAATTAAACTGTACTGTCAATTATGCTGCTGCAGGCGGCCGGTTGGAAGCAGGGCGGGAGTTTTGCGGTGGATAAATTTTTTTTTACAGTTCCTTTTATCTCCTCAGGCAAGGCAACAATTATTTCATGCCAATGTTCCCTTTTGAATAGAAAAGAATACCACTTTCTTAAAATGAACAAACTGAACAGTTTTCGTTCAGTGAATGAAATGAATTTCCACAATACAGCGGCGCGGAGTACATTCGTAGCTGTTATGCCGATAACATTTCTTTAACAGACGTCTATCTCCACGTTCATAACCCTTGCCAGATTTTAGACCACATTCAGAGCTACAATGTAAAAACTGTAGCGCGTTATAACAATCCAATTATTCGCTATGCTTCTAAACGTTACTCCGATAAGCCTTTTAAGGGCTTTATTGCTTGCTTTCTTTTCCTTAACCGGGCTAATTGGTTTGTCTGCAGAAACGATCGGTGCTGGCAAGCCTGTTAAAACGGAAATAGTTGTTGCTGACAGCAACCGGCAGGCAGAGAACTGGCACCGCGCGTACCTGAACTGGCACCCCAACGCGCCTTTTGCAAACACGCAGTATCCCATCTCCTATAGAACCGGCAGTGCAGCAGGCCCCCTGTGGAGTTTTGCTACTACCCAGCAAAGTCCCATTACAGGGGGTGCCTGCCTGCTTTGTGCTGTGCAGGACGCCAACCAGGCCGTTGATGGTGATACCACCACTTATTCCACCCTGCACCTGCCGGCAGGCGTTTTGTCAACGCTGGGCCAGCGGTTTACCTTCCCCGGCGACTACCAGGCCGCCGATTATGTGGCGCTGGAGCTGGAAGTGCCCAACCAGCTGATCTCCGGTCAGCTGTTATCCGGCATCAACGTACAGACCTACATGAACGGCAGCCCCAATAATGACCAGGTATTCCTGAATGCTTCCGTTGTAAAAGTGCAGGTGCTGGGCATAGGCCCTGGCAGCACCAATAAGTTCAGGGCTGTTATACCCGTACAACATGCTTTTAACGGCGTGCAGGTAAATATCACCTCTACCCTGGCGGCGCTGGGCGACCTCCGGGTATATGAAGCAGCAGCAGGGATACCGGCAACGGTAAGCCCGGCCAGCCCGCAGATCACCAAGGGGCAGACGGCCACCCTGGATGCATCTATCCGTATTGCCAGCCCTACCTTTAAATGGTACACCACCGCTGAAGGCGGTACGCCGGTTTTTACAGGGGCCAGCTTTACCACCCCGCCCCTGAGCAAGACCACTACTTATTATGTAGCAGCATCTTCCGCCTCCCCAAGCCTGAGCAGCTACCTACGCACCCCTGTTACCGTGCAGGTAAACCGGGGGCCCGGCGCTTTATGGAGCTATGCAGATACGGAGGAAAGCCCGGTAACGGGCGGCCTTGCCTGTGCACTGTGCTTTGTGGATGATGCTGCGCTGGCTGTGGACGGGGACACGGCTACCGCCTCCCGCCTGGTGCTGCCGGTGGGCGTAGCTACCTCCCTGGGCCAGCGGCTTACCTTCCCGGGCAACTACCAGGCCGGCGACTACATTGCGCTGGACCTGGAAGTGCCGAACCAGCTGGTAAGCGGACAACTGCTGTCCGGTATCAATATTGAGACCTTTAAGGACAGCGTGCCCAATAACGACGAAACCTTCCTGAACGCAGGGCTGGTAAATATCCAGCTGCTGGGCATAGGCAGCGGTAGTACCAGCAAGTTCAGGGCCATTATACCCATTGCCCATGACTTTAATGCGGTGCAGGTCAATATCAGCTCCCTGCTGGCCGGCCTGGGATCGCTGAAGATCTATGAAGCAGCGGCCTTTATTCCTGTGGATGTGAACCCCGATTCCGTAGTGATTGCCAACAATACATCCGCCAAGCTGGACGCATCTATCCGCCTGTCCGGCGCGCAGTTCAACTGGTACACGCAGCCCGGTGGCGGCACGCCGGTGTTTACAGGCGCTGCCTTTAACACGCCTGCGCTTACGAGGGCCACTACTTATTATGTAGCAGCATATACCCCCGATAATAACCTGCGCAGCTACCTGCGTACGCCCGTTACGGTTAAGGTGGCAGGCGCACCCGGACCTGTCTGGAGCTTTGGCGATGACCAGGAAAGCCCTATTACCGGCGGTATTGCCTGCGCCGGTTGTACTATCAACGATCCGCTGCTGGCAGCAGACGGCGATACCACTACGGCATCTGCCTTTGTGATGCCGGTGGGCGTGCTGGGCACTGTTGGACAGCTGGTGAAATTCCCGGGCGTATACTATCCCGGCGACAGTATTACGCTGTTCCTGGAAACGCCGGATAACCTGCTTACCGGGCAGCTGTTGCCTGGTATCAGCGTGGAAACCTATCATAACGCTATTCTTGGTCCTGCCATACCCAATGACGATGAAGTACGGCTGGATGCCTCTGTTGTACGGCTGGAGCTGCTGGGCCTCGGCGTGGATAACAACCGCCGGTTCAAGGTAACCATACCGGTACAGGACACTTTTGACGCCGTACGGGTAAACCTGGCCCCGGCGGCTTCCCTTGGCCTGTCTGAGCCGCTTAAATTATATGAAGCCGCTGCCATGGTGCCGGTAACGGTAGATCCTTCTCCCGCTACTGTCAATTATGGCAAGACCGCAACGCTTACACCTTCTATCCGTATACCCGGCACTACTTTTAACTGGTATGTGTCGCCCGCCGGCGGTACGCCGCTGGCTACCGGCGTATTTACCACTCCGCCGCTTACCCGCAATGCCACCTATTATGTGGAAGCGGTGGACCCACAGGGTAAAACCAGCCTGCACCGCACTACAGTGCCTGTAACCGTGGCCGGTGGTACCGGTCCGTTGTGGACCTACGGCATAGAGCAGGAAAGCCCCCGTACCGGCGGCATAGCCTGCGCCCTGTGTAGCGTTAGCGATCCCGGGCTGGCAGTAGACGAGGACACCACCACGGCCTCCAGGTTACACATGCCGGCAGGCTTGTCTACCTTTGTGGGCCAGTACATCCGGTTCCCTGCCGAGTACCGGGCCGGCGACAGCGTAGTGCTGTTCCTGGGTACCAAGGCCGATCCCCTGGCCAATGCCAGCCTGCTGAGCGGCATACAAGTACAAACTTACCTGGGCGATACGCCTAATGGCGACGCACAAACCCTGGATGCTTCGCTGATCAAGCTGCAATTATTAGGACTTGACGATGATATCTATAAATTCCGTATAGCTTTCCCTGCTACCCGGGCATTTGACGGTACGCAGGTAGACCTGGTTTCCCTGGTAGGGCTTTCTGACGGGCTGTATGTATATGAGGCCGCCGCCATGATGCCTGTACAGGTTACCAGGATCAATCCGCCTACCGATACTATAGACGCCGGGCAGACCGCCAGCTTTGAAGCAGGCATTCCCCGGATACCGGACGCTGTTTTCAGCTGGTATGAAACACCCACCGGCGGTGCGCCTGTATTTACGGGGGGCAGCTTTACCACCCCACCGCTGCTGGAGAGCAAGACCTATTATGTAGAAGCCTTCTCTCCTGTGGATGGATTGCATAGCCTGATACGCACGGCCGTGCCTATTGTGGTAAGACCCTTGAATAACCTGGATTGCGGGGCGGCCACCACGCAAACTCCCGGTACCGGTGGCCTTGCCTGTGCATTGTGCCAGGTGGTAGATGCACCGCTGGCGGTAGATGATGATCCTGCCACTGCGTCTACCTTGCAGGTGCCGATAGGCTTGTTGGGCGGCATATACCAGGACCTGGGCTTCCCCTCATTGAGCGGTGCAGAAGATTCCCTGCGGATTGGGTTAAGCGCTACTACCGGCCTGCTGGATGCCTCTCTGCTGTCCACCCTGACCATTACGCTTTACAATGGCAATACCGAGGTAAAACAATTTGACAACCCGTCGCTGCTCAACCTGCGCCTGTTGGCAGACAGCACCTATGCTGAGCTGGTGCTTGCACCAGGGGTAGCTTTCAACAGAATCAGAGTTGAGTTTAACTCGGTATTGACATTGCTATCCAATATCCGGCTACATTACGCCAAAGCCACCCCGCCCGGTGCAGGCGTGGCAGACAGCATCGTACAGGTATGCTCCGGCGGCACTGTAACGCTGACCGCCACTACCCCGTCTGGAGCTGCCTTCAGATGGTACTCCCAGTACACCGGTGGCACGGAACTGCATACCGGGGCTGCTTTCACCGTATCCAACATCACATCCGATACTACCTTCTTTGTGGAAGCAGTATCTACCGGTGAGGCAGCCTGTGGCAGCAATACCCGCACCCCGGTACATGTAAGACTGGGACTGCCCGGTGTGGAGGTGTCATCAAACAACGTAACGATTGGCAGAGGCCAGACCGCCACCTTTAACGTGGTGAACCCGAATGCCCATTATACCTACAACTGGTATAGTGTGGATACGGGTGGCACAGCGCTGGGCAGCGGTGCACAGTTCACCACGCCGGCGCTGGACAGCAATGCCATTTTCTATGTAGAAGCAGACTCCAGTGGCTGTACCAGTAAACGCACGCCGGTATATGTTACCATATCCGGTGTGCTGGCTGCGCCGGTGATCATCCCCGACACAGCCTTTGTAAGCCCGGGCCAGCAGGCCATTTTCCGTATTGCCGACCCGGACCCGGCCCTTACTTACCGCTGGTATAATACGGCCACAGGCGGTGCCGTGCTGGCAGCAGATACGATATACATCACCCCGGCCAATACCACCAGTGGATTTGTATATGCAGAAGCAGTCAATGCATCCGGCGAGGCAAGCCCGCGCGACAGCGCCGTGATACAGCTGGTGAGTGGCCCGGACGGCAATATACCGTGTATCTATTCCAATGCGCAGGAAAGCCCCGTATACACCGGGCCGCTTAATATCTGCCTGTTGTGCGGCGTGAGCAACCCGGGCAACGCCATAGATGCTGATACTGCTACCGCCTCCAGGGTAACGTCCAGTGTAGGTGTTGGCTTTATTGGCCAGATGCTGCACTTCCAGCAGGCTGGTGTTGCCGGCGACAGCATACGGCTGGTACTGGGCCTGCCCTCCGGGCTGGCAGATGCACAGCTGCTGGGTGGCGTAAGGATACAGACCTACAATGCTGGCAGCCCGGCAGGAGATCCTGTATACCTGGACGGCAGCCTGCTGAAGCTCCAGTTGATCAACGGTAATAAGTTTACCGCCACCCTGCCGGTTACCGGCACTTATGATGCCGTGCTGGTATCGCTGGGCGGTGTGCTTACAGCGATAACCTCCCTGGATATATACAATGCAGAGCAACTGATACTGCCGGCCAAACCCGCTGCGGACTCCGATTCCCTGACGGTATGCCTGGGCAGCTCGGCCAGGATAGTGGCCAGGGATACAGCTGGCATTACCGTTAAATGGTATGATTCCCCCAACAGCACCACAGCCCTGTTCACCGGCGGCGTGTTCAATACCCCGGTGCTGACACAGCCTGTTACCACTTACTATATTGAGACCAGCCGCAACGGCTGCGCCAACCCCCTACGTATACCCGTTGCCGTAAATGCAACAGACTGTGGCGGCGAGCCCGGTGATGATACTACTGCTATCACCATCTGCCGCGGCTCCAGCGCCACCTTGACGGTGACCAACCCTGTTCCCGGCGCCACTTACCGCTGGTATAACACTGCCAATAACAGCCAGGCAGGTACCGGCACCAGCTTTACCACGCCGGTGCTGAACGCCAATACCACGTACCTGGCAGAAGCTACACTGACGGGCGGCGTCAAGGATACCGTACAGGTATACGCGATCACGGTAACCGATCCGCCAACTGTACCGGTGCTGGTGAACAGCACGGTCATAAATTGCGGCAGCGGACCGGTGCAGCTGGCTATACAAGACCCGCAGCCGGGCATTACCTACAACTGGTATAATGCAGCCACCGGCGGCCGCCTGGTAGGTACCGGCGCTACCCTGACCGTTACCCCGCCGTCTGGCGCGGATAGCGTGAAATACTATGCGGAAGCCGCAGTAGGCAGCTGTACCAGCTCCAGCCGTGCAGCGGCTACGGTACAGGTGGTAAGCAGCCTGCAGCCGCCGGTATTGACCACCAATGAACAAAGCACCAGCCTGGGTGGCACGGTTACCTTTACCATTGCCAACCCGCAGGAAGGTGTAACCTATAAATGGTACAGCACTGCCACCGGCGGCACCCCGCTGGCTATTGGTACCAGCTTCACCACGCCGCCACTGGCTGGCGACAGCGTGCATTACTACGTGGAAGCCAGCGCCGGCAGCTGCGTAAGCGGCACCCGCGCCGTAGTGACCGTAAGGAACAACAACGGTGGTGGTGGAATTGGCGACACAACTGCCATCACCATCTGTACCGGCAGCACTATTACGCTGAACGCCGTGAACCCGCAGGCGGGCGTTACCTACCGCTGGTACAATACGGCTAACAACAGCCTGGTATCTACCGGCACCAGCTTTACTACCCCGGTGCTCAACGCCAATATTATCTACCTGGTAGAAGCTACCACGCAGGGGGGTGCCAAAGATACCAACCAGGTATTCGTGATCACCGTAGGCAATAATACCACGCCGCCGGCAGTAGTAGCTGCTACCGTTAAAATATGCAGCGGCCAGGATGCCACGCTGATCGTACAGAACCCGCTGCCCGGCTACACCTACCAGTGGTATGACGCCGCTACCGGCGGCAGCCTGGTGCATACCGGCCCGGTATATACCGTAACTGGAGTTACCTCCGACAGGGACTACTATGTACAGTCCATGCTGAATAATAAATGCGCCAGCGCCACCAGGACCAAGGTGAGCATACAGGCCGGCAGCGCGCCGGCAGCGCCCGCCGTGGCAGCCAGCAATGTGGTGACCTGCGTAGGCGGTACCGCTACCTTTAATATTCAGCATCCTGATCCTGCAGTAACCTACCGCTGGTACGACCAGCCAGCCAACGGCACGCTGCTGGCCATTGGCATGGCCTATACCACTGCAGGCCTGGCCAATACCACCACCTTCTATGTGGAAGCAGCCTACAATGCAGGTTGTGTAAGCACGTCGCGTACTGGGGTTACTGCTACTGTGGTGAACTCGCTGGATGCGCCACAGGCAGACGCGGTGACCATCTGTTCCGGCCAGCCTGCGCAGCTCGCGGTTAAGAACCCGGTTGCCGGCCTGATCTACAGGTGGTATAGCACGGCTACCGGCGGCACCGCCCTGTTTACCGGCACTACCTACACCACGCCGCCGCGCTCCGCAAATACGGTTTATTACCTGGAAGCAGCCAGCGGCAGCGGTTGCGTGAGCATCAGCCGCACACCGGTAAATGTGACCGTGAACAGCGTACCGGGCACACCGGCGGTAACCGCAGCTAACGTACTGGTATGTCCCGGCCAGACCGCCACATTGAGCATTGACAACCCCGCGGCAGGGCTTACCTACCGCTGGTATACCTCACCCACGGGCGGCACGGCCGTTACCACCGGCGCTACTTTCACCACCGGTGCGCTGAACGCAAACCAGCAGTATTATGTGGAAGCGGTGAACGCCAGCGGTTGCGCCAGCAATGAGCGTGCTGCCGTTAGCGTAACCGTAGGAGCGCCCAATGCCAATGATATAGTGGTAGACGTGCCCGACCCGGCATGCCCGGGCAATACGATAACGCTGACTGCCAGCGCGCCCACTGTACCGAATGCGGATTTCCGCTGGTACAGCACAGCCACCGGCGGCACACAGCTGGCTACCGGCGCTACCTTCACCACCCCGGCCCTGGATAGCAATGCTACCTATTATGTGGAAGTATTCACCACCGGCGGTGGTTGCGCAAGCGCTACCCGCAAGGCAGTGGAAGTAGGCGTGCTGCAGCAGCTGGCAACACCGGTAGTAACGGTAAGCGACTCTACTGCCAACAGCGTCACCTTCAGCTGGAACGCAGTACCGGGCATCACGCGGTATGAAGTAAGCACCAACAACGGCACCAGCTTTGTACCGCCCAGCTCCGGCGCTACCGGTACCACGCATACCGTGGCCAACCTGAGCCCGAACCAGCCTGTAACGCTGCAGGTAAGAGCGCTGAATGACAACAGCTGTCAGACCAGCGACCTGTCTGCCGCCATTACCGGTAGGGCCTCCAACCCGGCCGGCAACCAGGTATTCATCCCCAATCTGTTCAGCCCGAACGGGGATGGTGTGAATGATGTGCTGATGGTATACGGCAACACCATTGCCTCCGTTGAGCTGCACATTTACAATGCATGGGGCCAGGAAGTATTTGTATCCAAAGACCAGCGGCAGGGATGGGATGGCACCATGAGCGGCCGTGCGCAACCGGCAGGCGTGTATGTATACATTGCGCGGGTAAGACTGCAGAATGGCACTACTGTAGACAAGAAAGGCAACATTACCCTGATCCGTTAAACCATATTCAACGTCCGTTCCGGCTCCTGCCGGGACGGACATTCTTAACAAGCTAACAAGATTCCCATGAGGAAACCGAGCACAAACATCCCCTGCACCCGTACGCATGTTGGTGCGAGGTTGATCCCGGTCATCATTGATAGTCTATTCGTCTTGATGCATCTACGATGTCATCTGGCCCGTAACACTATAAAACATTCACAGATGAAAACTATAACCGTTCTGGGGCTTTTAATATGCGCGCTGCTGCCCGCCACTGTCCGGGCGCAGGTAGATCCGCATTTTTCTCAATACTACGCATACCCGCTGTGGCTGAACCCCGCACTTACCGGGGTGCTGGACGGCGATTACCGCATTAGCGGCAACTACCGCAACCAATGGACCAATTATGGAAAAGCTTTTGCCACCACCGGCGTTTCCTTTGACGCCGCTACAGACAAGAATGTAGGAGTGGGCGTGAATATCCTGAACATGTCTGCCGGCGATGCCGGTTACAACTACCTGAACGCAATGGCCAGCGTTTCCTACAGCGGGGTGAAATTTGGCGCTACCGGCACTACCCGCCTGGTATTCGGCGTACAGGCAGGCATCATCAACCGCCGGGTGGACCCGGCCAAGTTCCAGACGGGCAGCCAGTGGAACCCGGTGATAGGGTTTGACCCCAGCATCTTCAACGGGGAGAACCTGAACAAAACCTCCTCCACAGCATTTGACGCTGCTGCCGGCGCGCTGTTCTTTGACGGCAACCCCAACCACCGTTTCAATCCCTTTGTAGGGGTGTCTGCCGGGCACCTTACCCAACCGGAAGATCCCTTTAAGGAAGATGATAACCGCAATTACCCCATCCGCTACCTGGCACATGGCGGTTCCAAAATAAGAATGACAGATGCCCTGAGCCTTACCCCGCACGCGTTGTACATGCGCCAGGGCAATGCAGAGGAAAAGGTGGTAGGGGTGTACGGACAATACGCCGTTAATCCCGAGTTTGACCTCCTGGCCGGCGCTACGTACCGCTTTGACGATTCCATGATACCCTTTGCCGGGTTTCATTACAAGAACTTTGTACTGGGGCTGAGCTATGATGCCAATGTTTCCAATATGCAACGGCTGGTAAACGGCAGCAACAGCTTCGAGATATCTCTCTCCTTTATCAGCCGTAAACGCAGGGTGCTGACAGAAGAGTACTTTATCTGTCCCAGGTTATAAAGGAAGCAAGCGACAAAAACTTTTCAAATGAAACCGAGCATGATAGACAATTGTTACAGCTACCGTGTTAACGCGAGGTTCCATCTGATCTTAAAAAATAAACATCACCAGATGAAACCGAGCATGATAAAATTTATTACACGCTGCTGGCTGATCCTGTTTGTATGGAGCGCTCACACGGCCCATGCACAGTACGTATATGATTACCGGCATACAGCCGATATATACTACAACGCAAAGGATTACTACTCCGCCGCACAGTATTACAGCAAAGCGCTGGGTACTTTCAGGATAAAGCCCGAGCATGTACTGCCTTATGCCGTAAGCGGCGCCGGCAAGGAAAAAAGCAGGAAGATCAAGGACTATGAAACGGTGGTATACCGGCTGGCAGAGTCCTATCGGCACTACAACGACTTTGGCAATGCAGAAACCTATTACGGGCAGGCGTCCACCTTTAACAATCCCCAGTTCCCGCTGGCCCGTTTCTGGTATGGCGTATGCCTGCGGGCTAACGGCAAGTACCAGGAGGCGCTGGAACAGCTGAAACAGTTCCGGCGGGATTATACCAATGCGGACGAGATAGCCAGCCGCGCGGCCCTGGAGGTCGCTTCCTGCGAGTTTGCCCTCTCTGAAGCCAAACGGGCTCCCCGCTACAGCATTAGCAAAATAGGCGGCAATGTGAACGGCGGCGGCGCCAACTATGCGCCGGTAGTGCTGAACAGCAATACCCTGCTGTTTACCTCCTCCCGCCCGGCAACAGACCCGGACGATAAGAAAAAAGAGAACCCTTATGTGAATGATCTCTATATAGCACAGGGCCGTGGTGTAGCGTTTGACAGCAGCCAGAAGCTGCCTATCCCTTCTGCCAAAGGAGTGGACCAGGGCGCTGCTGCACTGAGCCCTGACGGCAATACACTCTATCTTACCCGCTGGACCCGGAACGGCGCTGAAAAACATACGGATATCTATATCAGCACCCGGCAGGGAAGCGGCTGGTCAGAGCCCAAAAAGCTGGGTCCTAACGTGAATGCCAAGGGTTTCAACTCCATGCAGCCTTTTGTAACGGCAGATAACAAATACCTGTTTTTCGTGTCCGACAGGCCGGGCGGCATGGGCAAGCATGACATCTGGGTAAGCCAGCTGCAGAACGGCACACCCGGCGCCGCCAGGAACCTGGGCACCGGTATCAACTCGCGGGAAGAGGACCAGGCGCCTTACTACGACAGCAGGAACGGCGTGCTCATATTCAGCACCAACGGCCGGGTAGGCCTGGGCGGGCTGGACTTTTTTATGAGCAAAGGGAATGGAAGCGACTGGTCAACGCCGGAGAACATGGGCGCACCGCTCAATTCATCCAAGGATGATATTTACTACTCACCCATTGACAACGCCAATCCTTTAAGGGGCGGCTACATCAGCTCCGACCGCCAGTCCGTGTGCTGCCTGGAGCTGTTCATCGTTAAGAAGAATGCCAAGATGGCCGGTGGGCAGATACTGGATTGCGACGGCAACCTGCCGCTAACCGGCGCTACCGTTACCCTGCTGGATACGGTACAGCAAAAAGTGCTGCAGCAAATCACCGTGGACGAGACCGGGCATTACAGCTTTGATGTGGAAATGCAGCAGAATTACAAGGTCATGGCGGAAAAGGAGAACTATTTCTCCAAAGCGATCTATTTCAATACAGATGAGCTGATCTACACGGATTCCTTAATGAATCCTACCATCTGCCTGAAACGGTATGAAATAGGCAAGCCCGTTATTCTCAAGGACATCTATTACGATTTTAACAAGGCCACCTTAAGACCCCAGTCACTGATCGTGCTGGACACCGTAGTCGCTATTATGCAGGATAATCCCAACATCATTATAGAAATGGGCTCCCATACGGACAGCAAAGGCACGGATGCCTACAACATCAAGCTGTCACAGGCCAGGGCACAGTCCTGCGTGGATTACCTGGCCAGCAGGGGCATTCCCGTTTCCCGAATGGTGGCAAAAGGATATGGAGAGTCAAGACCCATTGCACCTAACACCATGCCCAACGGCAGGGACAATCCTGACGGCCGCCAGCTGAACAGAAGGACCGAATTCAAGGTATTGCGCATACAGCCGCGGCTGGACTAGCTGGTGGCAACAGCTGTAAGCATTTTAACCATATCCTATAAAAACCTGGGAAACCGCAAACAACAATAGCCGGCACCGTGCCGGCTATTGTATTTGTATCACTCTTTACCTGTATGGGCCTGTTTATTGTGCGCCCTTCAGGATATTGCCGATTGCTGTTACACTGTCCTCCAGTACGCTCACCTTTACAAAAGCAGCATAGTTGAGCGCGCTGTCGTAGCGGAACGGGATGGTGTCATTACCCGCAACGATCTCCCTGATATTCCGGAAAAGGGCTTTGCTAACGGCGCCGCCGGTGCCTGCCACGCTGTCCACCTTCAGGGTATCTGTACCGGGGGCTGCAATGCTGCCGCTGATCAGGCGAATTACCTGTGCGGTGCCCTTAACGGATTTGTTTAACATAACGGTCAGGCTAACGCTGCTGTCCGCATTCTCCGCCAGCTGTACAGTGCCTACCACTACATTGCTGTCAGCGCCTTTAACGCCTTTGAGGCTGTATTCCTTGCTGCGGAACTGGGGAATATCGTTGTCATTGTTATCATTACAGGCTGCGAAAGTAATACCCAATAGGGCAGCCGCCATCACTCCCTTTACGGGAGCATGTTTTTTGAACATAAGCATGGTTTCAGTTTTATACTGTTTTACATTGACCTTGATGGTCAGGTTTTTACGATTAATGGTTTTCTCAGCGCTGATGTGATTGTAGAACGGGTGTTGTCACGAAAGGTTACAAAAAAATAAAGAAAAGTTTACATTCATCTACACAACTGCATATCCGCACATCCGCACATCCGCACATTATATTTATTACCTTTGCCCCTGTTTTATATAAACTGTTAAACCAACAAGCAAATATGTCGCTCATTGTCGTAGGCTCCATGGCGTTTGATGAAATAGAAACGCCCTTTGGGAAATCAGGGAAGATCATTGGCGGTTCTGCCACCTTCATTGCCTGGACTGCCGCTAATTTTGTACAGCCCATTAACCAGGTATCCGTTATAGGCGGCGACTTTCCGCAGGCCGATCTGCATGCCCTGTCAGCCAAAGGAGTGGCATTGGACGGTGTACAGATCATAAAGGACCGCCCCTCCTTTTACTGGGCCGGTAAATATCACATGGATATGAACACCCGCGATACCCTGGTAACGGAACTGAACGTACTGGGCGATTTTCAGCCGGTGATCCCTGAAAGCTACCAGGGCAGCGAGTTCCTGGTGCTGGGCAATCTTTCCCCGCAGGTGCAGATCAGCGTGATCAACCAGCTGCAGGAGCGCCCCAAGCTGATTGTGCTGGATACCATGAACTTCTGGATGGAAACCGCCCTGGATGATCTGAAAAAGGTGCTGACCATGGTGGATGTATTGCTGGTGAATGATGGAGAAGCCCGCCAGCTGAGCGGGGAGTACTCCCTGGTAAAAGCGGCGCGTAAAATACTGACCATGGGGCCCCGCTACCTGATCATCAAGAAAGGGGAGCACGGTGCGCTGCTGTTCCATGAGAACCATGTGTTCTTTGCGCCGGCATTACCGTTGGAAGACGTATTTGATCCCACCGGTGCCGGAGATACCTTTGCCGGCGGCTTTATAGGCCACCTGGCCAAAACAAAGGATATTTCCTTCGAGAATATGAAAACGGCTATTATTGTAGGCTCTGCCATGGCCTCCTTCTGCGTGGAGAAATTTGGTGTTAGCCGTCTCCGTGAGATCACCCAGGAGGATATCAGCGCCCGCCTGGAGCAGTTCGTGGAGCTGGTGAATTTTGATATAGACCTGGTTTGATTTGCAGATGTGCGGATGTGCAAATATGCAGATGAAATGCAAGAAATGAGCCTATTTTTCCATCATCTGTACATCCGCACATTTGCACATCCGTACATTATTTAAACGTTTCGTTCAGCACCCTGGCCAGCCTTAGCCCGCCTTTCAGCAGCTGCCGGTTCTGGCTCTCCAGAAACCAGTAGTTATAACGGTAGCTGAGCTTGTCTCCCTTTCTGGTTTTGGCATATACTTCATCTGCCAGCAGGTGCGATTCAAACATCCAGTCGGCTATGCTGCCGCTTTGCAGCCGGCGTACCTCGGCGGCCGGCGCTATATCCAGCCACTGTGCATATTCCGTATAACTGAGCTGCTGGAAATCGATCAGGTGCTCATCCCATACCCGGTGCAGATTGGTGGCCCGGTCAAACCAGTACACGGTGATCCTGTTGCCGCCCTGGTCCTCATCCCGGCCTGTGTGCAGGGGCTGGTGCATATCTCCCAGCAGGTGCACCAGGAAGGTCAGCGCAAACACCTGCTGCGCATGGGGTGTGGAAGGTGATCGCAGCTGCTGTATCAGGGCCTGGGTTTGTGTATACAGGTTCTCCCCGGTTTGCGCCTTCAGGATGCGGTCAAATTCCGCCCGACTGGCGTGAGCGGGAAAATCCAGGTAGTGCCAGCGGGCGGTGTGATCATACCGGTGGGTGGTATCGGATTTGATAAAGTCCGGCCAGTTAGCTACCATGGCCAGGCTTTGGCGGCCCAGCAGGGCCTCAACGGCTTTGCGGGCCTTGGGTGTAAGGTGGCGGCTGGCTATTTCCGCCACCACGCGGTGGCCGGTAGGCCCCCAGCTGTAGCCGGAGAGCGGTAACAGGGGCAGCAGGATGCCCAGTAAAAGACGGTACAAGAGAACGGGACGCATAAGAAAAATAAAAGACCAAGATAGGCAAAATTAGGCGCCAAATCCCCGCGCCATATTTTAACAGTGGCTGGCAAGCAGGAAAGCTGCCAATTTCGTAATTTTGATAATTGCGGTTACAACAAGCGCCGTACGCCATTATGCCATTCAAGATACATTCGCCATATCCGCCAGCCGGTGATCAGCCGGAAGCCATTCGACAGTTAACAGAAGGATTGAAAAAGGGGGAGCCCTTTCAGACCCTGCTGGGGGTGACCGGCTCTGGTAAGACCTTTACCATGGCCAATGTGATACAGAATGTCCAGAAACCTACCCTGGTGCTTACCCATAACAAGACCCTGGTGGCCCAGCTGTACGGGGAGTTCCGGCAGTTTTTCCCGGAAAATGCCGTGGAGTATTTTGTATCCTATTATGATTATTATCAGCCCGAGGCCTACATGCCGGTGAGCGATACCTATATAGAAAAAGACCTGTCCATTAATGCCGAGCTGGACAAGCTGCGCCTGCGCGCCACCTCCAACCTGCTGAGCGGCCGCCGCGACATTATTGTAGTGGCCAGCGTTTCCTGTATCTATGGTATGGGTAACCCTACCGAGCTGGAGAACGGTACGCTCCGCATTCACCGGGGCCAGACCATTGGCCGCAATACACTGTTGCACAGCCTGGTGAACTCGCAGTACATGCGCACTACCGCGGAATTTACCAGGGGCTCTTTCCGCGTGCAGGGCGATACAGTAGACATCAACCTGCCCTATGTGGATTATGGCTACCGGATCACTTTTTTCGGCGATGAGATAGAAGAGATAGAGAGCTTTGATACCGATACCGGCAAGCGCATAGGCACTATGGAGAATGCGGCCATTTTCCCGGCCAACCTGTACCTGGCGCCCAAGGATATGATGCAGCAGATCATTTTCGAGATACAGGACGAGCTGCTGGCGCAGGTAGAGTACTTCCGCTCCCAGGGCAAGCACCTGGAGGCCCAGCGCTTGAGCGAACGGGTGAACTATGACCTGGAGATGATCCGCGAGCTGGGTTATTGCAGTGGTATCGAGAACTATTCCCGCTTCCTGGACCGGCGCCTGCCAGGTACCCGCCCCTTCTGCCTGCTGGATTATTTCCCGAAGGATTTCCTGTTGGTGGTGGACGAAAGCCATCAGACCATCCCGCAGATCAGCGGTATGTACGGTGGTGACCGCTCCCGCAAGCTCACGCTGGTGGATTATGGTTTCCGCCTGCCTTCTGCTATGGATAACCGCCCGCTGAACTTCTATGAGTTTGAGAACCTGCTGAACCAGGTAGTGTTTGTAAGCGCCACCCCCGGCGAGTATGAGCTGAAGCAAACAGAGGGGGTGGTGGTAGAGCAGGTAGTAAGACCCACCGGGCTGCTGGACCCTCCCATTGAGATCAGGCCCAGCATAAACCAGGTGGATGACCTGCTGGATGAAATAGACCGCCGCGTACAAAAGGGCGACCGCGTGCTGGTGACCACCCTTACCAAGCGCATGGCCGAGGAAATGGACAAATACCTGCACCGTATTAATATCAAGTCCCGCTACATACACTCCGAGGTGGATACCCTGGAACGGGTGGAGATCCTGCGCGATCTGCGCCTGGGTAAAATAGACGTGCTGGTTGGCGTAAACCTGCTGCGCGAGGGCCTGGACCTGCCCGAAGTATCGCTGGTAGCCATACTCGACGCCGATAAGGAAGGGTTCCTGCGCGATGAGCGCTCCCTGACACAGACCGCCGGGCGTGCAGCCCGTAACGTGGACGGCCTGGTGATCTTTTACGCAGACAAGATCACGGAAAGCATGCAGCGCACCATTGATGAGACCAATCGCCGCCGGGAAAAACAGATTGCCTATAATACCCTGCATAATATCACGCCTAAAACTGTGCGCAAGTCCGTAGAGCAGATCATGGGACAAACGTCTGTGCTGGAGATCAAGAGCTTTGATGAGCGCTCGCCTTATGCCGTGCATGAGGAGGTATCGCTGGTGGCCGAAGATGCCATGGTATATGCCAAAGGGGAGGTGGCTACAGCCAAGACCATCCCGCAGCTGGAAAAAGCCATTGCCCGTATCAGGAAGGATATGGAAAAAGCTGCCAGGGACCTGGATTTTATGGAAGCAGCCCGCCTGCGCGACCAGATGTTTGCCCTGCAGCGTGAGCTGGAGGAAATGAAACAGGCCGGCTAGCAATTTTTCCTATTATTCATATATAATTATTTATAATATATTATCTGGTATGCCATTTCCCGGATAATACAGCATTTTACATTGAATATATAGATCATTGATGCCCATTGTATTACAAGCGTTTCCCCAGCTTACCTGTAACACACCTGCCGGCTGTGTTAGAAAATCGTTAAACGTATAATTCACTATTGAGTAATCTATTGGTAATTAATTACTTAGGAAGCCATTTTCGTTAAATTCCCGCTCCCGATCCTTTCCTCAAACCAAAATTATATTATAATAAATAATAATTTAATTGATTTTATGTCAATATTGCCTGTTTTTATTCAATCATTTCTATTTTTATGCGCTTTTGTTTGAGTATTTGAACTAAATAGATACTTTTATTGCAAGAAATTTAAAATTATACGCTATGAAGAAAACTGCCTTTCAGGATTACCTGCCCTTCATTTTTCTGGCCATTATAGCAATAATTGGTATGTTTTACCCGACCGCTGCCAATTTTGTTGATGATGCCGGTAAGTACAACGTCGGTGATGTGGCCTGGATATTAGTGGCCTCCTCCCTGGTGTTTTTAATGACGCCCGGCCTGTCCTTCTTTTACGGAGGCATGGTAAACCGGAAGAATGTCATTAATACCATGATGCAAAGCTTCATTGCTACGGGGCTTATCAGCGTATTGTGGGTAGTAGTTGGCTTTAGCCTGGCATTTGGTGATTCGGTAAATGGACTGATCGGCAGCCCCGCCACCTTTTTCTTCTTTAAGGGAGTACCCTCCGGGGCGCCCTGGGCCGCAGCGCCTACTATTCCGCTGCTGCTGTTTGCCCTGTTCCAGATGAAGTTTGCCATTATCACCCCTGCGCTGGTGGTAGGTGCTACGGCAGAAAGAATTCGGTATACCTCCTATATATTGTTCATGGTATTATTCAGCCTGTTTGTATATGCACCTATTGCGCACTGGACCTGGCATCCGGAAGGCATCCTGTTCAAAATGGGTGTACTGGACTTTGCCGGCGGCACCGTGGTGCACATCTCCGCTGGTTGCGCCGCCCTGGCTGGCGCCATTGTGCTGAAACGCAGGAAAGATCATATTGAAAAGAAAGAGCTGCAGCCTGCCAACATCCCGTTTGTGCTGCTGGGCACCGGTTTGCTGTGGTTTGGCTGGTTCGGCTTCAATGCCGGTTCTGCAGTAGCTGCCAACCAGCTGGCTGTTTCTGCCTTTGCTGTTACCAATACCGCAGCTGCTACCGCCGGCATCGCCTGGGTGTTCTTTGACGTGATCCGTGGCAGAAAGCCCTCTGCTTTGGGATTCTGCATAGGCGCCGTAGTAGGGCTGGTGGCCATTACGCCTGCCGCCGGTTTTGTAGCTGTTCCGCAAAGTATTTTCATCGGTTTTGCCGCCGCTATCATATCTAACCTGATGGTGTACTGGAAATCCAAAACCAGCATTGACGATACGCTGGATGTGTTCCCCTGCCACGGTGTAGGTGGTATGAGCGGTATGCTGCTTACCGGCGTTTTCGCCTCCACGGCTATCAACAGCGCCGGCGTGAACGGTTGGCTCTATGGCAACTTTGAGCTGTTCAGGAACCAGCTGCTGGGCATGTTGCTGGTGGTGGCCTACAGCTTCACCGTTTCCTACGCCCTGTTCAAGCTGATCAATTTCATCCACCCGCTGCGCGTAAGCGACGAGGAAGAAGTACTGGGCCTGGACGCTTCCCAGCACAACGAGCATTACCATCCTGCACATGCCGCTCCGCTGAGCGTAAATGGCAAGGGCACGCTCAAGGAAGAAGGCGTTGTACAATAGTAGTGCATATCAGGTAAGCAATACAGTTTTAACGGACCCCCGGGGGCATACCCAAAGCAAGCAGCAAGAAAGGTAGCACAGGAAATTTGAGTTCCACACCATTTTATCAACCAAATTTTTCATTAAATGAAGCCGTCATGAATAAAATAGTCATTTAAACCCGGTAACGGGGGATGATTATTTTATTCATGGAACGGAGTGCAGTACCACTGTCAATCAGATCATCATCCTGCAAAATTCCGATAGCGTCATTGAAACCAGTGATGGCGCTAAGAGGGCTTCATGTGTCAATGAAAAAGTAAAACCTTAACGGATGAAAAAAACGATCATGACCACGTTCGCTGCCTGCAGTTTTCTTGCCGCCTTCGCCCAGTCAGCAGACACCACACAGACACAGGAAGCGTTTAAGCTATCCGGCTCGGCAGATGTATATTATAAGTATAACTTTAACAGGAACCTCACGGACAACAAGACCAGCTTTACCAATTCACATAACTCCTTTGAGCTGGGCATGGTATCCCTGAAAGTGGAGCACGGTTTCAAGAAAGGGAGCATTGTAGCGGACCTGGGCTTTGGCCGGCGCGCCGCCGAATTCTCCTATAACGATGTAGTGGACAGCAAGAACGGCCTGGCAGTAGCCATCAAGCAGCTGTATGTAGGCTACCAGGCAACGGACAAGATCAAGATCAGCCTGGGGAGCTTTGCCACGCATGTGGGCTATGAGCTGGTGGATGCCTACCTGAACCGCAACTACAGCATGAGCTATATGTTCAGCAACGGTCCTTTTTTCAGCACCGGTGCCAAGGTGGATTATGCCATTACGCCTTACCTGAGCGCCATGGTAGGCGTATTTAACCCTACAGACCTGAAGTCTGTAGACTTCAGTGATCACAAGTACATTGGCGCGCAGGTGGGATTTACGCCTACGGAAGCGCCTTTGAAGCTGTACCTCAACTATCTGGGCGGAAAGGATACTGCCGGTATCCAGAATCACCAGCTGGACCTTGTTGCCACCTACCAGGTAAATTCCGTGCTGGGGCTGGGATATAACGGCACCTACAGCCGCTACCACAATACGGTCGAAAAGAACGGCAACGGGGGTGAAGATCCCGGAAGCGCCAAATGGTGGGGCTCCGCACTGTACGTTAACCTGGACTTCACAGAAGACTTTGGCCTTACGCTCCGGGGTGAGTATTTTGATGACAAGGATCGCCTGAAAACTTTTGCCGGCGCAACGGAAGGCGGCAGGATCATGGCCGGCACGCTTACTTTCAGCTACAAGGCAGGCAACCTGGTGATCATGCCGGAATTCAGGATAGACAATGCTTCCAGGGATATCTTCAACAAGCATTCCGGGGAGGCAACCGGCACTACCTCCAATGTGCTGCTGGCAGCAGTATATCATTTCTGATATTAACCCCCGGGCTCATATAAGTAAGAAAGGTGTACGTACGTATGTATATACGTACGTATTTTTTGCTATATTGTACGCTAAAACCTACGAAGAATGCTGCAGGCTACCACGTTGAAATTCCTGAAAAACCTGGAGAAAAATAATAACAAAGAATGGTTTGACGAGCACAAACCGGCTTACCTGGATGCGAAAGCGGATTATGAAAGCGTAGTCCAACAGCTGATAGACGGGCTTGCCAGGCAGGATAGCGAGCTTGCAGGGCTGCAGGTCAAGGATTGTGTTTTTCGTATATATAAAGACGTTAGGTTCTCAAAGGACAAGACGCCTTATAAGGCAAATATGGGTGCTGCGTTTTCACCGGGCGGCCGTAAATCTCCCAGGCCGGGTTATTATTTTCACCTGCAGCCCGGGGGCAACAGCTTCGCCGGCGGCGGCCTCTGGATGCCACCTTCGGACGTGCTGAAAAAAGTAAGGCAGGAGATAGACTATAATTTTCCCGAGTTCCAGCAGATCATCAGCAACAAGGACTTTATAAAATATTTTGGAAAGATAGACGGGGAAGCGCTGAAGACAGCGCCGCAGGGCTATCAGCCGGACAACCCGGCCATTGCATATCTCAAGTTGAAAAGTTTTACGGTATGGCACAGCTTCTCAGATGAAGCCTGTATGCAACCCGCGCTGGTGCGCGAAATACTGAAGGTGTTTGCCGTGATGCAGCCTTTTGTAAAATTTCTCGACAGGGCGCTGCATGAATAAAGTGAAAAGT